>Ga0105106_10001603_pt1 | contig 16302 bp, 12 predicted proteins | sample PPLLaktember2015_5_FD_79109 | JGI IMG/M metagenome (GOLD analysis project Ga0105106, IMG submission 79109) | Freshwater sediment microbial communities from Prairie Pothole Lake near Jamestown, North Dakota, USA - PPLs Lake P8 Core (1) Depth... | ecosystem: Environmental > Aquatic > Freshwater >...
GAGGAACGTTCGCACGGGCGAAATGGTTACCTGAAAGCCCGACGCTGCGCCCCCAAGCCCGTTTTCGGGCGAGCTTCCTTGCTCTCGACGTAGGTGTAGACCGATCCCTTCGACCGATCCAGCCCCGTGGCGCCGCGCTCCGGCTCGCCCGACCGCTCGGGACCTCGCTCGCGACCTACGCGAGCCGCTTGCGGAAGCTCGCGATCGCGAGCAGCAGCGCGGCGAACAGGAAGGCGACGATCGCGGCGACCTCCGCCCGGAGAGCCTCGATCGGCGCGCCCTTCATCAGGATGCCGCGCACCACGCGCAGGAAGTGGGTGAGCGGCAGGAACTCGCCGATCCACTGGGCGGGCCGGGGCATCGCCTCGAAGGGGAACATGAAGCCGGAGAGCAGCATCGACGGCAGGAAAAAGAAGAACGCCATCTGCGTGGCCTGGAACTGGGTGCGCGCCGCCGCGGAGATCACGAGCCCCAGCGCGAGCATCGCGGCCAGGAAGGGGAGGGCGCCCAGCCCGAGGTCGAGGGGCGAACCGTGGAGCGGCACGTCGAAGAGCAGCCGGCCGAGGCCGAGCACGAGGGCCACCTGTACGTGCCCGACCACGAGGTAGGGCAGGATCTTCCCCACCATCACCTCGCTCCTCCGCACCGGCGTCGCGATCAGGAACTCGAAGGTGCCGCGCTCGCGCTCGCGCACGATCGCGAGGGCCGTCATCAGCATCATCGTCATGGTGAGGATCACGCCCACCAGCCCCGGCACGATGAAGACGGGCGTGCGCCGCTCGGGGTTGTAGAGCGGGAGTACCTCGATGCGGATCGCGCGCGGCCGCACGAGCTCGGGCACCGGCCCGAGCGTGCGCCGGTCCGCCGGGACGCGCCGGAGCGCGGCGGTCTCGGCGCCGGTCGCGAAAGGCTGGAACCGCTCGGCGAGCCAGCGCTCGAAGCCCTGCCCGGCGGCCGCGACCGCCGTGGCGACGGTCGGGTTGCTGGCGTCCGCCAGGATCGAGAGCTCGGCGCCGCGCCCGCGCTGGAGGTGGCGGTCGAAGTCCGCCGGGATCAGCACGACCGCGCCCACCTCGTTGCTCTGGAGCAGGCGGAAGGCGTCCGCCTCGTCGCGGGCGGCCCGCGTCATGCGGAAGGTCTGGGTCGCCTCAAGCTCGCCCAGGATCTGGCGCGAGAGCGCGCTCTGCGCGCGGTCGAGCACCGCGGTCGGTACGTGGCGCACGTCGAGGTTGATGGCGTAGCCGAACAGGATGAGCTGGAGCGAGGGGATGCCGACGATGAAGCCGAGGGTGAGGCGGTCCCGCGCGAGCTGGCGGAACTCCTTGCGCGCCACGGCGAGCGTGCGCTGGAGGGCGCCCTGGAGGCGCTGGAGCCAGGTCACGGCGCCGCCTCGGCGTCCAGGCGCTCGCCGAGGAGCAGCGCCACGAAGACGTCCTCCAGGTCCGGCGCGCTCGGCCGGGCGCGCGCGCCGGGGAGCCCCTGCTCCGCGAGGAACTGCGCGAGCTGCACCGCCGCCTGCGAGGCGGCCGGCGCGCCGGGGCGGAGCAGCACGTGCACGGTGTCGCCGAGCTGCGTCCGGCTCGCGATCAGAGGCGAGCCCGCGAGCACGGCGATCGCCTGCTCGGGGCGCTCGACCTCGAGATCGAGCACCCGGCCGGCGAGGGGCCGCCGCAGGGCGGAGGGCGTCCCGACCGCGGCGCGCCGACCGTCGCGCAGGATGCAGAGCCGATGGCAGCGGACCGCTTCGTCCATGTAGTGGGTGGAGACCAGGATCGTCGTGCCGGCTCCGGCGAGCTCGAAGAGCTGCTCCCAGAAGGCGCGACGGCTCTGGGGGTCGACCCCCGCCGTCGGCTCGTCGAGGACCAGCAGCTCCGGCTCGTGGATCGTGGCGACGGCGAGGGCGAGGCGCTGCTTCCAGCCTCCCGAGAGCGCCGCCGCGCGGGTCCGCGCATAGCGCTCGAGCCCGTAGCGCGCGAGCGCCTGCGCGAGGCGCTCGCGCCGGCGCCGGCGCGCCAGGCCGAAGATCTCGGCGGCGAACTCGAGGTTCTCGCGCACGTCGAGGTCCTCGTAGAGGGAGAAGCGCTGGGTCATGTAGCCGACCGCGGGGCGCAGGGCCTCGACGTCGCGCGGGATCTCGCGGCCGAGCACCCGCGCCGTCCCTTCGCTCGGCGCGAGGAGCCCGAGCAGCATGCGCATCAGCGTCGACTTCCCCGAGCCGTTCGGGCCGAGGCAGCCGAAGATCTCGCCGCGCTCTACGGCGAGATCGAGACCATCCACCGCCAGCACGTCGCCGAAGCGGCGCGTGAGGCCGCGCGCCTCGATCACCGTCTCCGCCGAGGGGCTCACGGAGAGTCCGCCATCTCGGCGCGGCCGGAGAGGATCTCGACCTCCGCAGGGACGCCGGGCCGGAGCCCGTCCGGCGCGCCCAGGATCCGCACGCGCGTCTCGTAGACCAGGTGCACGCGGTCGCGCTCGGTGAGGGCGTAGTGCGGCGTGAAGGCGGGCTCGCGCGCCACGTCGAGCACGCTGCCGCGCAGGCTCCCGACCACGCCGTCGATGCGGACGGAGGCGGCCGTCCCGGGATCGACGCCCGCGAAGTGCGTCTCCGGGAGCCAGACACGGACCCACGGGTCGTCGTCCGCGAGGATCACGACGAGCACCGCACCGGCCGGCACGCGCTCGCCGAGGTCGAAGGGGATCTGGTCGACGACGCCGGCGACGGGAGCGGCGAGCAAGAGGTCGGCGCGGCGCTTGCGCGCGATGTCCAGGGCCGCATCGGCCTCTCGCAGGCGCGCCTCGGACTCGTCGTGGGCGAGGCGGGCGCGGTCGAGCTCCTGCTGCGAGGCGACGTTGTCGCGGCGCAGCTTCCTCGCGCGGTCGAGGTCGCTGGCCGCGACCGCCGCTCCGCTGCGTGCGGCGGCCAGGGCGGCCTCGGCGTGGGCGATCTCCGCCTCGGCGAAAGTCGGGTCGAGGCGCGCGATCAGGCGCCCCGCCGCGACGTGCTCGCCGCGGGCGACGGCCACCTCGGAGAGCACTTCCGAAGTCGGCGCCGTCACCTCGATCAGCGTGCGCTCGACGGTGCCGACCAAACGGAGCGGGCCGTCCTCGCCGCCGCAGCCGACGGAGCCCAGGGCGAAGAAGAACGCGATCCATGCGGCCATCCTCCAGAGAGGAGCAGGCCCCATGCCGGCGCGTCGCGCCTCGGGCGGCAATCTCGCCACGCCGGGAGGTTACCTCTCGCAGGGCCCCTGCACGGCCCCCCGAGCGCCGAAACTCCGCCGCGCTGCTGCGTTCCGCACGACCGGTGGGCTGGTAGACTGGGCGCTCAATGGGGGAAACGTCGCAGTCTCGCCTGGGAACGCTTGCCAGGCGCGTCGCAGCGCAGCGCACGGCCGACCCCTGGCGCTTCGCGACCTTGCTGACGCTCACTGCCTTACTCGCCGGCCTGGTGGGCCTGCTGCTGCTGGCCCCGAAGCCCTGGAGCGCCGGCGTCTCCCCCGCCCTCGCCCTGGGCGCCGACCTCAAGGTCGCAGATTACGTCGTTACCTACGGCTGGTGGGCGGCCCTGGCGAACGCGCTGCTCCTCGCGGTGGCGATCTCCCTCCAACGCCGCTGGCTCCATACCGGGCCGGCTCCGCTCGTGGTCGAGCTCGCCCCGCCCGCGCGGAGGCCTTCACGTTCCTGGCTCGCCCTGGTCGCCGCCGCCGTGGTCGCGGGCAGCCTGCTGTCCTGGCCTCGGCTCGACCACAGCCTCTGGACCGACGAGCTGATGAGCGTGCGCCGCGTCGTCGACGGCTACTGGAAGGCGCGCCCCGACGGGAGTCTGCGCTTCCGCGAGGCGTCCTGGCTCGACACGTTCTTCTACTACCGAACGCCCAACAACCACGTTCCCTTCAGCGTGCTCTCGCGCGCGAGCCTGTCGATCTGGCAGCGCACCCACGCCGATTCGGGCATCCGCTTCGGCGAGTCGGCGCTGCGCTTCCCCGCGTGGATCGCCGGCGCCGCCTCGATCGCTGCCGCCGCCTGGCTGTGTTGGCGCGCCGGCTTCCCGGCAGCAGGGGTGCTCCTCGCGTGGCTGCTGGCGATCCATCCCTGGCACGTGCGCTACGCGAGCGAGGCGCGGGGCTACTCGCTGCTGATGTTCCTGGTGAGCGCCCAGGCCGCTGCGCTGTGGGCTGCGCTCCACCGGGGCAGCTGGCCGCGCTGGCTGCTCTTCGGCGCGCTCCAGGGGCTGATGCTCTGGACCTACCCGCTCATCGGAATCCTGGTGGGGGTCCTCAACCTGTGCGCGCTCACCCTGCTCCTCGCGTTCCGCGGCCGCAGAGCGGGCGGCCAGGTGCTGCGCTGGGCCGTCGTGAACGCGGCCTGCGCGGCGGCGCTGCTCCAACTGTTCGCGCCGATGGCCGCTCAGGTCGTCGGTTACACGGAGAATCGGGAGCCGGAGCGGGGCACGGACCTGGCTTACCTGGGCCGGGTCGGCAGCTACCTCTACCTCGGCAAGACCTACTTCCTCTCCCGGAGCCCGGAGGATCCCTATCCCCAGCTCTACGACGCCTCCCTCGGCGGCGTTCCGCCCGTCCACTGGGTGGGCATCGCGCTGGCGCTTTCCGCCGTCGCCCTGGGAGTGCTCCGCCTCTGGCGCTCGGGAGCCGCGCAGCGCGCGCTGGCCTTGCTGCTCCTGCTGCCGGGTCCGCTCACCTGGCTGGCAGCCTTCCTGGCCCGCGTGCACCTCTGGGACTTCTACTTGATCTTCATGCTACCCGCGTGGGCCGCCCTGCTGGCACTCGGCGCGAGCTGGCCGCTGGCGGCAGCGCATCCCTTCGCGCAGCGCGGCGGCCTGGTGGTGGTGGTCGTCGGGCTGCTGGCCTTCGCTGTCGCCGGCGAGCCCGTGCGGCGCTACCAGCGCGACCACTCGGTGGAGCCCCGCCGCGAGTCGGTGGCGCTGACGCGCCCCGATCCCGACCCGCTGTCACCTGCCCAGGCGGCCGTCCTGACCGCCACCTTCTTCAGGCCGACCGACACCTACGACCCCCGTGTGGTGCACGTCGGCAAGCCCGCCGAGCTCGAGGCGCTGATGGCGCGCGCCGACCGCGAGGGGCTCCCGCTGTTCGTGAACATCGGCTGGCTGCGCCAGGCGGCCCGGCAACGGCCGGAGCTGATGGCGCTGGTCGAGGACCGGGAGCTCTTCGAGCGGGTGGCCGACCTGCGGGGCCTGACGCCGCGCTTCACGCGCCGCGTCTACCGCTACCGGGAGCGGGTGGAGGCCGGCGCGAAGGAGCGGCCCGGGAACTCGCGCCGCTCAGGTACCTGAACGCCCCGGCCGCTGCGATTGCCATCCCGCCAGGGACAGGAGACCGATCGTCACCAGACCCGGGGAGGCTCCGGCAGGAGGCGCCCGACCGGGTTCAGCGACGGCGAGCGCTCCGCAGGGCGTCCTCGAGACGCGCCAGCGTGCGCTCTTCCTCGGCGGAGATGGCCCCCGGTCCGCCGCCGTGTCCGGCGGCCCGGGCGACGTCGCGCGCGCGCCGGACGAGGTCCTGGCAGAGCTGGTCGCGCTCCTCGGGCTCGAGGGGCTCGAGCACGGACTCGATGTAGGCCTCCCAGGCGGCGAAGAGATCGTCCGAGGGGCGATGTTCCAGCCAGGTGGCCAGCAGGCGGTGGGCGCGCGTGCCGGCGTGGATGCCCTGCTCCTCGGAGGCGCGCAGCACGGAGGCGCGCTCCTCGGGGGCGAGATCGCCGTCGGCCCACGCCACCTCGACCAGCGGCACGAGCGCGAGCGCCGCCACCACGCTCGACGACACCTCGAGATCGGCGAGCAGCCGGAGCACCGCGCGGTCGGTGATCCCCGAGGCGAGCGAGATCTCCCTTTCGTCGGCCGCGGGCCGCGCGGGGCCGACCTCCACCACCGGCTCGAGCGGGAACCAGCGGTAGAACTCCTTGACCAGCAGCTCGCCTCGCGAGCGCAGTCGCCCGTTGCCCTTGGGCCGTCCCGCCTCTGCCATCGAATGTACCTCCGGCCACCGGGAGCTTCCCCACGATCCAGAACGGCGGCGCCCGGCGTCGCCCTACGCTACCGGCGCGCTCGCTCGCATGGCAAGCCCGCTGCGGATCGGCGCCCCAGTGGCGATTCTCGCCTCGCTGCGTCACCGAATGGTGACGAATCTCACGAGCGTCGACGCGCCGCAGCATACCGCGCGGTCAACGCCGCCCGCGCCCCGAAACCGTCACGTGTCTTTCACGAGCGACGGTTTCGCGCGACACGCGGCGCGCTACATTGTCGCCTCCTCGAGCTCCCCAGCGAGGCGCCCCGCGCAGATGTCCTCCCGTCCCGTTCCGCCGAGCGCGCCGATCTGCGAGTCCAGCGTCGCGCAGAGGCTGGCGCTCTACGCGAGCCGAGCCGAGCAGGCGATCTTCGTCGGCGGCGCCGACGGGCGCACCGAGTGGGCCAACGAGGCCGCCTGCAGACTCTGCGGCTTCGCGCTCGAGGAGCTTGCCGGGCGCAGGCTCGAGTTGTTTCCCGATGACGCCGACGCCCAGCGCAGCGCGGCGGACCACATCCGCACGCGCTTCGCCGCCGGCGAGGTGGCGCGCGTCGAGGCGTCGATCCGCACGCGCGAGGGGCGCGTGCTCTGGATCGAGCTCGAGGTGACGCCGTTGCCCGGCGCCGCCGGCGCCGCGCGCGGCTGGGTGGCGGTCGCGAGCGACATCAGCGCGCGCAAGCGCGCGGAGGCGGCGCTCGCGGAGAGCGAGGAGCGCTATCGGAGGCTCGTCGAGGACTCCTCCGAGCCCGCCGCCGTGCACTCCGAAGGGCGCCTCGTGTATCTGAACCGCGCCGCGCTGGCGCTGCTCGGCGCCCCCTCCGCGGAGGCCGTGCTCGGCCGCTCGATCTTCGAGTTCCTGCATCCGGACTACCACCGCCTCGCGGCGGAGCGCATCCTCAAGATGGAGGTGGTGGGCGACCCCGCCGCCCCCGTCGTGGAGACGCTGCTGCGCTTCGACGGCTCGCCGGTCGACGTCGCGCTGGCCGCGACCCCGATCGAGTGGCGCGGCAAGCCCGGGATTCAGCTCGCCGGTCGCGCGCTCCTCGGCGAAGCCGAGAGCGAGACGCGAGCGGAGCGCCGGGCGGCGGTGGTGGACCTCTCGAGCCTGGTGCTCGCGCTCGCACCGGAGATCGAGGATCGCATCGCTCCCCGCGCGCAGGTGAGTCTCGACCTCAGCGCGGCGCCGGTGGAGCTACCGAAGGGCGGCGTGCCGCTCGAGGCGCTGATCCGCACGCTCGTCGCACAGGTCAGCGCCGCGCTGCCGAGGGGACGCGGGAGCCTGCTGCTGCGCAGCGAGTCGCGCGAGCTCGGCGCGAAGGAGCTGGCCGCGTTCGTGCCGGCGCCCGACGGCGGAGCGGGCCGCTATGCGGTCTTCGAGGCCTGCGCCGAGCAAGCCGAGCTCGACGCGCGCGCTCGCGAGCGCCTCTTCGACCCCGGCTTCGCCGAACGTTGTCCGGGCTGCGGGCCCGGCCTCGCCGCCGCGCTCGCGGCGGCGCGCGCGCGGGGCGGGGCGCTGCGCGTGCAGGCCGGCGCGTGCCGCGGGGTTCGGATCGCGCTGGCGCTGCCGTCGGCGGCGCCGGCTCGACGTCCGACGCGCCGGCGCCGCGATCGCTGAGCGCTCAGCGCGTCCGCGCCGCGGCCTCCTGCAGGTCCCGCAGCAGCTCCTGCTCGTGCCGGGTGAGCCGCAGCCCGCGGGTCGTGGCGAGGTCGTCGCGCAGGAAGTCGACGGTCGCGATCCCCGCGGCGAAGTCCGCGGCCTGCACGGGATGGACGTCGAGGTCGACACCCAGGAAGATCACCGTCAGCGCCGCGCCGACGGCCCAGTAGTCCCGCAGCTCCTGGTAGAGCGGGTCCGCCGGGCGCTGGAGCCCGGCGACGGTCTCGGACCAGGAGTAGATGCCCGAGGTCCCGCTCTGGGTGCCCGAGCTGGTCTCGGCTCCGATCGCGGCGAGCACGAAGCCCGACTCCTGTTGCTCGCGGATGCCGAGGGAACGGCGCTCGTGCCAGCCGAGCCCCGTGACGCCGCGGCCCCCGACGCCGGCCTGGAGCGCGCGCGTGGCGTGGAGGTTCGCGTAGAGCCCGAAGCCGAGGTGCAGGTCGACGCTGAAGACGTCGGCGAGGTCGAGCAGCCGGTCGGGAAGGTAGAGGAGCACCCGCCAGACCGGGGCTCGCGACGCCGCGCCGCGGAGCGGTTGATTCGAGCCGAGCAGCGGATTGCGGGTCGCGGGACCGGCGGCGCCGATGCGCGCGAGGAGCTCGAGGGCGCGCGGGTTGCCGGGGTCGGCGCGCAGCACCGCTTCGGTGAGGTAGCTCGCCTCCGTCGGCAAGCCGTCGCGCAGGTGACCGTCCGCGGCGTCGAGGGTCGCGTCGGCGATGCGCTCGATCTCGTGGCGGGGAAGCGGCGAGGCGCAGGCCGCGGCGAGCAGCGCGAGGGCCACCGCCCGCATCGCGATCCGGCGACGCGCGTTCGAGGAGCATCCGTGGGTCATGCCGGGCCCCGCCTTCGCCCGCATGGTACCCGGGCTTTGCCGAGCATCGACCGGGGCGGGGGCCTGCGCGACGCTCTCCCGGGAACGAGGCGCCGTGGACTCCCTGACCGCGATCGAAGCCGAGGCCGCCGCCGCGCGCAGCGCGCTCGTCCAGGCGAGCGTCGCCGCGCCGGGCGAGGACGACCTCGCCGACGTCGCCGAGCGCGTCGCCCGCGCCGTCGCCGCCGCGGAGCCGCCGTCCGAGCGCGCGCGCCACGAGGACCGCTTCCGCGAGCGGATCGCGTCGCTCCAGCTCGTGCCGAGCGTGCCCATCCTCGCGAACGCGGGTCGCCTCGGGCAGCTCGCCGCGTGCTTCGTGCTGGAGCCCGAGGATCGCCTCGATTCGATCTACGAGACCCTCGGGCGCGCCGCGCGCATCCAGCAGACCTCGGGCGGGGTCGGCATCCACTTCTCGAAGCTGCGCGCGCGGGGCGCGCCGATCCGCCGCGCCGGCGGCGTTTCGCCGGGTCCCATGGCGTTCATCGAGCTGTTCGCCCACTCGGCGCACATCAACTCGCTCTCGGGGCGCCGGCCTGGGGCGCACCTCGCGGTGCTGCGCGACGACCATCCCGACGTGCTCGCGCTGGTGCGCGCCGCGGGGGCCGCCGAAGGCCGCCTCGCCGGCGTGGGCCTGGCCCTCGGCGTCCGCGACGGCCTGCTCGAAGCGGCGCGCGCGGACGGCCAGCACGCGCTGCGCCATCCCGGCGGCGCGCCCGCAGGAGCGCTGCGCGCGCGCGAGCTGCTCGGGGCCATCGCCCGCGCGATCGTCGAGAGCGGGCAGCCGACGCTGCTCTTCCTCGACGCGATCGCGGCGGCGAACCCGGTTCCGGAGCTCGGCGCCCTCGAGGCGACGAACCCGTGCGGCGAGCAGCCGCTCCTCCCCGGCGAGAGCTGCGTGCTCGCCTCGCTCCACCTGCCTGCCTTCGCCGACGCGCACGGCGGCCTCGATGGCGAGGCCCTGGCGGACGCGGCTCGGGACGCCGTCCGCTTCCTCGACGACGTGGTGGAGGTGCAGCTCGACCCCGACCCCGCCTGCGCGGCGGCGAGCCGGCGCACGCGGAAGATCGGCCTCGGCGCGATGGGCTTCGCCGATCTGCTGCTGCGGCGCGGCCTCGAGTACGCGGCGCAGGGCGCGGAAAAGCTGGCCGACGAGGTGATGGGAACGATCGCGACCGCGGCGGCCCGCGCGAGCGAAGAGCTGGCCGCGCTGCGCGGCGCCTATCCAGCCTGGCGCGGGCCGGGGCGCGCGCGGCGCAACGCGACGCAGCTCGCCGTCGCGCCCACCGGCACGCTGCGCCTGCTCGCGGGCTGCAACGCCAGCCTCGAGCCGCTGCTCGAGCCGGTGCGGCGGATCGGCGCCGGCGGGCGCGAGCTGCGCTGGGTGGATCGCTCGGTCGCCGCGTGGCTCGGCCCGCGCTGCGCCGACGTGAACGCCGTGCTCGACGCCCTCGAGGCGGGCGTCCCGGCCGAGGCGCTGCCGGGCCTCACCGGGCCCGAGCGCGCGCTGCTGCGGCGGGCGGGCGAGATCCCGCCCGAGCGGCAGATCGCGCTCCAGGCGCGCTTCCAGCGCCACGTCGACGGCGCCGTCTCGAAGACCGTGCATCTGCCGAAGGACGCGGATCCGAGGCAGGTCGTCGCGTACATCGAGCTGGCGAGGCGCCTCGGCTGCAAGGGCGTCGCGTTCTACCGGGCCGCGGGGCTCGGGAGCAGCGGCTGCATCCCGTGCGACGCCGCCTTCGGCGAGGGCGCCCGCTAGACTGGGCGGGGCAATGCCTGCCCCCGCCTCGATCCGCTGCGTCCGGCCGGGCGTCTACGAGCTCGCGCCGGGCTACCGGCCGGGGATGCGCGTGCCCGTGCGCGTCTACGCGAGCGAGAAGCTGCTGCGCGACATGGACGACAAGGTGTTCGAGCAGGCCGCGAACGTGGCGACCCTGCCTGGCATCGTCGACGCGAGCCTCTGCATGCCCGACGCCCACTGGGGGTACGGCTTCCCCATCGGCGGCGTCGCGGCGATGGACGTGCGCAGCGGTGTGATCTCGCCCGGCGGCATCGGCTTCGACATCAACTGCGGCATGCGCCTGGTGCGCACGGACCTCTGCTGGCCCGAGGTGCGGCCGCGCCTGCGCGCGCTCGTGGACGCGCTCGCGGATCGAGTGCCGGCGGGGGTCGGCTGCGAAGGCTTCGTGGGCGTCTCCACCGAGGAGTTCCCCGACGTCCTGCTGCGCGGCGCCGCATGGGCCGTCGAGAAGGGCTACGGCACCGCCGCCGACCTCGATCACACCGAGAGCCGGGGCTGCTTCCCCGGCGCCGATCCGGAGTGCGTGAGCGAGCGCGCCGTGGAGCGCGGCCGCGGCCAGATCGGCACGCTCGGCTCGGGCAACCACTACCTCGAGATCCAGGTGCTGCGGCCCGAGGGCGTGTTCGACGCCGGCCTGGCGCGCGCCTTCGGGCTGGACCGCGAGGAGCAGGTGGTGGTGATGTTCCACTGCGGGAGCCGCGGCTTCGGCCACCAGGTGGCGACCGACTACCTGCAGAGCTTCCTGCGCGCCATGCCCGGCCGCTTCGGCCTGCCCGTGATCGATCGCGAGCTGGCCTGCGCGCCCTTCGACTCGCCGGAGGGCCGCGCGTACTACGCGGCGATGTGCTGCGCGGCGAACATGTCCTTTGCCAACCGGCAGGTGATCCTCCACCGGATCCGCGAGGTGTTCTCCGACGTCTTCGGCCGCAGCCCCGAGCAGCTCGGCATCCGCCAGGTCTACGACGTGGCGCACAACACCGCCAAGGTGGAGAGCCACGGGAAGGGGAGGGAAGCACGCACGCTGCTGGTGCACCGCAAGGGCGCGACCCGCGCCTTGCCGCCCGGCCACCCCGAGCTACCGCAGGCCTACCGGGAGACCGGCCAGCCCGTGATCGTGGGCGGCAGCATGGAGACCGGCTCCTACCTGCTGGCCGGCGTGGCGAGCGGCGCCGAGACCTTCTTCAGCACCGCCCACGGCAGCGGGCGCACGATGAGCCGGACCCGCGCGCGCAAGCTGGTGCGCGGGAGCGAGCTCCAGGAGAAGATGGCCGCGCGCGGCATCGTGGTGCGGTCCGCCTCGTGGCGCGGGCTCGCCGAGGAGGCGGGCTTCGCCTACAAGGACGTCGACGAGGTGGCCGCCGCCACCGAGGAGAGCGGCCTCTCGCGCCGCGTGGCGCACCTCGTCCCCGTCGGGAACGTGAAGGGATGAGCGGCGCGCGGCCCTTCGAGTTCGTCGACGACGTGACGAGCGACCTCTCCTTCGTGGCGCACGGGGCGACCCTCGCCGACGTGTTCTCCGCAGCCGCGGCCGCCCTGCTGGAGGCCACGCTCGAGGATCCCGGCGCGCTGCGCGAGATCGAGGCGCGGCCGCTCGAGCTGACCGAGCCCGACCGCGAGCTGCTGCTGCTGGCCTTCCTCAACGAGCTCGTCTACCTGCGCGACGCCGAGCGCCTGCTGCTGCGGCCGCGGCGGCTCGAGGTCGAGACGGCGCCGGGCGAGGCGCGGCTGCGCGCCGAGCTCGCGGGGGAGCGCATCGACCGCTCCCGCCACCGCCTCGCCGCCGACGTGAAGGCCGCGACGGCCCACGGGCTCCACGTCTCGGGCGAGCGCGGCGGCTACCGGGCGACGGTCACCCTCGACGTGTGAGGACGACCCGCCCGGTAGCCACCCTTGGTTCGCTCTAGTCGGTGCGGTCCTGGAACCGGTCGGCGGTGTTCTGCTCGGGGCTGTCGAAGGTCGACGACAGGCACTCGCCGCCGCTCTCCTGGAGCTGGAGCACCAGCGCCTCGCCCGGAGCGAGGGGCAGCTCCGGGAGCGCGACGTCGTCGCCCCCGACCGCCAGCGAGAGCTTCCCCTGGCCCTTCTTCTCCTTGAGCTTCAGGCCGTCGAGCCGGGCGTGGGGGCCGCCCTGCTTGCCGCGGAAGGCGGCGCCGGGGCCCTTCTGCTTCCAGCCGCGGCCGTGGGGCGCGGCCGGGTCGTCCTGCAGCACCGCGGTCGCGCCGTCGTCGGTGTAGACGCAGAGCTGGTAGTCGGTGGCGGGGTCGGAGAACTCGCCCTCCGCCGCGGCGAAGCCCTTCGCGCGCCAGCGCAGCGTCGCCCCCTTCTTGCCGCGCGTCTTGATCGAGACGCTCGCCTCGCCGGCGTCGTCGCAGGTCTCCGCCGGCGCCGGGGGGCACAGCTCGATCGGGCCGCAGGCGTCGGCGGTCACCTCGTAGACGTCGCCGCTGTCGACGGCCGGATGCGCGCGGTCGTGGGGAACCGAGATGGTGAGCACCTGCGGCTCGGAGAGGTTGCCCGCCGCGTCCTGCACCGAGACGGTGAGCTCGTAGACGCGCCCGTCGCCGGGGCCGGCGCGCTCGGAGCGCACCATCGCGCTGCCGCAGCCGGCGTCGAACATCAGGTCGCCGGTGGTGTTGCCGTCGCCGTTGCCGTTGTCGGCCTCGTCGCTCGTGCCGCTCACGAAGATCACGTCCTCGGGGCCGAGCTCGGTGTCGCAGGTGTCGCTCACCGACTCCACGAAGTCCGCCGCGACGAACTCGTGGGCCTTGTGGTTCGGCGGCCAGAGCTCCGCCTCGCTCGGCGACAGCACCATCACCGGGGGCTCGCTGTCGGCCACCACGGTGATCTGCACCTCGTCCATGGCGACGAGGTCGATGCCGTCGTCCACGGTCAGCGTGATCAGGTGCACGCCGGGCAGCAGGGTCACGACCGGGGCGACGCCGTCGTGCGTCACACCCGGGCCGAATGCGGCGTCGCCCGACCAGGTGTAGGTCAGCACGGCGTTCGCGTCGTCGGGATCGAAGGAGCCCGAGCCGTCGAGGGTGACCTCGGCGCCGGTCAGCGGGGACGCGCAGGGGATCTCCTGGTCGTCGCCGGCGTCCGCGACGGGGGGCAGGGCGCCGGCCGGGCCGGACAGCAGCAGGGCGCCGGCCACGAGGGCGGCAGTCGAGAAGCGATGGGCCACGGGAAGTCCTCCTCCGCACGAAGGCGATTCTGATCCAATCGGAGCGCTTTGCCCACGCACTGGTGATATGAGTCACATTTAGGGGCCATTTAACCCCGCGGGACAGTGATCCTCGACACCCACGGGGAAATCCTCCGGCGTCGCCCCCGGGCCGCCGATCCCCCATCCAGAGGGAGGACCGCCATGCCCGCCGATCGCTTCCTGCGCGCTCTGCGCGCCCTCGCGCTGCTGGTGCCCCTGGCGCTCGCGGGCGCCGCCCGGGCGGGCGCGCCGGTGACCTGCGATCTGAACGCCAACGGCACCTTCCGCTTCCTCACCGAGGCGCTCCCGACCGGCAGCACCAACGCCGAGTACGTGGCCCGCATCGTGACGGCCAACGCCGACGGGCCGGTGACGTTCGGCGTCGATCAGCTTCCGCCGGGCATGGTCCTCGACGCCGCCTCGGGCTTCATCACCGGCCGGCCCACCAGCACCTTCAACGAGGACATCACCTTCACCGCGGACGACGGCGTGCAGCCGCCGATCCAGTCGACGGTCAACCTCAAGGTCAACGCAGCGGGCGGCGGCGGCAACGGCGGCGTCACGTTCGACGTCGTGCTGCCCGACGGCCGCGTCGGCGACTTCTACAGCGTCACCCTCACCCTCGACGAGTCGTTCGGCGTCGGCCCCTTCGTGTTCGGCGCGATGGACCTGCCGCCGGGCCTCACCCTCGACGGCGAGACCGGCTTGCTCAGCGGGATCCCCACCGCCCCCGGCACGTACTTCGCCAGCCTCAGCGCCTTCGACTTCGGCGAAGACAACAAGGTCGTGTCGGTCCAGCCGATCGTGATCCTGCCGGCGGACTCTGACTTCCGGTTCCTCACCCAGTTCCTGAACAACGGCGAGGTCGGCACACCCTACTGCGACACCTGGCTCACCGAGAACGCCGCAGGGGCCGTGACGTTCGGCGCCTCGGGCCTGCCGCCGGGGCTGCTCGTCGACCCGGCGACGGGCGTCGTGAGCGGCACCCCGACCGTGGCTGGCACCTTCCTGGTGCTGCTCTCGGCCAGCGACGGCGCCCAGACGATCACCACCAACCTCTCGATGATCGTCGCGCCCGGCGCATCGAGCGCCTTCCACTGGAACTACTTCGGGCTGCCGACGGCGATCGTGAACGCGAGCTACGACCGGCAGCCGCCGATCCTGGTGTCCGCGGAGGGCGCCGTCGGCGACGTGACCTACTCGGTCATCGGCCTGCCGATCGGCATGACCTACGCCAGCGGCTCGGGCGAGCTCTCGGGCACGCCGATCGAGATCGGCGAGTACCCGCTGACCTTCAGCGCCGTCGACGGCGACACCGGAGAGACCCTGACGCTCTCCGTGCTGTTCCTGGTGCTGCCGCCCGGCGGCGGCGACGCCAGCCAGATCTCCGTCAACTTCTGGGTGTTCCAGGAGTCCCTGAAGCTCGCCGAGCCCGGCCGCGCCGCCTGGCGCGCCAAGGCCCTCTACAACGCGGACCGTCGCGTGGCGAACCGCTTCGACCCCGCGACCGACACGCTGCGGCTCGAGCTCGGCGCGCGCATCCTCGAGCTGCCGCCCGGCTCGCTCACCGGCAAGACCGAGAAGGCCTACTCCTGGCGTACCGCCAAGGGCGTGGTGCCCGGCGCGCAGGTGAAGCTCGGGCCGGCGAAGCAGACGCTCTCCTGGTCGACGAAGAGCGACACCTTCGCGGAGACGGTGCCGGGCATCCTCGCCCAGACGGTGACGATCGGGAGCCGCGGCTACCGGCTGCTGATGAGCTTCGACGAGAAGGGTGCCTTCCACCCGGCTCTCGACTTCGAGCGGGCCGCGTTCGTGGTGCAGAGCGCGAAGCTCCGCCGGAAGGCGCCGGGCGAGGACACCGCCAAGCTCGCGATGCTGCTCGCCGACCCGAACTTCGCCTACGAGGCCCAGACCAGCGAGCTGCGCATCCGCATCCTCGACGGCACGAACGTGCTGCTCGACCGCGATTTCACCCTGCTGGGAGACGTCGCCAAGGTCACCACCGACTCGCGCACGGGCTCGCTGGTGTTCGCCTTCAAGACGCTGAAGGACGCGGCGGCCACGGACCGCATCGTGAAGTTCAACTACCACAGCGGCACGGGCAAGCTGGCCCTCTCGCTCGGGAACCTCGACCTCGCCGGGATGCCGGGCGGCGAAGCGCACCTCGGCGTCGAGCTCACCATCGGCGCCCGGACCTACTACACGGCGGTGACCTGCTTCGAGCCGAAGGCCGGCAGCGGTCGCTACTCGACGACGATGCCCTGACGCAGCGTCGCGGAGGCCCCCAGGATGCGAACCCCCCTCTCCCTCGCGGCAGCGCTCGGCCTCGCGCTCTCGGTCGCCCCCGCCTCGGCGGTGGACGTCCAGGGCACCGTCAGCTTCGAAGGTCAGCTCGAGCTCTCGGCTCCGCTGCCGGGCATCGCCCTGGACGACGTGCGCGTGCGGGTCGACCTGGCGACGGAGGCGACCGGCCCCGGGGTTCGCTGCAGCATCCTGTCGCAGACCGCCGCCGATGCCGACGCCGGCGGCCTCTATCCGGACGCGGGCATGGTGGGAGCGGAGATCCTGATGGAGCGCGGCGGCCCGCAGATGCCCGAGGGCGCCTGCCTCGTCACGCTGCGCGCCTCCGGCTGGGACGGCGCCGCCGTCACCGTCCACGGCGTGACGACCCTGGCCGTGACGGCGGCCGAGATCGGCGCCAACGCGCTGCTCGCCCCGCCCCCCATCACA
>Ga0105106_10001604_pt1 | contig 16297 bp, 14 predicted proteins | sample PPLLaktember2015_5_FD_79109 | JGI IMG/M metagenome (GOLD analysis project Ga0105106, IMG submission 79109) | Freshwater sediment microbial communities from Prairie Pothole Lake near Jamestown, North Dakota, USA - PPLs Lake P8 Core (1) Depth... | ecosystem: Environmental > Aquatic > Freshwater >...
ATCAGTAACAGCAATCCCGGTAGAACCGCCAGAATCGTGCTTCTACTCAGAATGGGATGACCAGTCTTCAGGAAAGACAACAGCAGGCCGCCTAAACCAATCAGACCACCGCCCACACCCACCAGGAGAAAGCCCAGAGGCGTCCTTCCAGTCAGGCTGAGGTAGAACGGTAGACCAAAAATTAGCAGGCCAGAGATGCCATGCACCACCATCAGGGAAAGTGTGGCGAGATTCCCGGGCAGGAGCAGGCGCGTAGCCAATACTAAAACGAAGCCAACAACAACCAGGAGTAGATAGGTCGTTTGCCATTCAGGAAAATGCTCGGCAACAATACCTAAGGATAAGCTCAGTGGGATCAACGTCGCCACGATCGCCACGAACGAACTGTCCAAAATTTCCATTCCAATGATCAAAATCAGCAGGCCAGCAATTAACAATACCCCAAAAGCAACTGTGTAAGCAACGATCACCATGGTTGGCTTTCCGTCGATCCCAGCTACCACTTGATAGGCCGCCAACAAGCCAGTCAGTAGTAACAAAATACGGTCGAGCATAGATAGTTTGGCCATTAGATCGCCTGTAATAGGATCAACAGCATGGTGTTCAGCATATACAAAGAGGCGTACTTGAATAAACCGAAGTTCACCTTCTCAGATGGCTTGATCAGGCTCACCCCTGCCAGGAAGAACATCCCCACGGATAGAACCGAAAGCAAGCGCAGATAACCCCAGTCCAGGCCGATCAGAAATGCAGCATATCCGAATGATCCGGCTGCCAGCACGCTTGCCAGGGCAATGATCAGCCGTGTAACTCCATAGCCATACTCAGAGGGGAATGTGGGCACACCAGCGCGTTTGTAATCATCATAGTAGCGCATATTGAAGGTCATGATATGGGTGGGGATCCAACACAAGACTCCCAGAGCGAGCAATAAGCCGACTGCGTCAACCTCGCCTACTGCTAAAACACGTCCAGCCAGCACAGGCATACCGCCGGAGATACCACCCCAGATGATCGACCAGGGTGTCCGGCGCTTCAGCCACATGGTATAAACTACCACATCAAAAAACAACCCGGCAAATACGACCAGCCCGTACAGGGGCTGCATGAGCAGACCCCAGGCTACGCCAGTAATGGAGAGCCCCAGCCCCAGGATCAGCCCCGTGCGGGGGCTGATCTGTCCGGAGGGGATGGGCCGCCCGGTCGTCCGTCCCATCCTGGCATCGATATCCCGGTCATACACCATATTCAAAACCGTGCTACCGCTGATTGCCAGAAACAAGCTGCCAGCCAACGCCGCTAGAGTGGAAAAGTTGGTCACTGGACAGGCGAAGCTTACAAAACCAGCCATACCAGTAGCCAGTAATAATCCAGTTTGCAGGCTTTTGATCAGCTTCCAGTACAGGCGTAATTTCGTTTTCATTACCCGAAAGACAACTGATTGAGGAGCAAGCTTGTGGGTTTGGGCTGAAGTTGCCATATTCTACCTATTATCTCACACAACGAAAACCAGCATTTGGGCTCATATACTCAGGACCAGAGCTATTGCGCATCCAGGTGCGCAGCATAAATTCATATTCTGCTTTGCTGCCACCGCGCAGATAACGATAGTGCTGATCTGGATAGTCATCTAATGTCCATTGCCATACATTGCCGGCCATATCATACAAACCATACGGGCTGGGTGAGTCGATGGTCTGGTAGCCTTCATATGTCTGCCCATTGTAAAAACCAACTGGTGTGGTATCTCCGGCTTTGCCTAAAGTCCATTCAAACGGGTCACGGCTGAAATAGGCATTAACATGCGCATTATTAAATTCCTCGCCCCAGGGGAAAGGACGCCCATCGGTGCCTCGCGCGGCTTTCTCCCATTCAAGCTCGGTAGGTAATCGCCAACCATAGTAATCACAGTATGCGTTTGCTCCAAACCAGCTTACCATCACCACCGGGTGGTTTTCATAGCCAGCGCGCGCAGAGAATATGCCGTTGGATTGATCAATGCGCAGGCTGTCGTCAGCCAGTGGAACATGTGGGTAATCCCCAGCAGGGATTTCCATTTCATGCTCGTAGGCATGGAATTCTTCACCCGGATGATACCCAGCGATATAATCCCCATCCACTTTGAGCGTTCCGTCAGCCAGGGAGGCATTCAGATATTCAGCAAACTGCGTATTCGTCACAAGGGTGACCATCATTTCGTAATCATAGTCAATGGTCTGGGTATGATTAAACTGACCTTCAAAGAATTCACCGGCTGGGATCAAAGCCCAATTCTCTGGATCAACACCCGTATCCACAACCAGAGGTGGATTCGATTGAGAGAGTATAGGTGCGCAACCAATGAGCCCAAACGCCAGGAAAGCGACCAGGATTGTTGTGCGCTTCATGCTTTCACCTCCTGGGAAGATGATAAATTGACATCCTTTTTCCATCGCCCATTTTTCGAGAAGAAATCGACCAGCAGCCAGATAAGGAAAGCGGCCAGTGCTAAAAGGACGATCACCAAAGCCAGATCTGCCAGAACCATCAAAGTATCCACAGTCGGCTGCTGGCTGGCTTCATCGACAAACAAACGTTTCATACCAAAGACAGTCACAGAGCCAAATGCCAGATCCGAGAAAATTATCACTGCCCAGCCAAAGATTTTCCGCGCCCGTCCTTGCAATCCCATCAGGTCTGCATAATAAAAGAGCATCACCGTAGCCGTCAGCGTGGCCAGAATATGCCAGTGCCCTGCCAGGAGGATGCGCTCATCGCGATATGGCCAGACGCGAATTATTTCATCCAGCCGCACGGCCATGAATATACCCACCCCACTGACTGTGAAGTTCATGAAGATCATTTGCCATAACGATCCAAACTTTAATGGATCATCGACCAATGCAGCCAATCTTATGAATAAACCTGCTTTCTTAAGTCCACGCTTTTCCAATCCTGTGCGGATTAATCTCCCAAAGCCATAGATCACCAAAAATAAGGCGCCTAACAAGATAAATGTTGAGCCAACATAAATCGTGGTGTGCGCCCATTCCACGACCATCACCGACCAGGCTCCAAAAGTCAAGATCACTGACCCAACGATATAGAGAGGCATAGCCATTTTTTGCCAGATGCCTTTGAAATCCAACCAGCGCCCAATCACCAGCGATACGCCTGTTGTTAACAACGCCAACATAATATGTAGATGTCCGATAATTGATTTTTGCAGGATGGTTTTATGAGGCTCGCGAATTGTGGTTTCGGCCAGGAAGGTTTCAAATCCATTGCCATAGTACATACCCGCAATCGCCCCAAAAAAAGATGATCCCAACATGGCAACAGCAACCACAAAAAATGCAGTGCGCTCGAGATCCAAACCACTCCGTGTACGGGCGTAAGCAGTATCTGAAATGTAGTATTCTTTGCGCCATGGCCAGAGAGCGGCTGCCAACAACACACCAGCCCAGAATACCAGAGCCTGTCCCGTAATGAACAGGCCATGATAAATCCAGTTATGGCCAAAATAACCAAAAGCCAGGCCAAAGAACATAGCCATCATGTAGCCTACCGTAACCGTGGCATTAACTTTGACCCGCTCGCACTCTTTCATCGATATAATGCCGGTGATAAAGTAAACCTGGATCGCCACCACTGCCATGGCAATGCTGTGATAAAGCATGATCATACGACCTTCCCGCTCAGCCTGGAAGATGCTCATGCCTAATAAATCAATCATGAACTCCTTTACCCCCAGCTCTGCCAGTGGTCCTGAGAGCGTGCCCCACACAGCAGATACCAGCGCTATCAGGCCAATGGCTACCATGGAAAGGCCGCGCGTGGAACTGAACAGATAGTTGAAACGTTCTTTGACTCCTTGCATTTATCAGTGCTCCTTTCAACTCATAACGACCAACCAGCAGCCTTTCCACATGGCAGCATCTTAGAAGGTGGTTATCCACCTTCCAATTTTGTGGTCATCTTGACTATAATCGGGTATCATAAAATCCGCATTGACTTAAGTCAAAATATCAATTTTCACAGTACTTTTTTCATTCGATGTACCAAATTATTTACAGAGGCACCCTTTGCTAACGCTCTCCCAGATGCTCGCCAAAGATGTGATTTTCCAAATGCTACCATCCAGAGAAATCGAGTCTCTTGCTGAGCAAGCGATCCTTCGTAAAATCCAACGCGGTGAATTCGTTTGTCACCAGGGTGAAGAATGGCCATATGCTGCTTTCATCTCCCGTGGTGAGTTGCGATGGGCAATCCTTTCGCTGAGTGGTCGTGAACAAGTCTTGTTCCGCGTCAGGCACGGCGAATCATTTTGGGCACACACCTTGTTTGACAAACAGCCCATGCCCGGCTTCTTGACGGCAACCATGCCTACTCAGATCTATCTCTGGTCCCAGGCTGTCCTTACACCTATCCTTAACCGCAATCCATCTGTCTTATGGGCGCTCCTGGGACGACAGACCAGTACTATGCGCAAAGCACGTGAAGTCATCTATGGCCTGGCTTTCAGTCCTGTTGCTGGGCGATTGGCCCGTTTACTACTTGATCAATCTGGCGGACAGGAGAACGAACCTGTTCAACGCGAGATGACTTTAGGCGAGATCGCAGCGACCGTGGCTTCGTCCCAGGAAGTCGTTTGCCGGGTGCTTTACCAGTTCCACAGCGATGAACTGATCGAGCTCAATCGGGCAAATTTCAAGATTATCGATCGAGTAGCCCTTGAAAATCTAACTGAGAAACTATAATTTCAAGGGCATATACTTAAATCAGGTCTTTGGCCGCAGGATATCCCGGGTAAAGCCCCAGGTAAACGCCAGAGCCATCAACAGCAGGAGCGGTGCAAGGATCATCAGTACAAAATCCTGGCTGAAGAACAACAACTGACGCCCCATCGTCAAGAACGCCAGGGCGATGCCCCCCAAACCGATCAAAACACCACCAATCCCCACCCAATAAAATCCACTGGCTGCCTTTTTGGTTATGAATGGGCCTAAGAAAATAATCAACCCTGCCACACCATGGAATAGGGGCACGGCCACTTTTTTCAGGGAATCCATGCCTCCGATGCTGGTGATCGCAATCGCCAGCAGTCCTAGCGTAGCGAACCATAAGTAGGGGCGTGTCCATTGGGGGAAGTATTGACGCACAAGCCCGACAGAGATCCCGAAGGGGATCAGGCTAGCGACAGTCAGGACCAACGGCGAGGCTAATATACCAAAGCCCAGGAAGATCAATAGCAAACCCGAGACTAACAGCACCGTGAAACCCAACATGTAGTAGAGGTCATAAAGACCTTTTTTTGCTGAGTAACGTTGGCTAAATCGCCAGAGTAAATAGATGGCTACTAAACCCGTCAATAATAAGACCAGATTATCAAAAGAAAACAGGTTCATGATCTAGCTCCTCATTTCAAGAATGATTCCAACCTTAGCAGATCATCGATCTGGTCGGTGGGAAGATCCATAGTTATTTAATTATGGGCTCCTTATCATCAAATTCAAGCTGAATCGTGCGCGAGGGAGATGGTGCACCGGGCGCCTGGATACGGTTTACCACGCCTCGCACGCCATTTACACTACTGACGATTTGCTCAACTGCTTCCCACGCTGCTCGAGATGAAGCATCACCGGCAAGATGAACAATCCCATCCAGAACTCCAACCCGCAAACCAGATACATCCAGCAAGCCTTTGGATTGCAGTGCATTCAGAACCTCTTGTCTTAATTGTTCATCCTGGGTCAAGTCTGCCATGCGCGGTTTCAGGACCTTCCTCATCTCTTCCATTGATTAATTTACACAAAAAGGCATCTTGTGTATATGACTAAAGTCTTATTCAACGCCCAGCCAGCCTTACCAGACCAGCCTGGTCAGACAAATAGAATTCTGTACGTGTCACCTCGATCAATTTTTCATCCGCCAGCCTGTATAGGATACGGCAAACCATCTCACGTGTCGTCCCGATGTAAGCCGCCATTTCATCAAGCGTTAGATTACGAGCCAGACATCCATCCGGGCTTTCTTTAAAATTATCCAACAACAAGCGTGCCAGGCGACTGGCCACCGGTTGGAAAGCAAGCTCTTCAACCATTGTGCTGGCTTTGTGCATACGAGCGATTAATAGATTGCACAAACCCCAGGCAACCTCCCCATTATTTATTAAGTAAGGCAACAGGCTATCACGGTCCCAGAGCACGAGCTGGCTATCTTCGGCTGCCATTAATGTGACCGGTGAGCTAAGTTCCGGCTTGAAGAAACTCATCCCCCAAAATACATCTCCCTTTGAGAATTTCCCCATTACCAGGCTACGTCCTTCGACAGACTCTTTGACTGCCGAAAGCACACCATTCTCTACAAGAAATAAATACGGCCAAATCTCCCCCTGGTAAAAGATGAACTGGCCACGCGGGTAATTACGCCTGATCGTCAGGCACTCGATCTGCTTAAGCTGATCCGGTTTTAAGCCGACAAAAATGGAATTTAGCAAAGTTGTTTCCATCAGATAGTTCGCCTCAGATCTGGATTTATCTTAACGCAATGACAATCAGTTCCACAAATGCTATAAATGACACAGTATTATAGTAACCAAACTATAAACATAACATTATATAGGACACAAGGAGGGTCTGCCATGAAAGAGTCTTCAAACAATGCCCGCACCTGGATGGCAATTCTGGCAATATTAGTAGGGGTCTTTTGTGTGATTATTGCACCTGTCATCACCCAAACATCCTTAGAGAGGGTGCTCACCGAGCTCATGGTAGTAGCCAAGGAAAAACCACAATACTCCAGCGGACTACCAATCTTTGGATTGTTCTACCCTGTTTGGCGTGCGATAATTTTTATCGCAGGCATCGCCCTACTTGCTATAGCAGCCAAGATCTATCAGGGTGAAGAATGGACTTATCCGGTCGCACTGACAGCCTATGCAATGCCTTCGATCGGCGGGATGTTCATGTTCCTTCCGTATATCAGTTGGGTCGGAGGTTTTCCATTGCCCATGGTCATCTCCTGGGTAGGACTGGTGGGCTTTGCTGCAACCATTTTATTACGCGCTGGAAAACGATCCGAGAAATTTATCGAACTCGGCACCATGGTTTTCATCGGCATGTTAGCAACACACAGTTTTACACTTGGCATCGGCAGCCAAAGAATGCTCATGGTGCGCCCCGGAAAACCTTTGTTCGAAGGGCTGGAATACTGGATCCTCACCTGGGTCGGCGAAGTAGATTGGATTGCCACATTGATGTTAATCATTGCCATCCCACTTCTGGCGCTGCGTAAACCCAGTGGTTGGTGGTTGGCATTGATAGCCACACTGGCAATTCTGGCTATCGACACCCCCACCCAGGTGATCCGCACAGCGACCTTCGATTATCTTTACGGAGCGCTGTTAGCATTAGGCGCCTTGTTCTTCCTTTTCCTACCCTCCATACTTGAACGTTATAGCAAGAAAACACCGGAGATAACTCAAAACCTGGCAGATCCAACAGGCACAAACTAAAAGCTTACTATTGTCACGATAAAAAACAGCCTGTATTTATAAAGAATACAGGCTGTCACAATTTTTGTATACGACTCAAGTCCTGTCGACTATCGATTGGCACGCACTTCCAGCTCTTCTGGTTTTAGGATAATAATCCCCTGGCGCTCGACATGCAATATTCCATCCTGCTCCAGGGATCGCAGTACTCTGCCCAGGACATCTCTGACTGTCCCAAGCCGTGTTGACATTTCATCAAACGTCGTCCATGGCCGGCGTGGCACAATCATTTTTCCATCCTGCTCTTCTGCATGCTGAAGCAGTGTACGTGCCAGGCGCGCCTCAACACTGCGCAAAGATAAATCTTCTACCAGACTGACATAATACAATATTCGTTCGCTCAACCGACGGATGATAGCAACTGAAAGTTCGTTATGTTGCTTGATTAATCGCATAATCTCAATCTTGGAGATGCTCCATAACTTGACTGGCTCAAGTGCTAAAACAGTACCCGGATAAGGGACGCCTGTAAAAACGGCAACATCTCCGAATACTTCCCCGGGATGCAAAAAGAGCAAGGCTTGTTCGCGCCCATCCGGTGACATACGCACAGATTTTACCCAGCCCGATTCCAAGATATACAGCCTGTCGGCGGGTTCACCTTGCAAAAATATCACCTGCCCGGCCGGGTAGCTTCTGCACACAGCCACCTGAAGGATATCAGCCTGAACATGCTCAGGCAGCTCGGCAAAGTGCCTGACCAGATTTAATGTGTGGGCTGCGTTTCCTGCATCCATTGCATTTAGAGGTGATTAATCAGACGATTATGTGCAGGCTCATTTTACACTACCCTGGAAAGAACTCCCAAATCACATTACTACTCGCTGTTATAATCGGGCTTGAGATCAATTTCACCGGGAGATAACAGGATTGATCGGGATGATTCATCTGTACCTGATAGAATTGAAATATCCAATTCAAAGTTTTTAAACTGGATCACTAGTGTAGGTCTCCATGAAGATCACTCTTGGAATATATGCAATTCTTGTGGTTACTTTATTATTCTTTACACCCATCTTTATCGTGCAGGCAAGCCTCTATAATAGCCAGCCAGAACACGAACAATCAGCTCCAGAGACCCTGCCAGATACCTGGATCTATCTTCCATTAATGAATTCGCCTGTAATCACTGAATACGCGGCTGCGGACGGCGGGGTCACGATACATGTACCTGAGACCGGTCGCTATATTATGATCGGTGATAGTATAAGTTACGGCAGCCAATTTCTAGGTGCCAACACTTTTGAAGATATTTGCGTTGACCGCTGGCCTTTCAGTGAACAATTATCCATCGATACAGGCATCCTTACCTCAGCCGACCTCGACCGAGGCCACAGCATTCTCTCGCCATTTTTGGTACAGGTCGTCGACGGTATTACGGTAGAATACTGCAACCCTGGCGCAGATGACCCCATGATGAACACATCTGTACCAAGCTCCACGACCACAGAATGGCTAGAAGAACTCCGTTTCTTTCCTGTAGTGCAGCAAGAACTGAACAACCCTGCCAATCCCGTGGTGCTTATGTTGATCGGCGCAGATGTCTTCGCAGAAAAGAACGATAAGCCTCCAGTGAATATCGATGAATACACACAAAATCTCGGAAAACTAATCGCCTACTTTACCACTTTTAACAAAGTTACTTATATTGCGCATTTTCCGCATGTACGCCTGGGATCATTCATTCCAGCCGGTGATCTTCAAGCAACGAACGATCTGATCGATGCCATTAACTTGCGCATTGACGAGCTGGTCTCTTCGAATGGTTATCTGGATACCGAAACAGGTCTGTTTGTCGAGTTCGGGCAACTAATCATCGAACAAGACGGCTTACGCTTATGGATCAATTTTGCCCAGTCAGGACCCGCGCTCGCGCAACTGTCAGACACTTTTCCAGATAATTACTATGCGGAAGACGGCTTGCATTATCATGCTGATGGATATAATGCCATGGGCACTGCGTGGGCAGATTCATTGAAGGCTCGCATCAAAGTGCTTCAAGCGGAGTGGTTACCGTAAGTCATCTCATAAAAGTTCAGCCATTGTCCCATATATAGCACCTCTCTTAAGAGTAATAGATAGACACTCTCACCAGCCCAGACCAGGCTGGTGTTTTTACATTTGCGTATTTAATCTCTCTCGCCGGAGATTTAAGCAACCCATAAACAATTTGTAAGGAATTTAGCGATCCTCACCTGCTAAAATCAATCATAACAATAAACATAATGGTTTGCACAAACTAATATATATACAGAGATATTTACTGCTCTAAATAAACACAAAGGTACCCATGAAAATTTCTCTCAGAAGCCTGCTGCTTCTATTTGTCGGAGTACTCCTTGTCAATCCCCTGCAGATTGTGCTGGCGGATTTCCAACAAGATCAGCCTTTACCTGAGCAATCTTCTTCAGAAACTGCCGAGGATGCATGGGTCTATCTACCGCTCCTGAACACCCCGACCGGTAGCAGTCCGATCCCCGATGTTCGCCGAGTCAATGCGCCTTTTGTCGATCCCAATTTGTCCGATGATCCAGAGCGAGATTCGACCATTTTCTGGTTCGGCAAAGTGACACCGGATGAAAACTACACAGATGTGCGTGTGCGGTACGAGAACAATCGTGTGGTTTTCCATGTAGAAGTGTTTGACCGTTTGCTCTGGTATGATAAAACTACTGCTCCAAACCCCGCAACTTTTTCCAGCTGGGACTCAGTAACTTTGTTGTTCAAGCTGGATACATCCACAGCATCAGCGCCAACTCGCAATAGTTATCGGATTGACGCCATGGTCAATCACTGGGAACCCAGGCTTAATTATCAAAAGTTTTACCGCGGGAATGGAACCGACTGGGAAGCAGTTGATCTGGGATTAACTACTATTTCCGGTTGGTCCGGAGATGCCTTCAACAACACAATCGAAGATCGAGGCTGGCTGATGCGATTCAGCCTGCCCTATAGCAATCTGGGGCTTTCCGGAACTCCTCCAGCCGGCACACTCTGGCAGGTTGGATTAATTGTGTATGACAGAGATGATACGCTCGGTAGCCCCATTGCCCCCGGCAGCTGGCCTGAAAATATTCAGGTGAATGAGCCGCGCACATGGGGCGAGCTGCATTTCGGAATTCCCAAACACCAGCCCCCCTCCCTACCAGCCACAGGCACAGTCATGATTCGCCAGGGGCTTGAGAATACAATCGTTCCTGATGCAGCCATCGGTGGGACTATAGACAACCTATGCCCTGGCGATCCCTATTTCATCTGGAATCTGTGGGGCAATATGAATTTTGGCGATGCAGATTCCTTGAATGTCCAAAATCAAGCCAATGTAGCGGATTGGCCTTGTTTCGCGAAATATTTTGTTACCTTTCCTCTCGATCAGATTCCACCGGGAAAAACAATCCTTTCAGCCTCTTTGATCCTGCATCACTGGGGTAATAACGGTCCGACGGAATTAGCCGAGTATTCGGTTGTACACGTTTTTTCTATTAATGATGAATGGAATGAATCTTCTTTAACCTGGAACAATGCCCCCATGGCATTTGAGAATCTCGATCATATTGTAGTGCCACTGGTTGATTGCAGTAATGGCACAACCCAGTATCTCTGGCCGTGCGCGCCTCGCACCTGGGATGTCAGCCGAGCTGTAGACCAGGCTTATCGCAGCCAACAACCTGCCCGGTTGGCTCTGTATTCCAGCGATACAGCCATGCACAGTGGCAAACTCTTCACGACATCCGAGACGGGCGATTGGAACGAAACCGGTCGCCCAACCCTGATTATCACGTATGGGGATAACTGAGTAATTCGCTATAAGTAGCTTAAACAAATCGGACTCTCAACCAGCGAATTACAGGAGTAAAACGCCTGGAAAAATATTAGGTTTTATTAAGTGTATTTGGCGTTTTACTAAAATAATTCAGCTGCAGAAAAAGTTTCAGAGCGTATTTAAACAAAAAAAGCGGGTCCAAAGTAGATTGGATCCGCTTTTATCTTATGAATGGTCCGGCGCTTATTTTGGAGTCGCCTGCTTTTCTGCAGGGAGAGCCCGCTTCTTGGTGGATGGCTTTCGAGCCGGTTCCCGGTGAGCGCCATCGGGTTGGTCGAAATACGCCGAACGATAATAACTTGTGTAATAGGTGCTGCTCTCTGCTATCCCGTTAACAACTACACCGGCAATGCGCGCCCCTGTACGCGAAACTTGCTCTTTCATTGCTTTAATATGCGAGCGGCGAGTATGCCCTATCCGTACAACCCACAAGATGGCATCAACTTTCGCTGCCAGAATTGCTGCATCTGCGACAATAAACGGTGAGCAGTCTATCACCACCAGATCGGTGGCTGTTTTTATTTCATCCAGGAATCGATCCATTTTTTCAGATGCCAGCAATTCGGTCGGGTTCGGCGGCAATGTGCCAGTTGTCAAAACAGTCAGATTCCCTTCTTTGGTGTCGCGCACCAAATCCGAGATTTTTGTGCTATCCCTAAAAACATCGCTCAATCCCAACCGGTTATTGATGCCTAACAGGCTGTGCACGTTTGGCCGGTGAAAATCAGCATCAATCAAAACGACCTTCTTATCGGTTTGTGCCATCACAAAAGCCAGATTCACTGCCACGGTCGTTTTGCCAGCTTCCGGGTCTGCACTGGTAACAAGGATTGTTTTGATCGGTAAAGCCGCATCTGCAAAGGCAATATTGGTACGAAGATATCGAAATGCGGGCCCAAAACGTGAATGAGGGTCGGTTACGATCTCGGCGCGATTTTGCTCCTTTGGAATATCGCCAATATACCCGATTACGGGCAGTTGAATGAGATCATTTACCTCCTCAGGGGATTTCAACGTGTCATCAAGGTATTCAATGACATAAGCTGCGGTTGTAGCCAAAACCACCCCTAAGGCTGTTGCTAACAATACAGAAGAGAACCGATTAGGTCCTTGCGGTTGGGTCGGAAGATTTGCCTCATCGATAATCGTGATTGTATTGACCGCGCCACCGGAGGTGGTTGAGAGAAGCGAGGCATAGTTGGATTGCAAATCTCGGCTTTTATTTTGTAAAGCGGCAATCTGCGCCTGAGTATCTGAGATTTCTCGCGCACTGTCTAAATCCCCCAACAATGCCTGCATGCGGTCAATCTCATCAGATGTTTCATTGATCTGTACCTGCAAATTGTCGAGCTGCTCCTGGATAAATAGCTGTCGTTCTATATCTTCAGAGTTTTCACTGGTGGGGCTGCGCAGGATAAGCTGGTTGGCCAGCTCCGAGGCTACAGCTTGAGCTCTCTCTGGCACCGTATCCGTCACGGTGATCTCAATTACCTGACTGTTGGGCAGGGCGGCCGCAGAATATGACGGTAGCCAGGGCAATCCCAAAGCTTGCCTGGTAGCATTGCGCACCGGTTCACGCATCGCAATATCAGCATAGGTTGCCGCTAACTGTTGTGTCAGATAAAACTCATTACTGGACGGGTTCGGATCATTTATCGTCCCCCCGATCATCAGAGTTGTCGTAGCCATATACGTTGGAGGTTGCCGGAGAGTTGCCAGAAAACTGGCTGCAGCAGCCACAAGTCCTGCCCCTAAAATCAACCACCACCAGCGCTTTAATGGCGCGATAAGTTCTTTAATTTCCATGATAATTTTCTCTCAAATATAACCATTAGCAATCTCTGATTATCCCACAATAATTGCACGAGTAAGGCTATTTTATCAGCTATCACCACAACTATAATCAGAAATCTTTAATTTATGCCATCCACAATTGCAGAGCGATAGATTTCAGCTAACTGCGTGACAATATTCTGCCAATCGTGACAACGCTGGACATATTGCAGACCGGCTTTACCAATTCGCTCACGCCGGTCAAGATCATTTAACAAAGATATGGCCTTCCCAGCAAAGTCCTGAGGCTGGTCAGCAACTTCGATATCAACACCCACTTGCGCGGTCAGGGCTGAAATTGCCTGGGGGCTGGAGATGACGGGAGTCGCACAAGCCATCGCTTCCAGGACTTTGTTTTGGATACCCGCGCCATATTGAACTGGTGCCACTGCCAGGGTTGCTTTGTATAAATACGGGCGTATATCTGGGACGGTCCCTGTCACTTCAATTCGTGGATCACCTGCCAGCGATTGGATTTGCGGAGGAGGATCTTTTCCAACCACGAGCAGGCGTACTTCGGGAAGATGCTGCCAGATACGCGGCATAATTTCATGCGCCAGTACCAGCGCCATCGTAATGTTGGCGTGGTAACTCATTTTGCCACTGACCACAAGGGTTGCCGGTTCCCGTTCTATCTGGGGTGCAGGAATGAAATATTCCAAATCTACCCCATTCGGCAAGACTTTGATTTTTTCGGGACCATCTCGCCCTGGACGAAGATCGATAAAAGCCTGCCTGTCGTTCGGCGAGGTAACCAAAACACGCTGGAACTGGTCCACCAACCAGCTCTCGTAATGAGCAGTGCGCGCCAGTTCGAAACGCGTGATCCAACGGTTTATCCATCGTTTAGATTGGACAGAAGACTGTTTGAACAAATGGGTGATGTTGTCGACGCTATCCCAAACTACCGGAACCCTAATACCACTATGCGCATTGTTGATCTGAAGTCCATAGCGGGCTCCACGCAAATGCTCTACATGAACAACATCAAAATGCTGCCCGCCATCAGCCAACAGGCGAGAAATATTCTGGGATAGCTCGGTCTGCCAACAATAATCTGCTTGCAAGGGTGTCCGCCCTGGTAGTGCTGCAACACTGTTCCAAAGCGAACGCCAGAGCGGCAACGGATAGGCTACTACCTGATGTACTTCGCCTTTCAGTTGTTCTAAATCCTTCTGCTCCTGCGTATTGGAATACAAAGTTGCAACTGTAACTTCGTGACCCTGACGCGCCAGATGGCGGATTAAATTATATGGACGTACGCGCACCAGATTAGGCGCGTAAGGCACAATAAACAGGATTTTCATGCGTTTGACTTCGAAATCAGCATGACTGAATAATTTCCGGCTGGTTTTTATGAAAAAACCTTTGCCCCAAGTCTATCAGCGCTGCTCCAGCAAAAACGATCATCACCGCGTCGACAGGCAAACGGTAACGCACTAAAGTCCAGGTCAGGATATGGATAACGGTATAGAGCACACAAAAAGAAATAAGCAGGAACAGAGGATGAGTGAGCGAAAACTGTGCCTGGGGTATGCGGCCGTGCATCCATAAGTACAGGCCATACAGCATAAATGGCAAGAAGAGCCCATAGCTCCCGACGCGTGTCAGGTTACTTACAATGCCCGACGCTCTGGAAGGCCAGAACATGAAATAAGAAGGAATACGGCTCAGAGATAATAAGGCATAACGTACTGGATCATCCAAAACAAACCCGATACCTCGGCTTAACAAGGCTTGATCCAGAGAAGCCTCATCTAGTCCGCGCAATTCTTCTGGGATGACACTGAAGTAAGTTCCCGTTTCTGAGGTCATGATGGATTCAAACTCAGTCCCATACTGGGGCAAATTTCCCCAAAAAAAGGCGAAGCCGGCGTTGGTGTTTAACAAAACAAACCGATCAAAACGCTGGTAGTTGTAAATCGTAAACGGCAGGATCACCAGGCCTATGACCAGCACGCTGGTTGCCAGCCCCACAAATACAGGTTGTTTGGCGCGCCATTTCATCCACCAAACCCAAAGCAAGATAAATGGGATGATCAACAAAAATAGCTGTCTGAGCAGGATCGTCCCCACTGCCAGCAAGCCAAACAACAAGCCGTAGCGTAGTTGGCTTGCGTTTGGTTTCTGAGCCCAGAGTATAGCAATATACAGTATTGCCAGAATACCTGTGATATAAAAAGGCTCTGTCATCAACGTGGCAGCATAATAAATAAAATAGCCGTAGATCGCCGTGATGAATGCACCTGCCAGGCCAACTTTCTCCCCACTCGCCCGCGTTCCTAGCAGATAGATTAGCAATGGCTGCAGGGCGCCCACCAAAACAGCCTGTATCAGGCGCGCAGCCAGAGGATGAACCCCGAAGATTCCATACACCAGGGTTAAGAAGAAGGTGTAGAGATAACTCCAGTGAGCCGTAGGAGCATTGGCAGCTGTGAGCGGCCACCATGGTTCGCCAAAGCTGAAACCGTGACCCTGCATCACTCTGATAGCCAGATTATGATAAGAGAGCTGGTCCTCTGTTCCCGGTAAGGAGACTACCTGATCTCCAAGATAAAATGCTGCTATAACGCGCAGTGCTACTGATAGCAGCAAGATAAGAACCAGCAATGTTCGAGCGTTAAACCTGTTCATGCCCCCATTCCTCCCTGCAAATTGCGCCTCTCGATCTGGTCATAGACCCCATCTAGAGTTTTCAATGCAGCCTGCCAATCATACCTGTCAACCGCCAGCCGGCGTCCTGCTTCGGCAAGCTGTGCTTGTCGTTCAGGATGCCTTAGCAGATCCACCACCGCCTGGGCAAAACTAACCGGATCATCTCTGACAATAACTTCCTGTCCGTCCTGGGCGTCAATGCCTTCCAGGCCCACTGTGGTGGTTACCACCGGCATTCCGCGTGCAAAGGCTTCCAGGATGCGCACACGCATCCCCCCGCCTGCCCGGACGGGCACGACCATAATCGCCGCTTCAGCCAGATACGGGTCCAGCTCTTCCACGTACCCTGTCACCCGGAGATGCTGCGCATCCTGCTCAGCCTGTTCCAGGAAATCAGGCGGCGGGTTTTTACCGATGATGGTGAGATGCGCTCCAGGCTCTTCAGCTAACAC
>Ga0105106_10001609_pt1 | contig 16292 bp, 14 predicted proteins | sample PPLLaktember2015_5_FD_79109 | JGI IMG/M metagenome (GOLD analysis project Ga0105106, IMG submission 79109) | Freshwater sediment microbial communities from Prairie Pothole Lake near Jamestown, North Dakota, USA - PPLs Lake P8 Core (1) Depth... | ecosystem: Environmental > Aquatic > Freshwater >...
CATCAATATTATTCACGACATTGGCAGCCCCCCCAAGACGGACATCCTCATGATCCACAACGACAACAGGAACAGGAGCTTCTGGGGAGATACGGGAAACCTTTCCCCAAATGAATCGATCCATCATGACATCGCCGACAACCAAAATCGTAGCTTTTGGAAACCTGTCCACTATTTTTCTAAGTGTCAGCTGTCCCTTCTTCTTGTTCAATTCTTCCCCTCGCTTTCTCTTTAACCCACACTTTTCTGGAAAAATTCAACTGTCTTTTTTAACCCCAGCTCTACTCCAACTTTTGGCTTGTAATTCAAAAGTTCTTTTCCCTTGCGGATATCTGCTAAAGAATGTCTCACATCTCCTTTACGCGGTTCTTCATAAACAGGGGACAACTTCGATCCGAGAATCTTTCTCAGGACATTCACTAATTGGTTCAAGGAGGTCTTTTCCGCGCAGGCAATATTGATCGCTTCTCCGTGGAGGTGCTCAGCCGACATAGCGAGAAGATTGGCTTGAACCACATTCTCGATATAAGTAAAGTCTCGAGACTGCTCTCCATCTCCAAAGATGATCGGAGGAGAACCTTGAAGGAGGGCGTCAATAAACTTTGGGATGACAGCAGAGTAAATGGAGTTCGGGTCCTGTTTTGGGCCAAAGATATTAAAATATCTCAGGGAGACGGTTTCAAGGCCATAGAGCTGGTAAAACAGTCCGCAATATTGCTCTCCAATATATTTTTGCAAAGCATAGGGAGAGAGCGGATGGGGGAGCATTTCTTCATGCTTCGGTAAAGTAGGGGTATCACCATAGACCGAAGAAGAGGCGGCATAGATGACTCTTTTCACCGTTTCCTCCCTGGATGCGAAAAGAATATTCAAGGTCCCTCCTACATTCACTGCATTGGAACCTAAAGGGTCCTCCACCGACCGTTGGACCGATGGAAGAGCCGCCTGGTGAAATACATATTCGATATCCTTCATTGCTTTTTGGCAAATGGCGAGGTGACGTATATCTCCCTCGATAATTTCCAGAGAAGGATATTCTTTATCAAAAATTAAGTTTTCTTTTTTCCCAGTGGAAAAATCATCAAGGACACGGACGCTATGTCCCTTTTGGAGCAACGCCTCCGTCAGGTGCGAACCGATGAATCCTGCTCCTCCGGTCACCAAGACCTTTGAAATCCTTCTTCCCATTTTCTATCCATTGACCCCCTTAACATGATGTTTTGTCTATAAAGTCAATTTATTGTAAAGGCAAATGAATCATCCCATAAATAAACTCCTGAACTGTTCTAGTTTGGAAGATAGGTGGGAATGATTTCTTGAAAGGTACGAGCGATAGCTCTCCGGTCTCTCATTTGAGCCAGAATCTCCAGTTTCCCTATCTTTTCTCGAAGAATATCAGGGCCTAATGATCTTTTAATCTTGGCCTTGAAGATTTTCGGATGGGTTGTCGGCTCAACCCCCTCTTCTGCCGTCAAAACTTCTTCAAAGAGCTTCTCTCCTGGCCGGATTCCGGTGAAAATGATCGGGATGTCTTTGTGAGGCTCTAACCCGCTCAGTCTGATCAACTCACAGGCCACGTCATAGATCTTGACCTGCTCCCCCATGTCCAACACAAAAACCTCGCCCCCATGACCCATGGAGCCCGCTTGCAACACCAAAAGGACTGCCTCTGGAATGGTCATGAAATAACGTTTCATATCGGGGTGAGTGACGGTCACCGGTCCTCCCTTCTTGATCTGTTCCTGAAAGATAGGAATCACACTGCCCCGGCTCCCCAGAACATTCCCGAATCGGACCGCCACAAAATGAGTCTTCTCTTGATGATTGAGATCCGTAATCACCATCTCGGCCACTCTTTTACTTGCCCCCATCAGGCTGGTGGGATTGACCGCCTTGTCCGTAGAGATGAAGATGAACTTCTCTACTCCGCATTGCAGGGATAGCTCCGCCAAAATCCTGGTGCCCAGGATATTGACTCGGATGGCCTCTTCTGGAAAGTCCTCTATCACCGGTACATGTTTATAAGCGGCAGCATGAAACACCAACTGCGGAGTCATTTCATGAAACAAGGCAGCCATTTTTTCTTTATTTAAGATGTCTCCAAGAACAGGAAAGACCTTAAGCCCAGGATGATTTTCTCTCAGTTCCTGACTGATATGAAAAAGCTCCGTTTCATCAAAGTCCAAAAGGGCAAGGAGATTCGGATCAAATTGGGCAACCTGTCTCCCCAATTCCGCCCCAATCGAACCTCCAGCTCCTGTGATGAGGATCCTTTTGCCCTCGAGGTTTTTTCTAAGCTGCGAATATTCAATCTCAATAGGTTCACGACTTAACAAATCTTTCAAATCGATCTTTTTGATATCCAAGATACTGATATTCTGGGACATGATTTCCTTCGTGCCGGGTATAATCCTAATTTCATTTATCCCCGCTTTATGAAGATAAGAAACAATATCCCGGATTTCTTTCGAAGGAACAGAAGGCATGGCAATCACAGCCAACGCCACTTCAAAATTTCTGACGATTTGGGGAATATCCTTTCTATTCCCGACCACTTTGATTCCGTGGATCATAACCTTTTTTTTTGCCGGATCATCGTCGATGAAAGCGACTGGCAGATAGGGAGCATCCTTGGTCCTTCTCATATCCCGCACAATCAGCTCCCCTGCGTTGCCAGCTCCAATGATCAAGGTTCTTTGCTGTTCCGCCAGGGGATATTTTTTTGAATGAAGATAGACCCGCTTGGAAATCTTGAAACCGCCAATGAGGATCAATGAAAGTCCGTAGTCAATTAAAAAGATAGAGCGCGGAAAGCCTCTAAAGGATTCCTCATAAGCCAAAAAGAGAATGAGAGAGGAGAGAACCAGCGAACACAGAGTGAGCACCTTAAATATTTTCAAAAGCTCATAAAGGCCAACATAGGACCAGGTGAACCGGTGGATTTGAAAAAGGTAGAAGGCGGTGATTTTCAGACCCACGAAGAAGGGGAGACAGATGGAAAACTGTCTCAGATGAATATCAGGGATGGCTCCTTCAAAGCGAATATAGAAGGAAAGGTAAAAGGCCAAAACAAAGAGAATGGCATCTGACCCCAGAAAAAATAAGGTCCTTTTCAGGGGACTTCTTCTAAACATCTTTTTGAAAAAATGATCTGAAGATATTTTCATCTTTCTATTTTCTGCTCGTCAAGTAATCAATTCCGGCAGTTTTCTTCCACCTTAAGCGAAAAATGTCTTAATCGCCTCGATCACCAATTCTACTTCTTCATCTGTCAATTCAGGATACATGGGCAAGGAGATCACCTCTGCCGATATTCGTTCCGTCATGGGTAATTTAAAATGATCAAGCCTTAATGTCTTCTGCTTGTGCATCGGCACCCGCCACGAAATAAGCACCTCCACTCCCGATTTCTGAAGATGGGCAACCAGTTTGTCGCGCTGTTCAGTTCGGATCACATAGTTCTGATAGACATCAAAATAATCACTCTTCGATATCGGCGGACGGATGACTTCAGAAATGTCAGATAGCCCTTCGTCATACATCTTAGCCACTTCTCGGCGCCTCTTGATCCATTGTTCAAAGTAATTGAATTTCATGTTCAATAAGGCCGCATGGAGGTTGTCCAGTCTTGTGCACCATCCAAAACATTCGACGACATCGACGGATTCGACCCTCCCATTATCCCGGAAGGCTCTGATCTTTCTTGCCAGCCCATTATCATTCGTACAAACCATCCCGCCGTCGCCAGCAGTCCCCAGAACCTTTGCTGGGTAAAAGCTAAAAACGCCTGTATCCCCGAAGGAGGCACATCGTTTCGCCTTAAACTTCGCCCCGAGCGCCTGTGCGGCATCCTCTATAATCCTGAGATGATATTTGTTAGCGATGTCCATAATGTTGTCCATATTGCAGGCATGCCCGTTGAGATGGACTGGAATGATTCCTTTTGTCTTGGAGGTGATGGTGCCTTCAATTTGGTCGACGTTCATATTGAAATCGTCCGTCACGTCCACCAGGACCGGTGTGGCCCCGCACTGGACAATCGCCCCTACCGTTGCCACAAAAGTATGAGCCACGGTAATGACTTCGTCACCGGGTCCGAATCCAAGGGCACGCGCCGACAAATAAAGAGCATCTGTCCCCGTGTTGACCCCAATCGCATATTTCGTCCCCACATATTCGGCAACTCTTTTCTCGAATTCCTCTACATGTCTTCTCAGGATGAAATCACCGCCCGACATAATCTCTTCAAAGACGCAGTCAAACTCTCTCTTATGCTGCTGATATTGCCTGGGATAATTGACAAACCTGACCTTGTAAGCCATTCTAAACCCCTTTCATTACTTGAAAAAAAACTTTCAAATTCCCCACCCCCACCTTTTTCTAAAGGGGGGAAAGGGGGGATTATTAATTATAGGCATGGGGGCCCATCGCCGCCCCTTTCATGCTTATAACATACTTTTACTGCGTCAATGATCGTCTTAAACGTGGGGTAATACGCTTTCTCCAGTACGCGGCTTGCTGGAGCAGGGACATCAGGCAGCGTTACTCGTAAAATGGGCGCCTTCAGACAATCCAAAACGTTTTCTGACACCCTTGCAGACACCTCTGCCGCCATACCGCAGGTCTTCCAGCCGCCATCGGCAACGACGAGCCTGCCAGTTTTCTTTACCGATTCGAATAAAAGGTTTTCATCCAGAGGCTTCACCGACCGGAGATCGATGACCTCCGCGTCAATTCCTTCTTTCTCTAACTCCATTGATGCCTTCATTGATTCATCCACCATGTAGGAGATTGCCGCCACGGTGATATTTAACCCATGCCTCCGGACGACCCCTTTTCCAATAGGAACAGAGAATGTTTCCTTAGGAACTTCTCCTTCAAGGTTATACAGCCATCGATCATCCATATAGATCACAGGATTGTCATCTTTGATGGCGGAGATCATTAATCCCTTTGCATCATAGGGAGTCGATGGCATAACGACCTTAAGCCCTGGAACGTGGGCAAATATGGCATGAATGGATTGAGAATGTTGGGCTGCCTGCTCTCCGCCTCTGTTGATAATACCCCATATCACGACCGGGACCGATGACTTTCCACCGAACATATAATGCCAGTTGGCCGCCTCGTTAATAACCGGATCCATTGCATACATCATAAAATCCACCCGGGGATGGACGACCACTGGTCTCATGCCGGCTAGGGCTGCTCCAACTGCCGTTCCGGTAATTGCATTTTCAGAGACCGGTGTATCAATCACTCTTTCGGGCCCAAATTTCTCAAGAAGCCCCTTGGCTGTATTCCCAACATACCAGGGACTTTTTACGCCCTGTCCTATCAGAAATACGGACGGATCAGACTCCATCATCTGGTGTAGGGCTTCGTTAATTGCTAAACTGTAGGAAAGTTTCTTCATACTCACTTGAACCCAATAGACTCAACAAACACAATGAACCCAAGTAACTCAATAGACTCAACAAACTCAACAGACTCAATCAACTTTAGTTCTCTTTAAACACATATTTGGTAAGCTCATTTGGATTCGGATAGGGACTCATCTTCGCATATCTGTGAGCCTCTTTTACCTCCACCTCGACCTCTTGGTTTATTCTTCTTAAATCCTCGTTTTTCAATATTCTATTTTTAATCAAAAATGCTTCAAATCTTTTTATCGGATCCTTCTTCAGCCACGCTTCAACCTCTTCTTTTGAGCGAATATCCGTGTGAGTTCCCTGGATGTTATCATCCGGCCCAACATGGCCCCTCATCCTATAAGTGATGAATTCGATTAAGACAGGGCCTTGCCCTTTTCGGCATTGCCCCACAGCTTTTTTTGACACCTCATATACCTTTAAGACATCATTTCCATCAATCCGATAACTTTGGATGCAAAAAGGTTTTCCTATTTCAAAAATATTATTTTCTGGCCGACATTCTCTAATCGGTAAGTGGGTCGAATAAAAATTGTTTTCACACGCAAATATGATCGGAAGTTTTTTGAGCGCCGCGAAATTTAGTGATTCATAAAGTACTCCCTCGCCAGCTGCACCATCTCCAAAAAAGCTCACTGTTACTCTTTTTTCCTTTCTTATTTTTGAAGCAAGGGCTGCACCCAAAGCCAACGGAATGGTGCCAGCAACAATTGGAGCAGACCCTAACATTCCCATTTCAGGGGCAATAATGTGCATGGATCCTCCCCTGCCTCTCGAACACCCCGCCTCTTTCCCATAGATCTCCGCAATCAGTTCCGTTATACTCCCGCCCTTTGCAAGGTAGTGACCATGGGAGCGGTGACTACTGAAAACATAATCTCCACCAGATAGGGCAAGACAAACCCCTGTTGCTATTGCCTCCTGCCCTGAATAAAGATGAACAGGGCATCGAACCTCTCCCTTCAAAATCGGTTCAACGAAACTTTCTTCGCACACCCGTATTCTAACCATGGTCCTATATAGGTCCGCTAAGAAGGTTTTTGAATTATTTGCCATATTCTTCTTTTGAATGACCTCGATAACGGATGCAGCGATGATGCCTAAATATTTTTCGAGAAAAGTTCTATTTTTTTACTATAAACATATCCCTACTTATTTCAACTTAGCCTTCCTATAATAATTTTTTAGGCATTCTATGACATATTGAACCTGTTCATCGTTCATTTCTGGATTTATAGGGAGGTAAATGAATTCTTTTGCTATTTTTTCCGTTTGTGGCAGACTAAAACGTTCGAGACCCAACGCATCATGACGGTGCAAAGGCTTAGCTAATGAAATGGGCGTCAGTGGTTCTACCCCGCACTCCTTTAGATGACTGACCAATTCATCTCTATCGACGACGCATACACAATAGTTTAAATAAACATCAAAATACTTGTCCCCAGAGAAATGTGGGAGTCTTAACTGGGGAATACCGGACAAACCCTCCCTATACATTTGTGCTACGGCTCTACGTCTTTCAATCCATTCAGGAATATATTGAAGTTTCAGGTTCAAGATAGCTGCCTGCAAATTATCTAATCTGGAATTAAACCCAAAATAAAGAATCTCGCCGGTTTCCCTGTCTTCCCCATAATCCCTTAATACTGAGATTTTCTTCGCTATCTCTGGATTATCCGTAACAACAATTCCGGCATCTCCAAATGCACCTAGAATTTTGAAAGGATACAGGCTGAATCCCGCAACTAACCCGAAGGAACCCACCCTACGACCACCATATCTTGCACCAAGAGCCTGCGCAGCATCTTCGATTACGGTTAGATTGTACCTCTGGGCAACACTCATCAAATGATCCATATCACAGGCTCTGCCATTGAGGTGTACGGGCATAATCGCGCGCGTGCGGGGTGTAATCGCCTCTTCTAATTGTGTCACGTCCAGATTAAAATCTTCACCTACATCGACTAGGATAGGGATCCCACCCGCGTTAACGATGGCTGCTACGGTTGCGATACAAGTGTGGGATACTGTAATGATTTCATCGCCAGGTTTGACCCCTATCGCGATGAGCGAAAGATATAAAGCATCCGTCCCACTATTAACTCCCACAGCATGCTGAGTGCCGACAAAAGATGCAAATTTTTTTTCAAATTCTCTTAGTTCATCTCGAAGAATCAGATTCCCTCGGGATAATACTTGCGTAATCGTCTCTATAATCGGCGTCTGCAGCCGACGAAAGTGGGTTGGCACATCTACAAAAGGCACCTTATAGGCCATGGCTATTTCCCCTCCTTTTTAACTAACCGCGTTTGAATGATGGTTTTAATGGTTAAGAAGATGATGCTCAGGTCAGTCCAGAATGATTGTTCCCTAATATATTGTAACTGAATTTTCACTTTCTCATCCTTTATTTTTTCTACATAGGCCTTGACGGGGTCTTCATACCCCGCAAGAAGTTTTCCTTCGTCGTGAAATCGGAGCGAACCGTAATCGGTCATTCCCGGGCGCACTGACAAGACAGCCTTTTTTTCTTCTTCAGAATAAAAGGCGAAATAAAGAAGGGCTTCAGGTCTTGGGCCAACGAGACTCATTTCTCCCTTCAGTACATTAATTAATTGGGGAAATTCGTCCAATTTAAATTTTCTTAATATTTTCCCAACATTTGTAATCCTTTGGTCATCTTCTGGGGTAGCGAGGGGTCCTTTTTTCTCGGCATCAGCTAGCATTGTTCTAAATTTACGAATTTTGAACGGCTGTCCCCCCTTGCCCAGCCTTATTCCTTTATAAAAAATAGGACCTTCTGAGTTAACTTTGATTAATATAGCAATCAGCAACAAAAAAGGCATCAAGATGGCAATTCCGGTAACGGAAACAATGAAATCAAATGTTCTTTTCATCCTTCTGAAATTCAAACTTCTTTTCCGGATCTGCGGCCTTTCCACAAAATACCAGGCGTTAAAACAAGGAACAAACCAAACAAAGCTCCAAATCCATGAGCGAAATGCCGTGTTCCGAAAGCAATTGGCAAGTAAAATAAGTTCCTAAAAACTTTTTCCCGGATTGAAATTTGGATAGATGAACCTATATTCACTGCGCCATATGCACCCATTATCCCTATCATAATAAAACTCAACTTAGGTACTAATATTGACAATGCCGTCGATGTGATCAAACTACAGATAAAACAAAGGGGGATCCAATGTCTCCAGGACCATGCTTCGCTTTTGAATTTAATGACATAGGTTGCCCACACTCCGTCTGCAAAGTTGTGCTTCCAAAATGATTTGAAATTTGGATCTGCGTAATAATTAATAAATAATTCAGGAGCTAAAAGTATTTTACCACCCAATTTTCTTAGTCTGACATTAAAATCCATATCTGCACTTCTTAGTAGATTTTCATTGAAAAGGCCTATTTTCTTGAAAATATCTTTTCTATAACACCCAAAGGCTGCGGTATCAACCCATCTTGGTTCTTTTGTCCCTATTTTGGCATAAGCATTACCTGAACCAAAAAAATGAGAAAGCGAAAGTGCGATGCTCTTGGAAACCAATGTGTTGCTGCGAGGTATTATTCTTAATACTCCTCCAACATTGTCAGCCTCATATTTATCTAAGTATTCCACACACTTTCTTATATACCCTTTATCAAATGTACTGTGCCCACTCATGATCATAATGAATTCACCCTCTGCATTTCTAATTCCCATATTCATTGCAGATGAAAAAATCTTTTTGGGATTCTCTAATAATTTAATGTATGGATATTCTTTACTGTATTTATTTACAATCTCCCTTGTCCCATCGTTACTCATTCCGTCAACAATTAGAGCTTCTAATCTTTCTTTTGGATAGTCATTTTCTATGATCGAGTCAAGGCAACTGCTAATAAACTTTTCTTCATTACGGCAGGGAATGATAATTGAAACAAATGGGAAATCTTTTTCAGCATTAATGGCGTTAGACAAGAATATACCCCTTAGACCTTACTGAATTCTTCATCCAGTCTAACCTGCGCTATCCTACAAATTCAAACCCATCTTTCCGAAATTCGCTAACAATTATGTATTTAAACAGCTTGCCGATCAATTCTTATCTATCACCACAAAGTAGAATGGCGGAACCAAAAGGTAAGTTAAGAAGTTACCACATCTTATTTGCGCTTCTCATTTAAGAGACGAAAATAATGACTTTCCATCTCAGCCATACTTTGTGACCAGGATGCCCGAGTTCGAACGATCTCCCAATTCATCGCCGTAGAAGCCTGGCGCCATTCAGGTCGCAGCAATGCTTCGATGATCGCATCAGCAAGTTGATCAACATCGCGGCAAGAGAAGAGTAATCCATTCCGATGATTCTCAATCCATGCGCGGTTGGCTGGTATATCTGTCGCCACTGGGAAAGCTCCACATGCCATCGCTTCATTCAGTGATATGTTGTTTCCATCAGAGGGAGAAGTCGTGACAAAGACATCGCACTGCCCCAGTAGTTGAGGCATCTCCTGATGAGAAATTTGGCCTCTAAATTCAACGCTATCTATTATTCCAAGACTAACGGCCAGTTGCTCTAGTTGTGCCCGAATAGGTCCATCACCCACTATAACAAAGCGCACATTCATACACGAATTTAGCACCTTTGGAATTGCCCGAATATATGTGTCCACATCATAGCCATTCTCTAAACGGCGGGTACTAATGACAAAACTTGGTTTGTTTCCATGAACGCGAATTCTCTGATTCAGATTGAAAACTTCTGTGTCTATACCAAACGGGAGAGTTATGATCTTATCAGCGGTCGCATAACCTTTTTCAACCAGATGCCGAGTCATGTGTTGTGCCATGGATGTTATCAGATCAGCACGACTCAATGAGAAACGGACCATTTGTCGATATATCCATGATTTCTCAGGCATGATCAAAACATCGCTTCCCCATGCTGTAATAATGAGGGGGGGTCTGCCAGCAAGGGCTCCAGCCAGACCATAGCTGGTTGCATAGTGGGCATGCAGGATATCAGGGTTGATTTCCCGGATAATACGACGCATTCTTGGAAGCAACCGGACGATATTGAAGAGCGACACCGAGACAGCGGACGAAAGACAAATTGTCCTGACCCCTTCAATCTCGCCAAATTGGAAAGAGACGACAGCGACATCGTAGCCTCGGGTAGTAAAATGCTTGGCCCAACGCTGAGTATGGATGCTCTGTGCATTTGCTAAGTAACAAATCTTCATAGCATTCCCTGAGATCTGTACCATCGGACAACTCGAGAAAGTCCCTCGCGCCAACCAACAGGGCACCTGAACCCCAACTCATCGGCCAGTCGAGTTGTAGTAAATCTTGCCTGGTTGTTTAAAGAGATCAATCGAGAAATAACAGAAAATTTGGAAAAACTGGGAAAGCCTCGCAGAGTCCAAAGTCCTGCTCTCATCACGATGGACACAGAACCTGGTAACTGAAACCTGGGCCTTGCCACCCCTAACTCGTCAGCCAATCCGTCAACAAATTCACCTAACGTACAGTCATCGGACAGATTGTAAGTATGTCCGACTGCGGCAGGGTGCTCTACCAGGGTTATGCAGGCGACGGCAACATCATCTACAAAGACATAGTTGCAAATCGCATGGCGTCCTCCAAGGTAAGCGAACCAGCCATTTTTTACGCTCCGGATTAACCTCAGGAGACCATGCTCTGGATCGCCATCTCCAAAAACAGTTGCTGGGCGTAGGATAGCTATCGGCAAACCTTTCATTCCAGCATGCTGTACAAGCTTTTCAGCCCCCCATTTACTTCGCTCGTATTCATTGCGGGGCTTACAAGGGACCTCTTCGCTAAACACTTTTGGGTTTAGGGGGTTTGCCCCAGTTACTCCGACACTACTGATATGTACAAAGCGCTCAACTCCCTCACAAACCGCAGCAGCTAACAAGTTTTCTGTTCCCTGTACATTTACTATCGAGAACCGAGTCACGTCTCGCTTCTCACCCGCAGCATGAATTACTATATTTACATTCTCCATTGCACGACGGCATGCCAACGCATCTGCCAAGTCGGCAACGAAACAATCTACCGAAGAGAGTTTCCAATCTGGTTTGCGGGTCAAAATTCTAACATGGTATCCAGAATTCAACAGCAAGCGCTGTAAACGAGTCCCAATGAACCCAGATGCGCCTGTTAACAAAACGAGTTTCGCTAACATTTCAAGGTCTTATACATTACAATAAATTAATTCTTGGAATTTACTCCTAATGCTCCCCTCAGTACGCTTTCTACCCTTCTTGCTGTTTCTTCCCAACTGAACCTTTTCTCTACTAAAGTTCTTCCATTATTTCCTAATTCAATTAATACAAACGCATTAAATCCTATTACAGTCCGCGGAATCCCCCCTTCCATCCCTCTCCCCAGCGGGGAGAGGGGAGGCTGAGGGGGGCCTTCTTGGGGTTCCTTTCCGAAATACGCTCGACCCATCCGTCCGTTGTGGACAGAACAGATCAACACCGTTCTGGTCTTGTATGAATGAAGGTCCCCTTGCCCATAATCGCTCCTCCCATTCTATACTGTTTCTCTGATGATCTTATTTATCCTCTCTGCAACGTTCCCTATCTCGAATGCTTTCCTTACAGAAGGCTCTCCCCAAGGATTTGAAAAAGTTGGGGTTGAAAGGTACTTGACTAGCATAGCTTCTACTTCCTCAGAGCATCTCGGATCGGCAACCCACCCACCCGATTGAAGGATGATCTTGGCTGAGGTCCCGGGCGGAGTGATGCCAAGAATGGGACGGCCCGCACCAATATAATCTGCCAGTTTCGATGGGAAAAAGACGTTAAATTCTGACGGAGCATCAATAAGAAGTAAAGCATCTGCAGTAACCATCAGTCTCAAACTTTCCTGGTAATCTACCGGTAATTTTAGGGAAATTAGATCCGATGGTAAAGAGTGGATATTTGATCGGTGTTGCATAAACGAAGAACATCTGCCCACTAACTCAAAACGTATCTTGGAAAGAAGTTCCGGGTGAGTTGAAATCAATCTCTTGAGACCTTCCACTAAAGGGGCTGGTGTCCGAATTCCATAAAAATTTCCAACATGCCGAATGATTCTGAGTCCTTTATTCGATAGAGGGCAGGCCTCCGGGTAAGCTCTTGGATCGAAGCTTTGGGGAACAAAGTGAGCTCTCGACCGCCAGCTTGCTGGATACTTTGACATAACCAGGTCCAGCGTCTCTTGAGAAGTAAAGATCACCCTATCAGCTTCTGCCATCACCTCCTTCTCCTTTCGGCGATTTACCCAGGCACTGAGAGGATCATATTTGTTATAGGGATTATCTACCCAAGGGTCGCTAAAAAAAGCGATCCAAGGGATTTTCAAACGGCGTCCGATCTCTAGACCGATGAGATGGTCGCTCATAGGATGACCGAAGGTGGCCAGCACATCAGGAGTGAAGGCACTTTGATCGAGCCAGTCGAGAACCCGTTTAAGACAGGGTTTTATCCACCCGCGATAATTATCAGGATTTTTCCCTAACAGCGGTATGCGAGAAAAATGTGCCCCTTTCCATATCAGTCTCCTCAATGGACCTGGATGAAAAGGCACCTTGATGCAGGCTATCAACGATTCTTCACACCCTGGTTCGATGGTTATATCCTGCCTGATCCCTCCCTCATCAGCGCTGAAGACAACGGTGCTCGTCTCGAAGTGTCGAAGTATGCGGGCATTGATAATTGAATTGCTGTTGGCCAAAGGCGGAAAGGGATAGGCAATGGCCAACATTGAGATTTGAGGCATAACTATTGTCCACTAACCTCCAAGGACAAAAACCATTGATAGGTCTTTTTTAATCCCTCACTAAGCGAAATGGTTGGTTCGTACTTCAACACTTCGCGGGCCAATGTAATATCGGCCAACCTATGCGAGACATGGTCCCAGGGACGCCGATCAGTAAACTGTATTCCGTTTGCATTGTCACATAGTCGGTTGATCTCAACAGCCACATCTAAAATACGCGTCGCCTTTCCTGAACCGAGATTGAATACTTTTCCGATCGCGTCTGTACTAAGCGTGGCTAGGATCGTTCCCTGGATGATATCGCCGTTATAGGTAAAATCTCTGCTTTCCTCCCCTGTTCCAGTAATCGTTAAAAATTCCTTTTTCAGGGCCTTTTCAAAGAAGTTTGGGATCACATTCCGGTATCTTCCAGGATATTCCCCTTCTCCATAGGCATTAAAGTAACGCAGGAGGACTATCGGCAACCCAAAAGACCGCTGAAAATAGTGGCAGTAATATTCTCCGGCAAGCTTTGTGATAGCATAGGGGGTATCCAGTTGGTCCGATACGTCCGATTCTTTTAAGGGCTCGTTCTTAGCACCATATACACATGATGAGGATACGTAAATAAACCGGTTCACCTTGTTCTTGCGTGCCTGTTCGAGCAGCAAGAGGGTCCCCTTAGCATTCACATCTAAATCTTCCAAGGGGTGATCCACCGAATTTTGATTGGCAAATAATGCCGCAAAATGAAATACAACCTCCGGCCGATGTTTCGCAAAAATATTGGATAATAAACTCTCATCACGAATATCGCCATCGATGATTTGCGCATGAGGAATCCCTTCCAAATTGAACGGATGACCCGATGAATAGTTATCGATTACAAGGATTTGATTCTTAGGGGCAAGCTGCTTCGACAATTTACTCCCTATGGCCCCAGCTCCTCCTGTAATCAGGACCCGTTGACCGCTTATCTCTGAAGAATGATTTCGCATAAGTATATTTCCCTCTCAATTATTCAACGGGGCAGAACGACTTCGAATTACCCCATCCAATCTGTCATAAGAATTCAAAAATGGGACGTGCTTCTTTGCGAAAAGGATGGCCTCAAAAAAAGAATTCGAATTAATCACATGACTTGGATCGGCATAAAAATTGAGCAATCCTGGTAATTTTCTCTCAGTGAACCACAATACCATTTTTTTCATCTGCTCTTTGTACAGTTCTTCATTTCGATTGCCAAATTTTCTTATCATAAATCCCCAAGAGTCCAAAATAATGAGCGGATCATCAAAGCAACCTGACACCGGAACCTCCCTCAATCTAATTCCCACGTCTTTTAATGGACCATACCGGAAAGCATACAGAGGTTCCGTCGAAGAAGAAAACTGATATCCCAATCGCGAAAGGCAGTGATGAAGAAATTTGAGCTGGCGCCGTCTTTGAAACGTTCCAAAGTGAGGCACACGAAAACTATTCGGGGCTTTCCCTAAAACATGTAAATGGGTGTCATGACCTTTCGTTATATCCTCTATAATATTGTCTTCCGAGATTCGGTCATAAAAGAAACAGCTCTGATAATCACTAATCGTGTCATCATAATAGGTATGAATCTTATATCCGTGGTTCATGAATTCCGACCCGCTGGAAGCGATGCGCTTAAAAACATTCGCATATTTCTCCATCAATTCCCCAGGCACGGCATACACGGGATGAATTCCAACTCCCACTAATCGATTGTGAACTTCTTCTACCACGGCGGCGTCCTTCTCTGTGTCACAATCAAAAGATAAAATAAAATAGGGTCTATCTAAGCCTTGTTTCCTCGCCAATTTTCCATACCGTCCGTAGAGCAAATAGGGGTTTAATTTTGATGCAATATACCATCCTGTCCAGAAAGGATGACGAAACCCAAAAAGGAATCGATCTGTTATATTCATGCTGGTCTATGCTCCCCCCTGAAGAATCGAACACCTTGTCGCATCCCTTAGGATTTCATTAGCCCCCTGTAAATCGATACCACTTCCTCTTCCATCTCTTCCGGCAACCAATTGTTTTGAGCATAGATCTTTGCGGCCTTACCCATGTTCTCCCTCAGCTCAGAGTCACCTATCATTTGTTTGATGGCTTCAGCATAGCCATCCGAGGTGTTCTTGCAGAGCATCAACCAGTCCCCTTTGTACTCAGGAATGGGTTCCAGAGGATGCTGATTGATAATAATTGGAAGCCCGACAATCGAGGCCTCAATGATCGATTTGGGGATCCCCCAATAATCACAGTGCGAGACCATGATATCGTACTCGGCTAACATCTGACATAGTCTTTCATTAGCGATCGCTTTGATAAAGGTTATCTTATCTCCAACCCCTACTCTCTTTGCTAAACCCTCTAAATACTCATGATGAGGCCCATCTCCCACGATTGTATATTCACAATCAATATCCAGAATAGCCCTTATGATGTTCTCCGGGTTTTTCTCCTTTAATTGCCTATTGATGGTTATGATTCTGGGCCTCTTCTGAATCTCATACTCCTTTTTCTCTTTCAACCACGCACTTGAAACCACATTATAAATAAGGGAAAGCGTTTTCGCACCGTACTCTCCTGCGTACCGAAGGATAGGCTGATAGACTGCAATGACGTGATCGCTGTTTTCCAAGGATATCCTTTCCAGCTTTCTTCTAAAAACACAAATCATCCGATTCTTAAACGTCGAAAGGTCATCCTTATCCCAAACTCCATGGAGTGAAACGACATAAGGTATTCCCATTCTCTTTTTGATCTGCGAAGCTAAATAGCCTTCTTTAAAATTGTTATAAACACGGACCAAATGTGGAGAAACATCGTTGACAATTTCTAATCCCCTCTCTGTCCACTTTTTCATAAGAAAGGATTGCCATCCGAGAGATCGAATAAATAGTCTTTTCTCTGCGGGCAAGTTATAAATAAATAATGCGGCCCTGCCCACCGTTTTCTGCAGCAACCCTAGGTCGGGATGATCATCATTCGTCATGAGGATGTGGACTTCATCAAAAAGATCCCCTGGATTGTAGTAACGGGGCGTCATCTCGCCTTTTCTGATAAGGTCTGACAAA
>Ga0105106_10001611_pt1 | contig 16285 bp, 17 predicted proteins | sample PPLLaktember2015_5_FD_79109 | JGI IMG/M metagenome (GOLD analysis project Ga0105106, IMG submission 79109) | Freshwater sediment microbial communities from Prairie Pothole Lake near Jamestown, North Dakota, USA - PPLs Lake P8 Core (1) Depth... | ecosystem: Environmental > Aquatic > Freshwater >...
CAGTCTGGCGACATGCCGCGACCGAGCCAACGAACAGAGGAAAACCCATGGTTTTCCTCCGTAACCTCCTGTCCTTCGCACCGCCAAACCTGCGGGGCTTTCAACTGCACCGCGAATTGGGTTAGATTCAGGCTGAGGAGGAACATGCCATGAGATTAATATTCGCTGCCGCCGCTGCCGCCGTTGTGCTCGCCGCCTGCCAGACCACCCCTGACGAACCGCTGCGGGCGACCGCGCAACTGCAACCGACGAAAGGCAACAAGACTTTCGGCGAAGCCACCTTCGAGCAGCTGAACGGCAAGGTGCGCGTCACGGTGTTCGTGCAGGGCCTGAAAGGCGGGCAGGAGCACGGCCTGCACATCCACGAGGTCGGCGACTGCAGCTCCGGCGACGGCATGAGCGCCAAAGGACACTTCAATCCCCACGGCAAGCCGCACGCGCATCCGAGCACGTCCGAGCGCCACGCCGGCGACCTGCCTTCGCTGAAGGCGAACAAGGCGGGCCGCGCCAAGGTGCAAGCCGATGTGGACATCATCACGGTGGGCCCCGGCCCCGCGAGCATCATCGGCCGCGGCCTCATCGTTCACGCGGGTCCGGACGATTACAAGACGCAGCCCACGGGCAACGCCGGCGCGCGCCTCGCGTGCGGCGTGATCAAGGCAGGCTAGATAACTAGATAACCTTCGCGCTTTTCAGCGCCGCGATGCGCGCGGCGTCGTAGCCGAGCTCGCGTAAGAGCGGCTCGGTGTGCTCGCCGAGCGCAGGCGCGGGGCGGGCCGGCGCCTCCTCGTCGCCTGCGCGCACCGGCGGCGCGACCATCCGGTACGAGCCCTGCGCCGGGTGCGGCAGCGTCTGAAGGCGGCCGTGCTCCGTCACGAAGGGATTCTCGAGCGCCTGCGCGAGGTCGTTGATCGGAGCGGCCGGCACCGACCCCGCGAAGATCGCCAGCCATTCACCGGTCGTGCGCGCCTGCAGCTCGCCATCCAGCATCTCCGTCAAGAGATCGCGCTGGCGCAGCCGGTCCGGGAACCTGAGAAAGCGCGGGTCGTCGCTCCACTCCGGGCGTCCGAGCTTCGCGCACAGCGCCGGCCAGAATTTTTCCTTGTTGCACATGAGATAGATCCAGCCGTCGCGCGTGCGGTAGAGCTGGCACGGCGTCAACGCCGGATGCGCCGAGCGGGCGAGACGCCTGGTGACGACGCCTTCGTTCAGGTACCAGGTCGCGAGATAGCTCGTGTTGTGGAGCGCCATGTCGAAAAGGCTCACGTCGATGTCGCGCCCCTCTCCGGTCGCCCGCGCCGCGGTGAGCGCCGCGAGCAGCGCGTACGCGAGACCGAGCCCGGTCATGAGATCCACGACCGAAATTCCGAAGCGCGTCGGCGCAGTATCGGGCTCGCCGGTGAGCGAAAAGTATCCGGCTTCCGCCTGCATGAGGTAGTCGAAGCCCGGCCAGTCCGCCCGCGGCCCGGTGCGGCCGTACGCGCTCAGGTGCGCACACACGATTTTCGGGTTGTATGCCTTCAGACGGTCGTAGACGAGCCCGAGCCGCGCCGGCACGTCGCCGCGAAGGTTGGACGCCAGCGCGTCGGCGCCGCGCACGAGGTCGTGCAGCACCGCCAGACCCTCGGGACGCGAAAGGTCGAGGGTGATGCTTTTCTTGTTGCGGTTGAAGCTGTGGAAGAACTCGCTCTCGCCGGGCGCGAAGAAATGAGGCCCCACCGCGCGCGACATGTCGCCGCCGTCGTTCGGGTTCTCGATCTTGATCACTTCGGCGCCCTGGTCGGCCAGGAACATCGTGCCGAACGGGCCCGCGCCGTATTGCTCGACCGCGAGCACGCGCACGCCGGTCAGGGGAAGCATCAGGCGGGGTTCCGCTTCACCAGCTCACGCGCGATGATGATGCGCTGGAGCTCGTTCGTGCCTTCGCCGATCGCGAGCAGCGGCGCATCGCGGTAGTAGCGCTCGATATTGAACTCCTTCGAATAGCCGTAGGCGCCATGTATGCGCATCGCCTCCAGGCTGTTCTCGAGCGCCGTCTCGGTCGCGAAAAGCTTCGCCATGCCCGCTTCGAGATCGCAGCGGCTGCCGGCGTCGTAGGCGCGCGCGGCCGATTCGACCAGCAGCCGTGCGGCTTCGGTGCGCGTCGCCATGTCCGCGAGCTTCAGCTGGATCGCCTGGTGCTCGGCGATCGGCTTGCCGAAAGTCCTGCGCGACTGCGCGTAGCGCAGCGCTTCCTCGAAGCACGCGCGCGAAAGTCCCGCGCCGCGCGCCGCGACGTTGATGCGACCGAGCTCGAGCCCGTTCAGCACCTGCTGGAGCCCGCGGCCTTCCTCGCAGCCGATCAGGTTCGCCGCCGGCACGCGGCACTCCCCGAACACCATCTCTCCGGTGTCGATGCCGCGGTAGCCGAGCTTCTCGAGCTTGCGAGTCACCCTGAAGCCCGGACCTTTTTCGATGAGCAGCAGGCTCATTCCCTTGTGCGGCGGCGCGGCGCTCGGATCGGTTTTAACCAGCACCGCGAGGATGTGGCCTTCGACGCTATTGGTGATCCAGGTCTTCGCGCCATTCACGACGTACTCGTGTCCTTCGCGCCTCGCATGGGTGCGTATCGCCTGGAGATCGGTGCCGCAGTCGGGCTCCGTGAGCGCGATGCCGCCGCGCAGCTCGCCGCGCGCGAAGCGCGGGAGGAAGCGGCGCTTTTGTTCTTCGGTGCCGTAGCGCTGCACCGCCGCCGCCATGATGAGATGCGAATTGAAAAGTCCCGCCACCGACATCCACACCGCCGAGACGCGCTCGACGATGCGCGCGTAAGTGAGCGCCGAAAGGCCGAGCCCACCGTATTCCGGCGCGATCGTGGCACCGAAAAGCCCGAGCGCCGCGGCCTTCGCGACGATCTCCGCGGGATACGTGTCGGCGGCCTCGAGCGCGTGCGCGACCGGCCGCACGTCGCGCTCGAGAAAGCGCTCGACGCTGTCGAGGACGAGCGCCTCGTCCTCGTCGTTTCCGCGCGCGCTCGTCATGCGGACACTCCGTGCCCGCGCTTGTCGGCGCGCGCGCGCGGCTGCATCCCCGCGGTCACGGTCTCCCGGGTAAGGTGCGGTGCGAACATCGCGATGAAATCGAACATGTAACCTCTCAGGTAATCGCCGCGGCGCACGCCCAGGTAAATCGTGTTGGACTCGAAGAGCCGGCTGGCGTCGATCGCGCGCAGCTTCACGTCGCGCGCGGGATCGTAAGCGAGCTTCGCGACGATCGCGATTCCAAGCCCGCGCTCGACGTACGCCTTGATCACATCGGTGTCGATGGCGCTCAACACGATGTTCGGCGCGAGCCCGCGCGCCGCGAAAGCCCTCACGATTCTGGAGCGCCCGATGAAAGGCACGTCGTAGGTGATGACAGGATAGCGCGCGAGTGCTTCGAGCGTCAGCTTGCGCGCTTTGAGGAGCGGATGGCCGCGCGGCGTCAGCACGATCCGCGCCATGGAGTAGCACGCGAAGAGCGCGAGATCGGGGCTCTCCTCGGCGGACTCGGATCCGATGCACACGTCGGCTTCTCCGCTCGCGACGAGCTCGGTCACCTCCGCCGGATTGCCCTGCCTCAGCATGAGACGAACTTTGGGGTAGCGGCGCGCGAAACGCTCGACGATGGCCGGCAACGCGTAGCGCGCCTGGGTGTGCGTCGTCGCAACCGTGAGGCTGCCGCTCTCCTCGTCCGAGAACTCGCGCCCGATCTTGGCAAGGTTGTCCGCGTCATCCAGCATGCGCTGCGCGACCGCGACGATCGCCGCGCCGGGCCGCGTGAGCCCGCGCAGGCGCTTCTGCCTGCGCACGAAGACTTCGACGCCGAGCTCGCGCTCGAGCGCGCGCAACTGCCGGCTCACCGCGGGCTGCGGCACGCCGAGCGCCTCGGCGGCGCGTGTCACGCTCAGGTCCTCCCGCACGATCGCCGCCAGCGCCCGCAGTTGCTCGAGCCGCATCAGATAACAATCTTGATATACACAGCGCCGATTCTAGTCATTGAGTGCATAGGAGGCGAGTGGCATGATCGGCCGAGTCCTCCCCCGGAGCACACGTGACCAAACTGACCGTACTGAATCCTCTCGTCGCCGAAGCCCGTCGGCAGGTGCCGCTCGCGCCGCAGCTCGCCGACCTTCGCAACGCGAAAATCGCCCTCGTCGACAACAGCAAAGTGAACGCCGATCTCTTTCTCGGCAGGATCGGCCCGCAGCTGCAGGCGCTCTACGGCGCGCAAATCGCGCTGACGGTGCGCAAGCTCGCACCCAAGGACGCGCTCTCCGAGGACGACCTGAGGGAGCTCGCTGCGTGCGACGCGGTCATACAGTGTTACGGCGATTGCGGCACTTCGACTTCGATGAGCGTCGCCGACGGCGTGCGGCTGGAAGCGCTCGGCGTGCCGACCGTGACGGTGTGCAGCACCGCTTTTTCGCACGCGGCGCGATCGCAGGCTGCCGGCCGCGGCCTCTCGAGCCTTCCGATCGTCGAGATTCCGCACCCGATGCATACCGCGGCCGCGCCGGTGGTGCTCGAGCGCGCGCAAGCCGTCGTCGCCGATCTCGCGGCAGCGCTGACGCAGCGGCCGGCCGATACAACGGCCGGTGCCGAAGAGCCTGCACCGCAGGCGGTCGCGCTCGACGCCGCACCCGACGCCCTGCAGGAATACTTCTTCGAGCAGGGCTGGACCGACGGCCTGCCCGTGGTTCCGCCCACGCATGAGGCGGTGCGAGCGATGCTGGCGAAGGTAAACCGCGAGCCCGGTGAGACCATCGGACCGATTCCGCCGCAGATGCGGCTCGCGAGCATCGAGAAAATCGCGATCAACGCGGTGATGGCGGGCTGCCGCCCGGAGTACTTTCCGGTGGTTCTCGCCGCGCTCGAAGCCTCCCTCGATGACGATTGCCGGTTGTACGGCATACAGACGGCGACCAACAACGGCACGCCGCTCATCATCGTGAACGGTCCGGCGGTGGACTCGCTCGGCTTCAACGCGCGCGGCAACGTCTTCGGCCAGGGCACGCGCGCCAACGCGACCATCGGCCGCGCGCTCCAGCTCATCCTGCGTAACCTCGGCGGCGACCTGCCCGGCGACACCGACATGTCCACCCAGGGGCAACCCGGCAAGTTCACGTTCTGCATCGCCGAAAACGAGGCCGAGAGCCCGTGGCAGCCGTTTCACGTCGAGCGCGGCTACGCGCCCGGCGACAGCACGGTGACCGTCATCGGCGCTTCGGCCGGCCACAACGTCTTTACCTACGGCTGCGAAACCGGCGAGGAGATCCTCGACCACTTCGTCGGCGCGATGACGGCGCTCGGCCACAACAACGTGATTTTTCCCACCGGACCGCTGCTCGTCATCGGGCCCGAGCACGCCGGCGTGCTCGCGCGCGACGGCTACGACAAGCCGCGTATCCGCCGGCACGTGTTCGAGCACGCGCGCATCCCCCTTTCGCGCTTCGCCGGGCGCACCGTGCGCGGACTCAAGCACCGCCGCTCGCGCTGGTTCGCGCAGTTTCCGGATGCGAAGGAGATCGGCGTCGCCGACGACCCGTCGCACGTGAACATCGTCGTCGCCGGCGGCGCGGGCATACACTCCCAGTTCGTGCCGACGTCGTTCAGTTACCACCCGGTGACCCGGTTGGTGAAGCTGGGATGAAACAAAATAGCAGGAGGAGCGTTTTGAAAGTACAACTCGGACTCGTGTGCGCCCTCGCGGCGGCGGCTCTGCTCACATTCGCTGCGAGCGCCGGAGCCGCGCAGCAATCGGCGAAAGCGGCGGCCGCGAAATCGGACGCGCAATCGTATCCAACGCGGCCGGTGCGCCTCATCAACCCGTTTCCACCCGGCGGCGGATCGGACGCCGTCGCGCACCTGGTGAGCCAGCGCCTGTTCGCCCGCTGGGACCAGTCGGTGGTCGTCGACAATCGCGGCGGCGCCGGCGGCGCGATCGGCACCGACATGGCGGCTCGCGCCGCACCGGACGGCTATACGCTCCTCATGGCGACTGCGAGCACGGTCGTCGTCAACCCGCTCATCAACAAGGTGCCTTTCGATCCGCTGAAGGATTTCGACGCGGTGATCCACACCTCTTCCGTGCCGCTCATCTTCGTCGTGCATCCTTCGGTGCCGGCGAAATCGCTCAAGGAGTTCGTCGCGCTGGCGAAGTCGCAGCCGGGGAAATTCAACGTCTCGTCCTCCGGCGACGGCACCATCAGCCACCTCGCGCTCGAGCTTTTCAAGCTGACCACCGGAACGAACGTCGTCCACGTGCCGTATCGCGGCGGCGGGCCCGCACGCAACGCGCTGCTGGGAGCGGAAGTGCAGGCGAACTTCGCGAATCTGCTCTCGGCCGCGAGCCACGTCAAAGCGGGCAAGCTCCGCGCGCTCGGCGTCAGCACCCCCAAGCGCGCGACCGGCATGCCGGATGTCCCGACGCTGGCGGAAGCCGGCATTCCCGGCTATGAAGTCGTGCAGTGGAACGGGATACTCGCGCCGGACGGCACGCCCCGCGAGATCATCGCCAAGCTGAACGGCGAGATCAACAAGGTGATCGCGCTGCCCGAAATCCAGAAGCTCCTGATCGCGAGCGGTGCGGAGCCCGAAGGCGGCACGCCGGAGGCGTTCATGGCTTTCATCAGGGCCGACATCGCGAAATGGAGGAAGGTGGTGCGCGACTCCAGGCTCAAGGTCAATCAGTGAGCGTGGCGCCGGCCCCCTTGCGTACGACGCAATCACAGGAGCAACGATGAGTGAGAATTCGCAGGACGCGGGCGGCACGCTCCGGCAGGAGCGCATCGGCGGCATTTCCGTATACGTCCCCACGGGCGAGGCGGACACGCGCACGAAAAGACTCGCGCCGCGGCTGGCGACGCTCGCCGGCGCGCGCATCGGCATACTCGACAACTGCAAGGAGTTCGCGGACGTCGTCCTGCGCGGCGTGGCCGAAGCGCTGCAGCGCGAGCACGGCGTGGCGGAAGTGAAGTTCTGGCAAAAGAGCTATCTCGGCGTCCCCTCGCCCTATGCGGAGGAGATGGCGGCGCACTGCGACGCGGTCGTGAACGGCGTCGGTCACTGAGGGTCTTCGACACCCTGGACCGCGCGTGACGCGGCCGCGCTCGAAGACCTCGGCATACCGACGGTGACGGTCATCAGCACCGCATTCGCGCCGCTCGCCCAGGTGGTCGGCGAAGGCATAGGCCACGTGAGCCTGCCGATCGTGGTCGTGCCGCATCCGCTCGGCAACCGCGACGAGGACGTGATCGCGCAGGCGGGCCGGGACATCGCCCGCGAATGCGCTCGCGTGCTGACGGTGGAAGCCGCAGCGCTTGCGAGCGAGTTCGAAGGCAAGCAGTATCCGCTGCCGCGCGGCGTGATGCCGCGGTAGTCATATGGTTCGATCGCGCATCAGCGCGCTCGAACCTCGAATCTCCCTTCTCCCCTCGGGAGTAGGGTCGGGGATGAGGGAATGATTCAGGAAAGCCCGAAGTTGATGCCCGGCATCGTCGACACCGACGCCGCCTTCGACCGCGTCAACGATCTCTTCTACGCTCGCGGCTGGACCGACGGGCTGCCGATCGTGCCCCCGACCGAGGAGCGCGTGCAGGCGCTGCTCGCAGGCATGCCGTGGCGCGGCGCCGACGATCTCATCAGCATCGTTCCGCCCCGCATGGGTGCCGCAACGATGCAGCAAATCGCGGTGAACGCGGTGATGGCGGGGTGCAGGCCCGAATACCTGCCGGTGATCGTCGCGGCATTGCAGGCGGTGTCCGAGCCGCAGTACGGGCTCGCGCACCGCCAGACGACGACGCACGCGGGCGCGCCGCTCATGATCGTCAACGGCCCCGTCGTCGAGCGCCTGCGCATCAACTGCGGGCGCGGGCTTTTCGGTCCGGGCTGGCGCGCGAACGCGACGATAGGCCGCGCGCTGCGCCTCGTGCTCGTCAACGTCGGCGGCGCGGGACCCGGCGTCGATGCGTCGCAAACGGGCCATCCCGGGAAATACACTTACTGCATCGCCGAGTACGAAGCGGCCAATCCGTGGGAGCCGCTGCACGTCGAGCGCGGGTTTGCACGCGAGCAAAGCGTGGTCACCGTGGTCAACACCGAAGCGCCGCACAGCATGACCGAGAACATCCAGACCGATCCCGACGAGATCGTGCGCACGTTCGCCTCCTGCATGGCGACGCTCGGCGTCAACAACCTCTACTCGCAAGGCACGCCCGTGCTGGTGCTGGGCATCGAGCACGCGCAGCACATCGCTTCGGCAGGCTGGGGCAAGCGCGACCTGCAGCGGGCGCTTTTCGAGCGCGCGCGCCAGCCGTGGGGACTCGTGAAAAACCGTGGCAAGTCCAAAGGGCCGCGCTTTCCCGAGTTCGTCGACCGCAGCGACGACGATTCGATGGTGCCCATCGTGCGCGAGCCGGGCGATCTCGTGACGATCGTCGGCGGCGGCGCGGGCGGGAAGTCGATGTTCCTGCCGACCGCCGGAGGGCAGAGCCTGGCCGTATCGAAACCGATAGAGAGCCGATGAAAGCAGACCCCGCCAGCGACGAATTCCAGTTTTTCCTCGAGAAGGAATGGTCCGACGGCTTTCCCGTCGTCACGCCGACCGAGGAGCGCGTGCGGTGGATGCTGACGGGCACGCGCTGCGACCCCGAGGAGATTATCGGGCACGTCCCGCCCGCCGGCGAAGTCATGAGCGTGCGCGACGTCGCGATCCACGCGCTCATGGCCGGATGCAGGCCCGAATATCTGCCCGTCGTGATCGGCGGCATGCGTCTCATCCTGCGCGAGGAATTCAACATGGGCGGCGTGCAGTGCACCATGCACGGCGTCGCCCCGCTCATGATCGTCAACGGTCCGCACGCGAGCGCGATCGGAATCCACGGCGGCAACGGCTGCTTCGGCCCGGGGTTTCGCGCGAACGCGACGATAGGACGCGCGGTGCGGCTGCTGCTCATGAACCTGGGCGCGGGGCTCGCGGGCAAGGCGTCGGCGACGGTCTTCGCCTCCCCGATCCGCTATACCGCGTGCCTCGCCGAGAACGTCGAGCGCACGCCGTGGGAAACGCTGGCGGTCTCGCGCGGCTATGCGCCCGAAGACAACGTGATCACCTGCGCGATGGTCGAGAGCCCGCGGCTCCACTTCGACGACGTCAGCACCGAGCCCGAGCGCCTGCTGCGCGGAATCGCCGATTCGATGACTTCCGCCGGATCGTGGAACATGTGGTTCAGCTCGGACGTGGTGGTCGCCATGACGCCGCAGCACGCGCGCCTTTGCGCCGATGCGGGCATGACCCGCGGTGAAGTGCAGCAGCGCCTGTGGGAGCTCGCCGAGCGGCCGCAGTGGAACTTGAAGCGCGGCGGCAACTGGCGCCCGGAGCGCGCGCGCGCGATGGGCATAGACCCCGACGACGACGATCACCCGATCAAGGCGGTGAAAGACCCGGATCGCCTGCACCTCATCGTCGCCGGCGGCGTCGGCCCGATCACCGCGGTGTGCCACGGCTGGAACGAATCGAGCCGTTCCGTTCACGGCGCCTACCGGGTTTGAGGAGTGACGAGAAAAGGTGATGAAAAGGAGTGATGAGAAAGGGTTGTCTGAGAGCTTCAAACCGGTTTTCAACAACCCCTTTTCATCACTCCTTCTCATCACCCCTTCTTACCACTCCTTGATCTTCCACAGAGGACAAAAAACATGAGCAACGAACTCCCGTTCATAGACCCCACCCGCGGCGGAGCCAAAGCGAAGCTGCAGCGCGCGCCGCGCCCCATCGACCTCGCCGGCAAGACGGTGGGTCTGCTCGACAACACCAAGGAGCAGGCGGACGTCATCCTCGAAGCGGTGGGTGAAGAGCTGCGCAGCCGCTACGGCGTCGCCGACGTCGTCATCCGGCGCAAGGCCTTCTTCTCCAAGCCCGCGGCGCCGGACATCATCGACGACATGGCGAAAAAGGTGCAGGTGGCGATCGCCGCCGTCGGCGGCTGAGGGTCCTGCACGTTGTGCAGTGTGCACGACACGGTCGAATTCGAGAAACGCGGCATCCCCGCGACGATGATTCTCACCAGCGTTTTCACGAACGCGGCGGTGCATCAGTTCCGCACGCGCGGGATGGAAGGCCATCCCTTCATCGAGCTGCCGCACCCGATCAGCAATTTGACGCGCGACGAGATGCGCGCCGTCGCCGCACGCTACGTAGAAGAAATGGTGCGCCACCTGACCACGTAAGCGCGAGCTCAATCCTCGATGCCGTGACCTCGCCGCGGCACCAGGAAGGAGCGCTCGTAGGTCATGAACACCGTGCCGTCGGCTTTTTTGCCGGTGGTGCGCACGGACACGATGCCTTCGGCCGGCCGCGATTTCGACTCGCGCACTTCCAGCACTTCGGACTCGGCGTAAATCGTATCTCCCGCGAACACGGGGGCGGTGAGCCGCACCTTGTCCCAGCCGAGATTCGCCGTCGCTTTCTGGCTGAGGTCGCTCACGCTCATGCCCGCGACCATGGCGAGCGTGAGGCAGCTGTTCACGAGCGGCCGGCCGAACTCGGTCTTCGCGGCATAGACGGCATCGAAATGCAGCGGGTGCGTGTTCATCGTGAGCAGCGTGAACCAGGTATTGTCGGCTTCGCTGATCGTGCGGCCCGGGCGGTGCTCGTAGACGTCGCCGGCTTTGAAATCCTCCAGATAACGCCCGAACGATTCGCGATAGCGATTCGGCCCGATTTCCCTGCGCTCGACGGTCATGGCATCCCCTGGAAGCGGCGGCAGCGCGACGCGCGGCCGTCTCGCGGACAGCATAGAGACGGCGCGCGGCGGGCGCAACACGCACGGCCCGCGCTTTGAGGCATGATACGAACCGGCAGCGCATCACGCTAAGGAGGCTCGATTGCCACTCACCCAAGACCTGGGCGCTTTCGTCGCGCGCGTCGGCGCGGAAGGCGCTCCCCACGAAGCGCGGGCGATTGCGAAGACCGGCTTCATCGACTGCATCGGCACCATGATCGCGGGGAGCCGCGAGCCGGTGACTGCGACGCTCCTCGCGGCGCTCGCGCCGCTCCCCCCGGGCACGGTGCAGCTCTGGTTCGGCGATACGCGAACCGCCGCATCGGAGGCGGCGCTCGTCATGGGGGTTGCGGCGCACGCGCTCGACTACGACGACGTGGCGCTCCGCGGCCATCCCAGCGCCGCCCTCGTTCCCGCCATCCTCGCCGCCGCGCAGGAGCTCGGCTCGACCGGGGCGCAGATGCTCGACGCTTACGTCGCAGGCTACGAAGTGTGGGCGAACCTGGTCGAGCGCGAGACCGACGTCCACCACATGAAGGGCTGGCACCCGACGGGGATATTCGGCGCGATCGGCGCGGCCGCCGCGTGCGCGGTGCTGCGGCGGCTCGACGCGAAGCGCGCGAGCTGCGCGCTGGGCCTCGGCGCCTCGCAAAGCGCGGGGCTCATGGCGAATTTCGGCTCGATGGCGAAGCCTTTTCACGCGGGCCGCGCCGCGCAGGCGGGCCTCATGGCCGCGCGTCTCGCCGCTGCGGGATTCACCGCACAGCCCGACGCGCTCGAGCATCCGCAGGGTTTCCTCGCCGCGGTGTCTCCGGCGGGCAACGTCGATCGCGAGCGCGGCGCAGGCGATGTCGGCGGCACCTGGCGCATCGTCGCGGAGCGCCTCAACATCAAGAAATACCCGACCTGCTACTACACGCACCGCGCGCTCGATGCCGTGCTCGACCTCGTCGGGAAAACGCCGCTCGCTGCGGGCGACGTGAAGCAGGTCGACGTCGAGATCAGCCGCGAGAACGCGATCGTGCTGCGCAATCACCGGCCCGCGACCGCGCTCGACGCCAAGTTCAGCATCGAGTTCGCGATGGCCGCCGCGCTCGTCGCGCGCAAAGTGGGGTTGGCGGAGCTCGACGACGAGTTCGTCCGCCGCGAAGCCGTGCAGAGCCTCCTGGGGGAAGTCCACGTGACGCCGGCCGGGACCTACGATCCGGACTCGCCGGGGTCGGCGCTGACCGATCGCGTCGTGGTCACGATGGCCGACGGCCGCCGCCACGCGAGCGCGGACGTGCGCTACGCACGCGGCCACGCGGAGCTCCCGCTGAAAGACGAGGAGCTGCGCGCGAAATTCGTCGACTGCCTGCGCTACGGCCGCTACGAAGGCGATACGAGCGCATTCTTCGAGCGCATCAACGCGCTCGAAAAGCTGCCGGCGCTCACTTAACGCACCGGGTGTAAAGCTCCAACAGGTTGTTCCGCGCCGCCCCGGGACGGCGCCTCTTCGCCGGCATGCCTCGACGCAACGCGTACCGCGGCGCGTTTCCGCGCGTCCGCACGCCACCGCCGCCGCGATTCGGTTCTGGGCTAGTATCAGCGCATCGTTACGGAACGAGGGCGAGAGGTCATGGAGCGGGTCGAAACCGCGGTATTGCTGCTGTCGGCGGCGTTGTTGATGAGCCCGGTGCTTGCGCAGAGCGCCGAGAAATATCCCACCAAACCCATACGAGTCGTCGTCCCACAGCCGCCGGGCGGATCGACCGACGCCGTGGCGCGCCTGTTCGCGAGGAACATGATCGAGACGCTTGGCCAGCAGATCGTGATCGATAACCGCGCCGGCGGAGGCGTGGCCGGAATCGCGGTTCAGAACATGGTAGCGGGCGCCAACCCCGACGGCTACACCGTGCTCGCCATAGTGCCGAATTTCACCTTCACGCCTTTCCTGGTGAAGAACATCAAGGTGCGGCCGCAGGACTTCGCGCCGGTCACGCTGATGTCGCGGGATCCGTATCTGTTGTCGATCTATCCGGGCGTCGCCGCCAAGTCCGTGAAGGAGTTCATCGCGCTCGCCAAAGCCAAGCCGGGTTACCTCAACATGGGATCGGGCAACATCGGCAGCGGCACGCACATGATCTCGATGCTGTTCCTGCACGAAGGCGGGATACGCAAGGAAGTGACTTACGTTCCCTACAAAGGCACGGGCCTCGCCTTCATCGACCTCATCGCCGGCCGGTTGCACGCGGCGGTGTCGAGCATCGTCAGCGCAGGCCCGCACGTGAAAGCGGGCCGGCTGCGCCCGCTGGGCGTGACCAGCGCACAGCGCTCCACGTCATGGCCCGACATACCGACCATCGCCGAGCAGGGGCTCCCCGGCTTCGAGGCGACGGCATGGTACGGCCTCGTCGTCCCGGCGAAAACGCCTGCGGCGGTGATCAACAGGCTGAGCGCCGCCGCCGGGCAGGCTGCGCGGTCTCCCGAAATCAGCGGGACGATCAGGAACCTCGGCGGAGAAGCGGTCGGCAGCTCGCCCGCCGAGCTTCGCCAGCTCATCGCGAAAGAGATTCCGCGCTGGCGCGCGCTCATCGACGAGCTCGGCATGACCGGAACCCTAAACTAGGGTGCTTGAATTCCGCAGGTCGCAACTGAAATGACACAGAAGACGGTCCTCGACGGCATCCGCGTCGTCTGCTTCGGCATGGGCGGCGCGGCGCCGCTCGCCACCGCCACGCTCGGCGATTTCGGCGCGGAGATCTTCAAGATCGAGCCGCGCACCGGCGACTGGTCGCGCACCACCCCGGGGCTCGGCACGCGCGAATTCAATCGCAACAAGAAAGGCATCGCGATCGATCTCAAGCACCCCGAAGGGATCGCGCTCGCGAAGCGCATGATCGCGACCGCCGACGTGGTGATGGAAAGCTTCCGCCCCGGCGTCATGACGCGGCTCGGGCTGGGCTACAAAGCCGTGCGCGAAGTGAATCCACGCATCGTGTACTGCTCGGTCAGCGCCTACGGACAGACCGGTCCCTGGAAGGAGAGACCCGGCGTCGACGGCATCATCCAGGCGGTCTCCGGAATGATGAGCGTGCTCGGCCGCGACGGCGATACGCCCGAAGACGAGCCGCTCAAGATCTCGTTCCCGGCGGTCGACATGACAGGCGGGCTCCTCGCGGTGCAGGGCATCATGATGGCGCTCTTCGCGCGCGAGCGGCACGGCATCGGGCAGCACGTCGACGTGAGCCTGCTCGAAGGCGCGCTCGTCATCCAGAAGTCCTCGCTCACGCGGTACTTGAGCTCGCGCAAGCTCCAGCCGAAGACGGGAAGCCGTGCGCCCTACGCTACGCCCAACGAGGCCTACCGCACCCAGGACGGCTACATCATGCTCGCCGCGTACACCACCGACCGCTGGAAGGCGCTGTGCCATCACGTCCTCGGGCGGCCCGGGCTCGAGACCGACCCCCGCTTTCAGTCGCGTCCGACGCGGCAGGAGCACCACGGCGAGCTGAAAGCGATCATCGAAGAGATACTTGTGACGCGCACGTCCGCCGAGTGGCTCGGGCTGTGCGAGCGGCACGACCTCATGTGCGCCCCGATCAACAGCTATCGCGAAGTGGTGGGGCTGGAGCAGATCAAGGCGCGCAAGGCGATCGAGAGCATCGCGTTCCCGGACGGCCGCACGATGGAGACCGTCGCGCCGGTGCCCAGGTTGAGTGAGACGCCGGGCGCGATCCGCTCGCCCTACCCATCGCAGATCGGCGAGCACACGCGCGAGATCCTGCTCGCGGTCGGCCTCACCGAAGACGAGATCGCGAAGCTCGACGCCGACGGCGTCATCGGCGTGCAGAAATGACCGAGTGTTACGCGGACGTGATCGTCGTCGGTTTCGGCTCCGCCGGCGCGTGCGCGGCGATCGAAGCGCACGACAGCGGCGTCGAAGTGATCCTGCTCGAAAAGCAACCCGAGGCGAGCCACTACTCGAGCACGCGCATGAGCGGCGGCGGTTACCACAGCCCGCGGCCGGACGGCGATTTCGAGTCGCTGAAAGCGTACGCAAAAGCGATGTTCAGCGGCGACAACCTCCCCTACAACCTCGAAGGCACGATGCCCGAGTTCGCCGACGAGCTCGCGGAGCTGTGGGCGAGGCACTCGCCTCAGAACGAGCCTTTCATGCGCGGCCTCGATCCGCTCTACGACACGGTGAACATCGCCAACGCCGCGTTCCCCGATTTTCCCGGCGCGGCGCGCGCCGGCTATGCGGTGGTCAAGAGCACTTACACCGGCTCCGAGGACGAAGCGGCGCTCAACGCCAACACCAAAGACGCGCCGAAGACGCAGAAGCAATCGGGCGAAGCTTTCCATGCGTGTCTCGCGACGGGCCTGCAGTCGCGAAAGATCGCCGTCCACTACGGCGCTGCCGCGAAAAGCCTCGTGGTCGACGGCGATGGTGCCGTGATCGGAGTGGTCGCGGTCCGCGGTGAAGAGAAAGTCACCTATTACGCCCGCCGCGGCGTGATCCTCACGTGCGGGGGTTACGAATACAACACACGCATGCGCAAGGCTTTCCTCGACGGTCCCGGCGCGGAAGGCTGGGCTTTCTACGGCTCGCCCGCGAACACCGGGGACGGCATCCGCATGGCGCTGAAAGTCGGCGCGGCGCTGCTGCACACCGGCAGCATCGCGGGGCGCGTCATCTGCGCGATACCGGAGCGCCGCGAAGGTCTCAAGATCGGCCTCAACACCGCGAGCGTCGGCAAGCCCAACGAAATCGTCGTCGACAACCGGGGCCGGCGCTACGCAGCCGAGCGCCGCATCACCAAGGACCCGAGCCGTTACATCTTCTACAAGGATGCGCTGCATTTCGATACGATCACCCTCACCTATCCGCGCATCCCGTCGTGGATGGTGTTCGATTCGGTGCTCATGAAAAAAGGGCCGCTCGTTCGCGTCGGGCGCGCCGCGTACATGGGCGTCGACTGGGGCGAGGACAACCTGAATGCATTGCGCAAAGGCTGGATCCTCGAGGGACGAACCCTCGAAGAGCTGGGGGCGAAAATTCGGGCGCATCCGGACAACCGCGAGGCGATGGAGGTCTCGGCGCTGGTCGATGCAGTCGGGCGCTGGAACGGCTACTGCGCCGCCGGACGCGACGCCGAGTTCGAGCGCGAAGTCGAATCGATGGGAGCGGTGAGCGAGCCGCCTTTCTACGCGATCCCGCTCTATCCGGGAGGCCCCAACACCAAAGGCGGCTTGCGCGCGAACGCGCAGCGCCAAGTCGTCGACTGGGACGACAACCCCATCCCCCGCCTCTATACCGCGGGCGAGATTTCGTCGGTGTTCCAGTTCGTCTATCAGGGCGGCGGGAATCTCGCAGAAGGCATCACGTTCGGGCGGCTCGCGGGAAGGAATGCCGCGGCGGAGAAGCCCTGGACGAGGAACGTTCGCAACGGGATTGCTTCGTCATCGCATTCCTTTCCATGAAGCACGCTCTGTCATCGCGAGGAG
>Ga0105106_10001613_pt1 | contig 16278 bp, 18 predicted proteins | sample PPLLaktember2015_5_FD_79109 | JGI IMG/M metagenome (GOLD analysis project Ga0105106, IMG submission 79109) | Freshwater sediment microbial communities from Prairie Pothole Lake near Jamestown, North Dakota, USA - PPLs Lake P8 Core (1) Depth... | ecosystem: Environmental > Aquatic > Freshwater >...
CGCGCGGTATTGAACTCGCTCGACCGCTTCCACGACTTCGAGCGCACGATGCAGCTCAACTACTTCGGCGCGGTGAAGCTGATCCTCGCCTTCCTGCCGAAGATGGCCGAGCAGCGACGCGGCCACATCATCAACATCAGCTCGATCGGCGTGCTGTCGCGCGCGCCGCGCTTCTCCGCGTACGTCGCTTCGAAGTCGGCGCTCGACGCGTTCACGGAGTGCGCGGCCTCGGAGTTCCTGGACAAGGGCGTCCACACGACGAACATCAACATGCCGCTGGTGCGCACGCCGATGATCGCGCCGACGAAGATCTACGAGAACGTGCCCACGCTCTCGCCCGAGGAGGCGGCCGGGCTCGTGGTCGACGCGATCGTGCACCGCCCGGTGCGGATCGCGACGCGCCTCGGCGTGTTCGCCGCGGTCTGCCACGCGATCGCGCCCAAGCTCACCCAGGTAATGCTCAACTCGGCGTTCCACATGTTCCCCGACTCCTCGGCGGCGCAGGGGAAGAAGGGCGGCGAACAGAAGCCCCTCACGCCCGAGCAGATCGCCTTCGCCCAGATCACCCAAGGCATACATTGGTAGAAGGGGGCAGGGCGCTCCCCTACCGCGCCCGCTCGATCTCCTCGGCGAGGTGGCCGAACACCTGCGGGTCGCGCAGCAGCGCGTTGTGCGCGACGCCGCCCAGCGCGATGTTGTCGCCGAACGGGATCCGCGACGACGTCTGCGGCGCCACCATCGAGTCGTGCCAGGACCAGATCGACACGATCGGCGGGACGGCGTCGCCGTCCGGCCTGCCGAGCCCGGACAGCCAGGCGCTGCGCGGTCGTATCTGGGAAAGTGACGTGCCGGCCGACATCCACGCGTGGACGCTGCCCTCGTGCGGCGTGCCGACGGTGACGAGCCGCGCGACCTTGGCCCCGCCGTAACGGCGGAGGTAGGCGCGCATCACCAGGCCGCCCATGCTGTGCGCGATCACGACCAGCCGCGTCGCTCCGGTCGCGGCGAGGATCGCGTCGATCTTCTGTGCCGCCTGCTCGGCGAAGAGCTCGATCGACGCGAGCGGCGGGCCGTAGGTCAGTGCGTAGATCGGGCCGATGCCCTTGCGTTCCGCCCAGCGCGCAAACGCGTGCCAGACGCCGGCGTTGCAGAGCACGCCGTGCACGAGCAGCACCGGAAGCTCGGCGCGGGCCGCGGGCGGATCCTGCATCAGCACGCGATAGAGGATCATGCGCGGCGTGTTGCCCGCGATCGTCACGAACTCGTGCCAGAACAGGCGCAGCGTGCCGGCGAGCCGGAGCCGAACCTCCCGCGGACGATCGGCGCGGAACGCCCAGGCCAGCGCGAACCAGACGAGCACGATCAGGAACGGCACCGCGAGGTAGACGAGCGGCAGCGCGAGGACATACGGCAGCAGCGCAGCGCCGCCGCCGACCCGTCCGGCCACCCACACCCCGTAGAGCAGGAAGATCGCGCCGTAAGCCAGCGCCAGCACCACCGCGGTCCACATGCCCGAGATGTTACGCGACCGCTGCCGGCGCTCGCGCCGCTGATCTCGACCCCGGTCCGCGATCCGTGCCTAGATCGCGTCGATGGCGGAGAACAGGCGCTCCGCGTCCAGGCGAATCCGGCGTCGCTCGTCCTCGCCGATGCGCCGCGCATTGCCGGCCATCAGGGCGGTCCTCGGCTGCGCCGCGAGCTCCGCCTCGTGCGCGAGCACGAAGTTCCAGTAGAGCACGGTGACCGGACACGCCATGGCGCCGGTGCGCTTCGCAGGATCGTAGCGGCAGCCGGTGCAGTAGTTGCTCATGCGTCTCACGTACTGACCCGAGGCCGCGTACGGCTTGCTGGTGAAGCGTCCGCCATCCGCGTAGAGCGCCATGCCGGCGGTGTTCGGCCGCTCGACCCAGTCCACGGCATCGACATAGGCAGCGAGGTACCAGTCGCAAACCGCCTGCGGGCTCAATTCGGCGATGAGCGCGAAGTTGCCGGTGACCATCAGCCGCTGGATGTGGTGCGCGTAGCCGTGGGCAAGCGTCTGGCCGATCGTCTCGCGCATGCAATTCATGCCGGTCTCGCCGGTCCAGTACCAAGCCGGCAGTGGCCGCTCGTGACCGAAGTGGTTCGCCTCGGCAAGCCCGGGCATGTCGCGCCAATAGACGCCGCGTACGAACTCGCGCCAGCCGAGCACCTGTCGCACGAAACCCTCCGTGCCCGCAAGCGGCGCCGCCCCGGACCGATAGGCCCCTTCCGCGGCGGCCATCGGGCCGCCGGTCAGTAGCCGACTGCCTGCGGCACCCAGTGCGAGCGCCAGCTGCGCAGCGCGTTGACCGTGGACGCGAGGTCCGGGATCAGCACGATGCCGGGCATCGTCTTGCGCACGCGGCGGGTCATTTCGCCGCCGGCCCACATCGTCACCTGGGGAGGCAACTGCCGACGCAGCGTGGCGAGGCCGTCGACGGCCTGGCGCAGCGGGAACGCGCCGGAGAACGAGAGGGCGAGGATGTGCACCTTGTGGGCGATCGCCGCGCGGCGGATGTCCTCGAGCGGCGTCTGCGGGCCGAGCGAGATGCACTGCACGCCTTCGGGCACGAGCAGCGCCTCGACCATCAGCAGGCCGAGGCCGTGCTGCTCGTTCGGAAACGTGGTGAGCAGCACGCGCGGGATGCCGGTCTGGCGGGGAAAGGCGTTGATCGCGGTGCGCATCGCCACTTGCAATTGCTCGGTGTAGAGGTGCTCCTCGAACACCTGCAACTCGCCGCGCATCCAGGCCTCGCCCACCGCCCGGTTGAGCGGGGTGATCGACTCCAGCACGAACTTCTGCAGCCCCTGCCTCATCAGCATGTTGGCGAGCATGTGCTGCAGGCCCGGCGCGTCGTGCGACTGCAGGAGCGTGAGCACGTCCCGCTCGAGCGCCGGGGCGAGCTGGTCGCGGCGCGGCACCGCACGCGTGTCGGCGAGCGCGTTCAACTCGTCCAGCGAGTGCGCCATCAGCTTGCCGGGACGCATGCCCACGTCCATCAGGCGCTTGATCGCGCGGAGCTTCGCGATGTCCGCGGGCGTGTACTGGCGCTCGCCGTTATCGTCCCGTTCCGGCTTGGGAAAGCCGTAGCGGCGCTCCCACATCCGCAGCACATCCTTGGACAAACCCGTCTCGCGCTCCACAGCGCTGATGTTGAGCACGAGTCCCGAAGCTTCCAGCGGTAGGTTCATTTTGTCTTGGACGATGGGTTGACAGAGGTCCATTGAGTCGCTATTGTACGGCCTACAAGCCTATTTGTCCAGGACATTCAGCCCTTGTAATCCCCTGTCTGCGAACAGCGATCGACGAAAGCTCATGATGTCCACCCCACGCACCCTTCGCACTTCCGTTGTCGCGGCGCTGCTCGCCGCGGCGCTCACCGTCCCGGCCGTGGCCGCGCCGCGGTTCGACGCGTTGATCGAGGCGCACCGGGCGGATGCGGCGCCGACCACCCTCGACCTGCTGCGGGCGACACCGTCCGCCCATCGCGACGAAGCGTTCGAGGTCGCGGAACCACCCGCACTGGTCCATGTGGCGGCGACCGCCGTGTCCCCGGAAGCCTGTCCCGCGCTGCTGCGCCACTCGTTCCCGCCGGTACAAGGCGGCCCGGCGCAGTCGCTCTGCCAGTACCAGGGCAAGGTGGTGCTGGTCGTGAACACCGCGAGCAAGTGCGGCTACACCAACCAGTACGAGGGACTCGAGGCGCTCTATCGGAAGTACAAGGACCGCGGACTCGTCGTGCTCGGGTTCCCGTCCGACGACTTCGGTGGGCAGGAACCGGGCTCGAACAAGGAAATCGCCGAGTTCTGCCGTACAGTCTACGGCGTGCAGTTCCCCATGTTCGAGAAGCAGAGCGTCACTCGCATCGCGGCGAACCCCCTCTACGGCGAGCTGGCCGCGAAGACCGGCCAGAAGCCGCAGTGGAACTTCCACAAGTACCTGATCGACCGCACGGGCACGCGCATCGAGAGCTTCGGCAGCAGCGTCGAGCCGGGCCACCGCGATCTCGTTTCCCGGATCGAGCGGATGCTCGCCGAGAAGTCTCCGGCGAGCAGGAGCTGACCATGGCCCGTGGAGACGACGTCAACCGGCCCCTGCGGTTCGCGGTCGTCGGCTCGGGCATCGCCGGGTTGGGCGCGGCGTGGCTCCTGCACAAGCAGGGGCACGCGGTCACCGTGTTCGAGGCCGAGCCGCGCGCGGGCGGACACACGCACACGGTCGACGTGACGCTGGACGGCGTCGCGCACCCGGTGGACACCGGCTTCCTGGTGTTCAACGACCGCACCTACCCGCACCTGATCCGGTTGTTCGCCGAGCTCGGCGTGCCGAGCGTGGCCTCCGAAATGTCGTTCTCGGTGCGCGACGACGGCAGCGGCCTCGAGTGGGCGGGCACGAACCTGGCGACGCTGTTCGCGCGGCCCGCGAACGCGCTTTCCCCTGCGTTCTGGTCGATGCTCGCCGACATGCTGCGCTTCAACCGCGAGACCACCGCGGCGCTCGGCGCAGGCACGCTGCCGGAGACAACGCTCGGCGCGTTCCTCGACGCGCGACGCTACCGCCGGCCGTTCCGGGACAGCTACCTCGTGCCGATGGCCGCCGCGATCTGGTCGTCGCCCGCGCGGGAAATCCTCGACTTCCCGCTGCCGACGTTCGTACGCTTCTGCCACAACCACGGGCTGCTCGCGATCGACGACCGGCCGCAGTGGCGCACCGTGCAGGGCGGCGGGCGCGTCTACGTGCAGAAGATCGTCGAGCAACTCCGCGACGTCCGGCTCGGCTGCCCCGTGCAGCAGGTGCGCCGTGGCGGGGGCGGCGTCGAGATCGACTCGCCGGCGCGGCACGGCGAGCGCTTCGACGGCGTGGTGCTCGCCTGCCACAGCGACCAGGCGCTTGCGCTCCTCGCGGACCCTTCCGCGGACGAGCGCCGGCTGCTCGGAGAGGTGCGCTACCAGCCCAACCGCGTCGTGCTGCACACCGATGCTGCGCTGCTGCCACGCCGGCAGCGCGCCTGGGCCGCGTGGAACTACCTCGCCGCCGACGACCCCGAGGGCCGCCGGCCGGTGTCGGTGTCGTACCTCATCAACAGGCTGCAGCCGCTGCCGTTCCGCACGCCGGTCATCGTGACGCTGAACCCGGCGATCGAGCCCGATCCGCGCATGGTGATCGACGAGTTCGAGTATTCGCATCCACTGCTCGACGCCCGCGCCGTCGGCGCGCAAGATGCGATTGGGCGCCGGCAGGGCCGGCACGCCACCTGGTACGCGGGCGCCTGGCTCGGCTACGGCTTCCACGAGGACGGGCTCAGGTCGGCGCACGCGGCCGCCGCCAGCATCGCGGCGTACGTCGCGCGACGCGGCGAGTCGGTCGCCGCCGCTGCCTGAGCACCCCCTCGCCCGTCATGACCGCCCGGCTGCCCACCGCCATCACCGCCGCTCTCGCGCCCGCGCTGGTCGAGGGGCAGGTGATGCATCGGCGCAAGCGGCCGGCAGAGAACGCGTTCACCTACCCGGCGTTCTGCCTGCGCCTGCCCCTGTCCCGCCTCGAGCAACTTCCCGCGCTCGGCATCGCCCGCAACCGTCGCGCCGTCCTGTCGTTCGACGACCGCGACCACGGCGCGCGCGACGGCTCGCCGCTGCTGCCGTGGATCCGCGCGCTCCTCGACCACGAGGGCATCGACGCCCCGGGCGAGGTCGTGCTCCACGCGTTCCCGCGCATGCTGGGTTACGTGTTCAACCCGGTGAGCTTCTGGGTCTGCCACGACGCCGCGGGAGGGGTCGCGGCAGTGCTCGCCGAAGTGAACAATACGTTCGGCGAACGCCACCACTACATCGTCGCGCACCCGGATGGACGACCGATCGCCGACGGCGACACCATCGTCGCCCGCAAGGTATTCCACGTCTCGCCGTTCTGCGACGTGCGCGGGAGCTACGCGTTCCGCTTCCACTTCGGCCCTCTGCGCTGGCTCGCGCGCATCGACTACTTCGACGACGACGGCGATGTGCCGCTCATATCGACGTCCATCTCCGGCGCCGTGCGGCCGCTGACCCGGAAGGGTGCTCGCGCGCTCCTCGTGCGCTATCCGGCGTTCACCGTCGGGGTCGTCGCCCGCATCCACTGGCAGGCGGCCAAGCTCTGGGCCAAGCGCGTGCCGTTCTTCGCCAAGCCCGCCCCACCCCCGTCCCTCATCAGCCGCTGACGATGACCACCCTCGACCGCAACCTCTCCCTCCCCGCCGGGATCGCGCCGATCGCCAAGCCGCAGGGCCGCCATCGCGTGCCCACGACCGGTCGCCTGCTCCTCGCCCTGCTCGCGCGCCTCGAGCGGGGCAGCATCGTCGTCGAGACGCCGGACGGCGCTTCGACGTGGTTCGGGCAGCACGATGCCGATCCGGCCGTACTGTCGATCCACGACTGGGGCGTGGCCCGCGACACGATGCAGCGCGGCGACATCGGCTTCGCCGAAGGCTACATCGCCGGCCATTGGGACACGCCGGACCTCACGCGCCTGCTCACGCTGCTGGCTGCGAACCAGCCGGCGCTCGAGCGTGCGTTCTACGGCCGCCGCGCAGCGACGTGGCTGCTGCGCGCGCGCCATTGGCTCAACGCCAACACACGGCGCCAGGCGCGCAAGAACATCGTCGCGCACTACGACCTCGGCAACGACTTCTACCGCCTGTGGCTCGACGAGACGATGACCTACTCGTCAGCACTCTTCGACGGCAACCCCGGGAAGCCGCTGGCCCTCGCGCAACAGGCGAAGTACCAGCGCATCCTCGCCGAGCTCGCCCTGCCTGCCGGCGCGCGCATCCTCGAGATCGGCTGCGGCTGGGGCGGGTTCGCCGAGGTCGCGGCCCGCGCCGGCTACCGCGTCACCGGCCTGTCGCTCTCGGACGCCCAGACCGCGTGGGCGCGCGAGCGCCTTGCACGGGCCGGGCTCGCCGACCGGGCGGAGTTCCGCATCGAGGACTACCGCGACCACCGCGGCACCTACGACGGCGTGGCGTCGATCGAGATGGTCGAGGCGGTGGGCGAGCGCTGGTGGCCCACGTACTTCGCGAAGATCCGCGACGCGCTCGTGCCCGGCGGCCGTGCCTGCGTGCAGGGCATCACGATCGCCGAGGCGCGTTTTCCGCGCTACCGCCGCGAAACCGACTTCATACAGCAGTACATCTTCCCGGGCGGCATGCTGCCCTCGCCCTCGCGGCTGGTGGCCGAAGCGCGCCACGCCGGGCTCGAGCCCGCCGGCGAGCGACGGTTCGGTCGGGACTACGCACAGACGCTGGTGCGCTGGCTCGACGCCTTCGACGCGAACGCCGCGCGTATCCGCGCACAGGGGTTCGACGAGCCGTTCGTGCGCTGCTGGCGCTTCTACCTCGCGTACTGCGCCGCGGGATTCCTTACGGAGTCGACCGATGTCGGCCACTACACGTTCGCCCGTGCGTAAGCTCATCGCGTTGATCGCTTCGGCGACGTTCGCCTGCGGCGCGGCCTTCGCCATGGGCCGGAGCGCGCCCCCGCCGCTGCCCGAGCCGGTCACGGCGCTCGCCCCGGAGGCCCGGCCGCAAGGCGGCGGCGAGCTCAAGTACTTTGGACTGTCGATCTACGACGGCTTCTACTGGAGCGCCGCCCGCAACTTCTCCGTCGCCCAGCCGTTCGCGCTCGACTTGCACTACCACCGCACCCTGAAGGGCACCGGGATCGCCGAGCGCAGCATCGACGAGATCCGCAGGCTCGGCGTCGGCTCGCCCGACGAGCACGCGCGCTGGCTCGACGCAATGCGGCGCCTGTTCCCCAACGTGCGCAAGGGCGATCGCCTGACCGGCGTCAACCTGCCGGGCCGCGGCGCGAAGTTCTTCCACAACGGCGCGGCAATCGGCGAGATCGAGGAACCCGGATTCGCGCGTGCATTCTTCGGCATCTGGCTCGACCCGAAGACCTCGCAGCCCGACTTCCGCAAGCTGCTCCTCGGCGAGCGCTAGCCCCCATTGGCTGCCACGCCGGCGCTCGCCGTCACGACCCCGAAGGTCACGCCCGAGGGCCGGCAACCGCTCCGGTCCCTGCTCGCCTACGGCGTGTTCGGCATGCCGCTCGCCATGGCGGCGCTGCCGCTGTACGTGCACCTGCCGCGCTTCTACGGAGAGCACCTCGGCGTGAACCTCGCCGCACTGGGCGCGCTGCTGCTCGTGCTGCGCGTCGCCGACGGCGTGCTCGATCCGCTGCTCGGCGCGTGGAGCGACCGCGGTCCCTCGCGGCGCACGCTGATCGCGTTGTCGGTCCCCGCGCTGGCGCTCGGCATGATCGCGCTGTTCTCGCCGCCGGTCGCAGGGGAGGGTCCGCTGCTGGTGTGGCTTGGCGTGTCGCTCGCGCTCATCTACCTCGCATTCAGTCTCGCGACGATCAACCACAGCGCCTGGGGCGCGGAACTGTCGCCCGACCCGGTGGAGCGCACCCGCATCACCGCGGTGCGCGAGGGCTTGGCACTCGTGGGCGTGGTGATCGCGAGCCTCGCCCCCGGTCTCCTCGGCGGCGACGGCGGCGACGATGCCGGACTGCCGCGCTTCGCCGTCGCGTTCGCGGGGTTCACCGCAATCTGCCTGGCGCTCCTGTGGCGCGCGCCGGTGGCGCCGCGGGCAACGGCACCGCACGGCGCGCTATTCGCCGGGATGGCCCAGCCGCTCACGGACCCGCTGTTCCGGCCGCTGCTCGCGGTCTTCCTCGCGAACGGCATCGCCTCGGCAATCCCGGCGACGCTCGTGCTGTTCTTTATCGCCGACGTGCTGCAGGCCGAGTCCCGGCAGGGCCTCTTCCTCGCGCTCTATTTCGTCGCCGGCGCGGCCGGCATGCCGCTGTGGATCCGGCTCTCGGCGGCGATCGGCAAGGTGCGCGCATGGGCGATCGCGATGCTGGCGGCGATCGCCGCGTTCGTCTGGGCCGCGTTCCTCGGGCCGGGCGACGTGTACGCCTTCGCGATCATCTGCGCGCTGTCGGGCCTGGCGCTCGGGGCCGATCTCGCGCTGCCGCCGTCGATCCTCGCCGATGTCATCGACCGCCGCGGGGCGATGGCGTCCGCCGGCGCGTACTTCGGCGTGTGGACGCTCGCCACCAAGCTCAACCTGGCGCTCGCGGCGGGCATCGCGCTGCCGCTCCTCGCAGCGCTCGGCTACACCCCGGGCGCGTCCGATGCGGATGCGCTCGGCGCGCTCGCCTTCGTCTATGCGGCCGTCCCCTGCGCCCTCAAGCTCGCCGCGGTCGGCACGCTCGCCTGGTTCGCCGGGCGCCAATCCAGAGGCTGAATCATGCTCAAATCCGTGCTGATCGGTGCCGTCGCGCTCACGCTGGCCGGCTGCGCCACCGTCGACGTAGCAGACTACCGGTCCGAGCGCCCGTTGCTCGACCTCGCCCAGTACTTCAACGGCACGGTCGACGGCTGGGGCATGTTCCAGGATCGGTCGGGCAAGGTGGTCAGGCGCTTCACCGTGCGCATCGACGCGAAGTGGGATGGAAACCGGGGTACGCTCGACGAGCACTTCGAGTTCTCCGACGGCGAGCGCCAGAACCGCGTCTGGACGCTCGTGAAGGACGGCGACCGCTACACGGGAACGGCCGGCGACGTCGTGGGCACGGGACAGGGAATCCAGCAGGGCAATGCCTTCCACATGCGCTACGTGCTGCGGGTGCCCTGGTCGGGACGAACGATCGACGTCGACATGGACGACTGGATGTGGCGCATCGACGACCAGACCGTGCTGAACCGCACCGCGATGACCAAGTTCGGCTTCCGCGTGGGCGAAGTGACGCTGTCGCTGCGCAAGCGGTAAGCATGCGATGCGGCTGTTCGAACCGCTGAACCCGCCGCTGCCCGCGTGGCAGGACGCGCGTGTCTGGGTGATCGGCGCGTCCTACGGCATCGGTGCGGCGGTGGCGCGCGCGCTGCTCGCGCGCGGCGCGCACGTCGCGCTCTCCGCCCGCAGCGCGGACAAGCTGCGCGACGTCGCCGGGGATCCTGCGGCGGCCCGCGGCGCCGCGCTGATCGAACCGCTCGACTTCACCGATGCGGCCTCTGTCGCAGCCGCCTGGCATCGCGTCCAGGCCGCATTCAGGCGCGTCGACCTCGTGCTGATCGTCGCCGGCACGCACAAGGAGGTCCGTGCGTGGGAGCTGACCGACGCCGAGTCGCGCGCGCTCATGGAAGTCAACCTGCACGGACCGATCGGCAGCGTCGCCGCCGTCGTGCCCGGCCTGCTCGCACAGGGCCGCGGCGCGATCGGCATCGTCTCGTCGCTCGCGGGCTACCGCGGCCTGCCCAAGGCGCTGGTCTACGGCGCGTCGAAGGCGGCGCTGATCAACTTCGCCGAGACGCTCTACCTCGACCTGCGGCCGCGGAACCTCGGCGTCTACCTGATCAACCCGGGCTTCGTGAAGACGCCGCTCACCGATCGCAACGAGTTCCGGATGCCGCACCTGATCAGCGCCGAGGACGCGGCCGACGAGATCATCCGCGGCCTCGAGCGGCGGGAGTTCGAGATCCACTTTCCCAAGGCGTTCTCGCGGCAGTTGCGCTTCCTGCGGCACCTGCCGTACCGGCTCTATTTCGCCGCGGTGCGCCGCGCGACCCGGCTGTGACCCTCGACGACACCCGCGCCGCGACCGCGCGGGTACGCGCGTTCTTCGAGTCACTCGAACCGGCCAGTGTCGACCGGCTGGATGCCGTGTACGCGCCGGATGCCAGCTTTGGCGATCCGTTCAACGAGGTGCACGGGCTCACGGAGATCCGACGCATCTTCACGCAGATGTTCGAGCACCTGGACGACTGCCGCTTCACGTTCGTCGACGAGACGGTCGACGAGCGCGGCGCGTTCCTCACGTGGGACATGACGTTCAGGATCCGCAGGCTCTCGCCAAAGGCAACTCGCCGGATCCACGGCGCGACGCATCTCAAGTTCGCCCCGGACGGGCGCATCGCCCGCCACCGCGACTACTGGGATGCGGCGGGCGAGCTCTACGCGAAGCTGCCGCTGATCGGGCCGGTGATGCGCTGGCTCAAGCGCAAGCTGGGGTGATCGCACGTCTCAGGCCCCCCAGTCGAGAGGTGGAACTTCCCGACGCCTCAAGCGGTGAACAGACCAGCGGCGCGCACGACGAGCAGCGCGCCGTTGGCGACCAGCAGCAGTGCGACGAGCCGCAGCACGCCCGGCCCCGACAGCGCGTGATGCAGCCGGTTGCCGAGCCTCAATCCCACGAGCATCGCCGGGATCATCAGCGCGGCCAGCACGAGCAGCGGCGCATCGAGCAGCAGGCCGGTCGCAACGAAGATCGCGATGCGCGTCCACACGCTGAAGGTGACGAGCAACGACGAGGTTGCCCGCAGCTGCGTCTTGTCGCGCACGCGCGCCGACAGGTAGACCATGTAGATCGGGCCGCCGGTGCCGAACATCACCGAGAACGCGCCGCCCGCGAGGCCGATCGGCAGCGCCCACCACGCGCTCGCCCGGGTCATGCGACGCGCGCCGGCCAACTGCCACGCACCGTAGCCGGCGACGAACACGCCGAGCGCGGCGAGCGCCGGCGCCCGCGGCAGACTGACGAGCACCGTGGCACCGAGCGCGATGCCGACGAAGATCGCCGGCAGGATCCGCCAGATCTCCGGGAGCGCGGCGTCGCGCCACTGGCGGGTACTGGCGGTCGCCGTCGCGAGGCCGTCCAGCGCGGTGACGAACGGCACCGCGAAGGTCAACGGAAATGCGTGCGCGAGCGCGGGCACGGCGATGATCGACGAGCCGAAGCCGGTCGCGCCGAACATCGTGTACGCAGCGAGCATGACCACCGGCACGGCGGCGAGCACGTACCAGGGAACGTCGGGGAGGGGGAGCGGCAAGACGGTGCGCCCGCGCGGGGGCGTCGCTACGCCGGTTGGGTGGTCTTTGACCCAACCCGCGGATTCTGCAATAATTTAATGCTTCGGCGAGCTAGCTCAGCTGGTTAGAGCAGAGGAATCATAATCCTTTGGTCCGGGGTTCGAGTCCCTGGCTCGCCACCAAATCCCGAAAGGCCTGCCTGCCGCGGCGGGCCTTTCTGCTTACCGGTCACGCTGCGGGCGACCGAGCCGGGCCAGCAGATCGTCGCGCGCCCGCTCGCAATGGCGGCGGGCGATCTCAGCGGCGCGCTCGGTGGCGCCCTTGCCGATCGCCCGCACCAGCTCCGCGTGTTCCGCGACGATCGCCTCGGTGCGGCCGGCGCCGTAGCCGAAGCGAATCCGCAGCGCGTCCGCGAGCACGCGGCCTTGCGCGAGCATGCGCAACGCCTCGGGATTGTCGGCCGCGGCGCTGATCGCGTCGTGGAAGCGGCGGTTGGCGGCGACGATCGCCTCCGCGTCGCGACGCGCCGCCGCCGCCTCGACGTCCTGTGCCGCACGCGTCAGTGCGGCGATTCCGCCGGCGTCGATGCGCTCGGCGCAGCAGCCGGAGAGCATCCCCTCGATTGCCCCGCGCACATCGTAGAAGTTCGCGATGAAGCGCGCGTCGACGCCGCGGATCGTCGCGCCACGGTGCGGCAGCACGTCGAGCACGCCCTCGCCCTCGAGCTCGCGCAGCGCCTCGCGGATGGGCATGTGGCTCACATCGCACAGTGTCGCGAGCTCGTCGATCTTGAGCCGCTGTCCCGGCGCGAGCTCGCCCGCGAGGATCATTCGACGCAGCTCCGCCGCGACGCGAGTCGCCGTCGTCGCGGTGAGTGGCACCACGTCTCCGCGAGCCGCGGCCTGCGGGCTATTCGGGCTGGATGCCGACATCGCGGATGAGCTTGGTGAGGCGCACTTCCTCGCTGTTCATGAAGGCCGCGGCCGCCGCCGGCGAATTCGCGATCACCTCGGCCGACAGGCCGGCGAGCCGTTCCTTGGTGTCCGGCTCGTTCAGGATCGCGACGATGTCCGCGTTGAGCTTGTCGACAACGGCCTTCGGCGTCTTCGCCGGCGCGATCACCGCGCCCCACGAGGCGTTCACGTAGCCAGGCACGCCGGCCTCCTGCATCGTCGGCGTATCCGGCAGGAACGGCGAGCGCTCGGCGCCGCCTACCGCAAGCAGGCGGAGCTTCCCTGCCTTGACGTGTGGCATCACCGCGGCCACCGCATCGAACATCACCTGCGTCTGCCCGGCAAGCAGGTCCGGATGCGCGAGCGCGCTGCCCTTGTACGGCACGTCGATCATCTGCGTGCCGGTCATCCGCTGGAACGCGAGCGCCCAGAGTTGCGGGTTGCTGCCGCGGCCCGACGTCGCCACCGCGAGCTTGTTCGGGTTGGCCTTCGCGTAGGCGACCAGTTCGCGCACGTTGCCCGCGGGTACCGAGGGATTCACCACCAGGCCGAGCTGCACCTGCGCGGTGATCGTCACGGGCACCATGTCGGCGAGCTCGTAAGGCACCTTCTTCATCAGCGCGTGGTTCGTCACGTGCGAGCTCGCGACCAGCCCGATCGTGTAACCGTCGGGGTCGGCGCGCGCGATCGTCTCGGTGCCGATGACACCGTTCGCGCCGGCCTTGTTCTCGACGAACACCGGCTTGCCTCCCCAGCGCTTGGAGAGCTTGTCGGCGAGGATGCGCGCGGTGACATCCGAGGCGCCCCCCGGCGGATAGGGCACGAGGATCCGCACGGGCTTGGTCGGGTACTCCTGGGCGATCGCGGGACCGGCGAGAGCGCAGGCGGCCAGCGCAAGCGCGAGTGTTCTGCGTACGACGTTCATGCGATTGCTCCTTGGGCAGGGTTCGCTAGTAGGCAGGCTTGGTCGGGAACCAGCCCGGACGGCGCGGATCGAGGTAGGCGCCGGTGATGTCGTTCACTTCGTAGCGCGCGACGAGCTCCGGGTCGACCGTCACGCCGAGCCCGGGCCCATCCGGCACGGTGAGGTGCCCGCGGTCGATGACGAATGGCTGGGGAGAGATGTCGCCCGCGAGGTGCTGGAGCTCGTTGTCGATCGCGAGCGTCAGGTTCGGAATGCTCGCGGCAAGATGCAGGTAGGCCGCCTGCGAAAGCGATAGCTCGCCGCCGCTGTGCAGCGTCACGGGAATGCCCACGGACTCCGCTATTGCCGCTGCCTTCACGGTTTGCCAGAGTCCGCCGGCCTCATGCGGATCGAGCAGGATCACGTCGGCAGCTTGCGCACGCACGATGTTGCCGACGTCCTGCAGCGTGTAGGCGCTCTCGTCGAGAGCAATCGGGATGCTCTGCGAGGCACGCAATGCCGCATGCCCCGCGAGGTCGTCGAGTTCGAGCGGCTGCTCGACGTACGCGGGATCGAACGGCAGCAGGCGATGGAGTTGGCGCTTTGCCGTACCTGGCGACCAGGCGCCGTTGACGTCGAGCCGCAGCGGGCGGTCAGGACCGATGACATCGCGAACCGCCCGCGTCAGCCCGATGTCCGAGCGTTCGTCGTAGCCGATCTTGAGCTTGAACGTCTCGTAGCCTTGCTCGAGGTAGCGGTGCGCGTCCTCGACCACAACCTTCGGGTCGCTCTGCAGCAGGTATGCGGAGAGCTCGATCCGCGTGCGCCACTCGCCACCCCAGAGTCGGAAGAGGGGCTGGCCGCAGGCCTTGCCGAAGGCGTCCCACATCGCCATTTCGACGGCGCACATCGCCATCACCGCTGCGCGCTTGTGGTGGTAGTAGCCGGCGCCCAGCACGTGGCGATGGAACCGCTCGACCTGGTCGACACCGCGGCCGATCGCGAGCGGGATCACGACGTGGTCGAGCACCCCGGGAATGGCGTCGAGCAGGCAGATCGTCTCGCCCCAGCCGACGATCCCGCCCTCGGTGGTGACCTCCACCAGCATCCGGGTCACGCCCGTACGCACGCCGGAGCCCCAGACGATCGGCGTGCGCACCGGCACTCGGACCAGGAAGCGGCGGATCGAACGGATGGCGAGGTCGTTCATGTTGGGCATAGAAGGTTCATGGAGCGTATTTGATTTTTGATCAAATCGCAATGCGCCTACCCGCGCACCCCGGCCACGATCGATCGGGGTCAGCCCTGCGGAACGGGGACCATCGGCCTTGCGGGAGGCGCTGGACGCGCCGGCGGCGGCGAAGGCAGCCCGAAGAACTGCCCGGGCATCGCGGGAACGTACGGCGCGGGCGGCCGCACGTCCGGCCGCGGCGGTCGCGGCGGCGCCGGCGGGACGACCGGATACCACGGCCATACGCCGCCCCAGCCGTACATCGGCTCGGGCGCGTACCGATCCGCAAGCGCCGCCGCATCGAGCTGCCACTCCCGTTGCGCAAGTCGATTCTCGCGCTGAGCGAGCGCCTCCTGATGCGCGCGAAGCTCGCGCGCCGCCTGCCGCTCGTTGAAGGCGCGCTGCTCGCGACGCAGGCGCTCGATCGCCGCGGGATCCGCCTTGCCCGGCAGCAGGTCGACCTTGGCGCCGCCCGTGCAGGGTGTGTCGGAGTAGAGCGTGCTGCCCTTGCCGTCGTCGCAGCGATAGACGGCCTGCGCCGCCGCGTGGCTCGCGATCGTCGCGGCAAGCACCGCTGCCGCGACGCGACCGATCGCACGGATCGCTCCTGGTGACATGGCGGCTCTCCGCGCGGCTACTTCGCCGCGTGCGACTTGCCCGCAGTTATCCAGTCCGAGCGCTTCACGTCCTCGAACACGACGTCCACCACGTCGGGCGCGCAACCGAGCACGCGCACGGTCTCGCGCGTCAGCGCCTCGGCAAGCTCGGCCTTCTTTTCGGGCGTGCGTCCCTCGAACAGCCGGATGTGGATGAAAGGCATGCGTATTTCCTCGCTCAGCGCGCGATGCCGGCCTCGACGCCGGCCAGCGCGGTCATGTTGATGATGCGACGCACGGTCGCCGACGGCGTCATGATGTGCACCGACGCCGCGGCGCCGAGCAGGATCGGCCCGACCGTGATGCCGTGGCCACCGGTCACCTTGAGCACGTTGAACAGGATGTTCGCCGAGTCGAGGTTCGGCATCACCAGCACGTTCGCGGACCCGGTGAGCGTGGTCTCCGGCAGATAGGTCCTGCGGATCTCCTCCGAGAGCGCTGCGTCGCCGTGCATCTCGCCGTCGCACTCGATTTCCGGGTGCGCCGCAGTGAAGATTTCGTGTGCTGCGCGCATCTTGCGGGCGGAGGGCCGGTCGCTCGAGCCGAACATCGAGTGCGAGACGAACGCGACCTTGGGCGGCATGCCGAAGTCGCGCACCGCCGCCGCGGCCATCGCGGCGATGTCCGCGACCTCCTCGGCGGTGGGGTCGTCGTTGAC
>Ga0105106_10001614_pt1 | contig 16271 bp, 13 predicted proteins | sample PPLLaktember2015_5_FD_79109 | JGI IMG/M metagenome (GOLD analysis project Ga0105106, IMG submission 79109) | Freshwater sediment microbial communities from Prairie Pothole Lake near Jamestown, North Dakota, USA - PPLs Lake P8 Core (1) Depth... | ecosystem: Environmental > Aquatic > Freshwater >...
CCCGGACACGGACCCGAGCTTCGCGGGCGCGCGAAGCGTGGGCCTGCTCGAGCATGTCATGGGGATCCTCCGGACGCGCGGCGCGGTGATCGTCAATGTCGACTCGGTCATCGTCGCCGAGGAGCCCCAGATGGGGCCTCACATCCCGGCCATGAAGGCCGCGCTTGCGCCGGTCCTGGGCGTCCCGGAAGCGGCCGTCGGCATCAAGGCCAAGACGAACGAAGGGCTCGAGGCCGTTGGCGAGAAGCGGGCCATCGCTTGCTACGCCATCGCCCTGGTCCGGCTTCCCGGCTGATCCTGTTTCCCGTCTCGTATCTCGCCCCAGCAACATTACCGCCAGCCGGTTCGTATCTATTAGTGACGCCGGCGCCATGCAGGAACCCCATTCGGGGGCCTTCGCCTGACGGCAGCAGGCCGAATACGGATGTGGAGAGACCGATGAAGAAGACCGCCATCCTCGTTCCCGTGCTCGCGTTCGCCATGAGCCTATCCCTCCCGGCCGGCCTCTCCGCCGCTTCCTCTTCCCCCTCCTCGCCGCCGGCCTCCCGTTCGGAGCTCCCCCCTCCCGACGCGAAGTCCGTCCGGGCCCTCCGTGCCGCGGATCCCATTACGCTCGACGGCCGCCTCGACGAACCCGCCTGGAAGGACGCGGCCGCCTCGACCGGCTTCACTCAGAACGACCCCCAGGACGGCACGCCGGCCACCGAGCCGACCGATGTCTGGGTCGCCTATGACGACCACGCCCTCTATGTCGCCGCGTTCTGCCACGACTCCGAGCCGTCGAAGATCCGTAAGCGCCTCGGCCGCCGCGACAGCCAGACCGATTCCGACTGGTTCATGGTCGCGGTCGATCCCTACCTCGACAAGCGGTCCGGCTACGCCTTCTACGCCAATCCGGCCGGATGCATCACCGATGCCGCCCTCTCGAACGACGTCAACGACGACGATTCCTGGGACGGCGTCTGGGAGACCAAGACCGCGATTAATGGCGAGGGCTGGACGATCGAGATCCGCATCCCCTTCAACCAGATCCGCTTCCCGAAGAAGGACGAATACGTCTGGGGCATCAATTTCAAGCGCATGATCCGGCGCAAGAACGAGGAGTCGACCTTCAACTGGACGCCCAAGAGCGAGTCGGCCTTCGTCTCGCGGTTCGCCACGCTCGAAGGCTTGCGGGGCATCAGCCCGGGCGGGAGCGTCGAATTCATGCCCTATGCCGTAAGTCAGGCCCAGTTCCGGCCCGCCGAGAGCGGCAATCCCTTCGAAACCGGCCACCGCACGCTCGCCAGCGCCGGCTTCGACCTCAAGATCGGCCTGAAGAGCAACCTGACACTGGACGCGACCGTCAATCCGGATTTCGGGCAGGTCGAGGTCGATCCGGCGGTCCTCAATCTGTCAGCCTACGAGACCTACTACGAGGAAAAAAGGCCGTTCTTCATCGAGGGGGCGTCGCTCTTCAACAATTTTGGGCGCGGCGGCGTCTTCATCAACGCCAATATCAACTGGCCGTCGCCGGCGTTCTTCTACAGCCGTCGGATCGGCCGGGCGCCCCAAGGCTATGTGACCGAGGCGGGTTTCGCGCGCGTGCCCGATCGGACGACCATCCTGGGGGCGGCCAAGCTCACCGGTAAGCTCGGCCGTAGCTGGAACGTCGGCTGGCTCAACGCGGTGACGGGCCGAGAGTCCGCACGGATCGACCAGCTCGGGACGCGCCTGACCCAGGAGGTCGAGCCGCTCACGTATTATGGGGCCCTGCGCGTCCAGAAGGATTTCAACGAGGGGAAGAGCGGCATCGGGCTCATGGCCACAGGCGTTGCGCGCGACCTCGACGACGAGACGCTCGCCGGCATCCTCAACAAGAGCGCTCTCTCCCTGGCCGCGGACGGCTGGGTCTCGCTCGATAAGAAGAAAAGCTGGGTTCTCGGCGGCTGGGCGGGGGCGACGCGGGTCGAGGGGAGCGTCGAGGACATCCTGCGGCTCCAGAACTCGTCAATGCACTACTACCAGCGGCCGGATGCAACCCACGTCGAGGTCGATCCGACGGCAACGACCCTGAGCGGCTGGGCGGGGAGGATCAACCTGGCCAAGCAGAGCGGGAACCTCCTCGTGCTGGCCAACGTGGGGGCCATTTCGCCGGGCTTCAATCCGAACGACACGGGCTTCCAATATGGCGGGTCGGACGTCATCAACCTGCAGTTCCTGCCGGGGTACCAGTGGACGAAGCCGGGGAAGCTCTTCCGGTACGCACTAGTCCTCGGCGGCTGGTTTCGGAACTACGACTTCGGCGGCAACAAGAACTGGGATGGTGGGCTGCTCGAGTTCCAAGCGCAGCTCCGGAACTTTTGGCAATTCGACGTGATGTTCGCCTACAATCCGGACACGGTCAGCAAGAACCAGACCCGGGGCGGGCCGCTGGCGGTCATCCCATCGGGGTACCAGTTCAACCTGATGCTCGAGACGGACAACCGGAAGCCGGTCGTGTTGGAGCTCTCGGGGACGACATACCAGAGGCCGCGGGCTTCGGAGGAGTGGGCCGGCGAGCTCGCGGTAAGGTGGAAGCCGATATCGAACTTCAGCCTGTCCGTGGGGCCGACGCTGGGGCACGAGCGAAACGACATTCAGTGGGTGACGGGCGTGGAGGATGCGCTGATGACGGCCACGTCCGGGAAGAGATACGTGTTCGGGCGGCTCGCCCAAACCGTGATCGGGAGCGAGATCAGGCTTGATTGGACCTTCACGCCGAAGCTGACGCTCCAGGCGTATCTGCAGCCGTATCTTGCGGTCGGGCATTACGACGCGTTCAAGGAGCTGGCTGGCCCGAAGACGTTCGCGTACAACCTGTATGGGGACGGTGGCTGGGGGGACGGGGCGGGCGGCGCCAACGGGTCGACGATCGGCTACGACGAGGTGAACGGCGCCTACACGGTCGACCCGGACGGCGCGGCGGGCGCCGCCCCGCCGTTCCTGTTCGGCAATCCGGATTTCAACTACAAATCGCTGCGGGGGACCGTGGTGCTGCGGTGGGAGTACAGGCCCGGGAGCTTGCTCTACTTCGTCTGGACGCAGAACCGGGCCGATTACGCCAATCCCGGAGATCTGCGGTTCGGCCGGGACATGACCGATCTGTTCTCCGCACCAGGCGATAACATTTTCCTGCTCAAGGTCTCTTACCGCTGGAACATGTAGCCGGGGCCCGGCTCCCGCCCTGCCAGCCCGAGCCCTTCCGCCGGGACGCGCCGGGTTGACTTGGGGGCGCGTTCCGCATATCCTCCGCTTACTCACCGAGGAGGAGGACCCATGGACAAGCGCGCAATCAAGATCATTATGGCCGCGGCGTTCGCGGCGGTCCTGATCATCGGATTGACGGCCCAGGAGCCGGGGTTCCGCGGCCGGGAGACGATGGAACCGAAGCCGTCGACCGCCTACACGGTCGGCGGCATCCGCCACGGGATCAGCTTCTTCCCGCGGGCGGCCAACGACTTCACCAAGCCGAAGACGGCGGGAGAGATGGATTTCCTGCACTACCACACCTATGACGAGGTCAACGCCTTTCTCCGCAAGTGGGCCTCGGATTATCCGAACCTCGTCGACCTCTATTCGGTCGGGAAGTCCTTCGAGGGGCGCGACATCTGGCAGATCACGATCACGAACAAGTCCACGGGCAAGGACACCGACAAGCCGGCCATGTTCATCGAGGGCAACCGGCATTCGGGCGAGGTGACGGCGGCCGAGTCGGCGCTCTGGTTCGCCTGGCACATCCTCAAAGGCTACGGCCAGGACCCGGCGCTCACAACGCTCGTCGACACGAAGGCGCTCTACGTCCGGGTCAAGAACAACCCCGACGGCTCGGAGCTGTACCTGAACACGGCCCAGTCGAACCGCAGCACGGTCCGGCCGTACGACGACGACCGGGACGGCCTCCTCGACGAGGACCCGCCCGAGGACCTCGACGGCGACGGATTCATCCTCCAGGTCCGCAAGAAGGTCGAGCCCGGCAAGGGCGCGATGATGATCGACCCGGCCGATCCTTCGGGGCGGCTCATGATCCGGGCCGCGGCGGGCAAGGGCGATTACATCGTTTCGCCGGAGGGGATTGACAACGACGGCGACGGGCGGACGAACGAGGACGGCATCGGCGGCCTGGACCTCCACCGCAACTATCCCGAGAACTGGCGGCCCATGCCAGGCCTGGACATGACCGGACGGGGCTGGACCCAGGGCGGGGCGGGCGAGTTTCCGCTGTCCGAGCCCGAGACCCGGGCCGTCTTCACGTTCCTGCTCCAGCACCCCAACGTGAGCATCGTCCAGACCATGGACACGACCGTGCCGATGCTCCTCCACGGGCCGTCGACGAGCCGGATGAGCGAGTCGATGTTCCCCGAGGACATGAAGATCTACCAATACTTCGACGAAGAGGGCAAGAGAATCACAGGCTACGCGAGCGCCGGGGACACCTACTGGGACTACGCCAATCAAGGCCGCGGCGACCGCGACATGCGGGCCCGGGCGGCGGAGATGGGCTTCGAGATCCCGAGCGAGCCCCAGGGGCGGCCGCTCTTCGGCCACTCCCCCGATTTCGGCTACCTCTATTACGGCGCGGTCTGGTACGGCGACGAGCTCTGGAACGGCGGCCGGCTCAAGGACTACGACGGCGACGGCCGGGTGACCGACCTCGAGACGCTCCGCTTCGTCGACGAAGAGCTCGGCGGCCGCTATTTCAAGCCCTGGACCAAGATCTCCCATCCGGCCCTCGGCGAGGTCGAGGTGGGCGGCTACAACCCCAAGTTCTGGCGGCAGAACCCGCCGGTCGAGCTTCTCGAGGAGTGGATCAAGAAGGAGGCGATGTTCAATCTCTTCCTGGCCAAGTCCCTGCCTCAGGTGAAGATCGTGTCCGCGGAGATCAAACCGGTCAAGAAGGAGGCGGACACCTTCGAGCTGGTCGCGGTGTTCAGCAATGAAGGCTACCTGCCCACGGCCCTCAAGATGGCCGACCGGGTCAAGATCGTCCGGCCCGACGCCGCGTCGATCCGCCTGCCGGCCGGGGCCGAGCTCGTCGGCGCCCGGCCGCGCCAGGATATCGGGTTTATCAACAAGGGCGAGAAAAAGGAGGTCCGCTGGAAGATCAAGGTCAAGCCGGGGACGTCCGGCGAGGCCGAAGTGTCCATCCAGTCGACCCGCGGCGGCGTCGCCCGGACGGCGGTGAAGATCGGCTAGGCCCGGCTAGCCCGGGCCGGGCCCGCCCCGGGTTCCCGTCCCGGCGGGGAGTCCGTAGCTCTTCATTTTATAGGCCAGCATCCGCTCCGTGATGCCGAGGGCCTTCGCCGCCCGGCTCTTGACGCCGTCCGCGGCCCGCAGGGCCATCCGGATCTCCTGGACCTCGAGGCGCCCGACTTTGTCGAGAAGCGAATCCCCGGCCGGCCCGGTCTCCGCCGCGGCGGCCTCCGTGAAATCCAGGGGGAGGTCGGCGGCCCCGATGACGTCCTTCTCCGCGAAGACGACGGCCCTCTCGACGACGTTCTCGAGCTCGCGGACGTTGCCGGGATACGCATGGTCCACAAGAGCGGCCAAGGCCTCCCGGTTGACGCCGCGGATCTTCTTCCCCTCCCGCTCGCCGTACTTTTTGACGAAGAAATCGACCAGCGGCGGAATGTCCTCCTTGCGCCGCCGGAGCGGGGGGACGGCGACGGGGATGACGTTCAGCCGGTAGAACAGGTCGCTCCGGAACCGGCCCTTCTTCATCAGCGCGTCGAGGTCCTGGTTCGTCGCGGCGATGATGCGGACGTCGGCCCGGAGCGCCTGGTTCGAGCCCAGCCGGTAGAATTCCCGGTCTTGCAGGAAACGGAGGAGCTTGACCTGGGCTTGGAGGGCCAGGTCGCCGATCTCGTCGAGGAAGACCGTCCCCCCGGAGGCGGCCTCGAACTTGCCGATCTTCCGCTCGTGGGCGCCCGTGTAGGAGCCTTTTTCCGCGCCGAAGAGCTCGGCTTCGATGAGCGTCTCCGGCAGGGAGGGGATGTTCAGGGCGATGTAGGGGCCCTTTTTGCGGGGCGAGGACTGGTGGATCATCCTGGCTACCAGGTCTTTCCCGGTCCCGGTCTCTCCCGAGATGAGGACCGTGGCCTCGCTCCGCGCGGCTTTCAGGACGAGCCGGGCGACATCCTCCATGAGCGGGGAGGCGAAGACGAAATTCCGGCTGCTGAATTTGTCCTCCAGGCGCTCCTGGAGAAGCGAGACCTCCTTGCGCAGCTTCTGGCGCTCCGTGGCCCGCTCGAGAACGAGGAGGAACTTTTCGAAATCGAGGGGCTTGACGATGTAATCGTAGGCGCCGGCGCGGACGGCCTCGACGGCCCGCTCGATATTGCCGTAAGCCGTGACCATGACCGGAGTCACCAAAGGATTGGCGCCGAGCATGTCTTTGATCGCGTCGATGCCCGTCTCGTCGCCCAGCCTGTAATCGACGACGGCCACGTCGACCGGCTGGCGGAGGACCGCCTCCAGGGCTTCTTTGCGCGTCGCGGCCTCGACGACCGGATAGCCGCGCGATCCCAGGTACTCCCGGAGGAGCTTGCGCTGGACCGGGTCATCTTCGACGACCAGGATGAGGGGCTCGTTCATGTCACGCTCCCGGGAGGTCGATGCGGAATTCGGCCCCCGTGTGGTCCGGGCTCCGGGCCTCGATCGTCCCGCCGTGGGCCTCGATGATCCTCTTGGTGAGGTAGAGGCCGATGCCCATGCCCTTTTCCTTGGTGGTGTAAAAAGGCTCGAAGACGCGGGCGGCCGCCTCGGGCGGGAAGCCCGGGCCCTCGTCGCGGATCACGACCTCGACTCTCTCGCCCGAACGGCGCCCCGACACCCTGATCAAGGCGTCGCCGGAAGCCTCGAGAGCGTTCTTCAGGATGTTGAGAATGGCCTGGGCGATCAAATCCCGGTCAGCGGACAGGCGCACGGCGGGGGCGACCTCGATCCGGATCCGGGACGGCGCGTCCGGGACTTCGGCCGCGAGATTCGTCACGGCCTGCCGCAGGACCTCGTCCAGGGCGAGCGGCTCGGCCGCCGGCTTGACCACTTTGACCGCCTGGGAGAACCGGTCGACGATGCGGGCGATCGTCCGGACCTGGGTCTTTCCGAGGTCCAGGTCCCCTTTGGCCTCCGGGGGGACCTTGCGGCCCAGGATCTCGAGGACCAGGGCCAGGCTGTTCAGGGGGTTCTTGACCTCATGGGCGACGCCCGAGGTGAAGGCCGAGATCTCGCGAAAGTGCTCCTTCTCCTGGCGCTCCGTCTCGGCTTCGCGGGACTTGGCCATGAAGCGGGATTGGATCTGGTAGAGGCCGCGGAAGAACACGGCCCCGGCGAGCAGGGCCAGCCCCGACAGAAGCGCCGTCGTCCGCCGCGACCGGGAGATCGTCGCCTCCATCCCGGTCAGGGCGTACCCGAGATAGAGATGGAACCGCCGGCCGTCGCGGGTCGCCAGCGGGGCGAGCTCGCTGAAGATCCTCCCGGCCGGGGAGTCGATGATCCCGGGGCCCTCGTCCCGGGCATCGCTGAGGGAGATCGGGAGATAGCCCTCGAAGCGGGAGTTCCAGGCCAGGACGCCCCTGTTCGCGTCGAGCAGGGCGACGAAATAGACTTCCTCGTCCGCGAGGATGGTATCGAGCACAGTTTCGGGGGCCACGCCCTCATCGAGGAACCGGGACACGGCGGCGGTCAGGATCCCCGCCGTCGCTTCGAGCTGGCCGCGGACGAGGCCCTCGGTCCGGAGCCGGAAGCTGCGATGCTGGAGGAACGCCGCCAGGGAAAAAAAGACGAACACGCCGAGGAACGGGAGGACGAAGAAAAGGAAGACGTTCCGGCGCTTCAAGTCCGGCCGAGCCTCCTGATTCCGCGCTTGCCCCTGGGGCCTCCCTGCCAGTTGGGGAAGCCGTGCTTGTCCCGGAGCTGGTAGGTCTCGCCGCGGAGCCGGAGCTCCCGGGCGATGATCGTCGGTGTCTGTCCGGGCATCTCGGCGAGGGACCCGACGATCGCGACCTTTTCGCCGCCGTGGATGTCCCGGCCGAAGAACCAGGACGGCGCGATCTCGACGTCGAAGACCCGGCCGTCGCCGGAGTTCTCGACGCGGAGGACGAGGAACGGCGCGGTACCCTTGTAGCGGGGCTCGAAAACGATCTCCCGGACCTTCGCCTCGATCCGGACCTCCTTGTCGACGTTGTAGTAGTGCCCCGGCGCCTGGCCGGCCGCGGGAGCCGCGGCGATGAGCCCGAGCAGGGCGAAGACCGCCGTCGCAGTAAGCATCAGAAGCCTCCCTTCCGTCCGGCCGGCAGGTTCCATTCGAACCCGCCCATGACGTAGTGGCTCTTCCATTGGAAAAGCGGATCGGTCGACGTGTTGTCGACGTAAGAGTAGGAGACGAAGACCGAGAGCCGGCGAAAATCCTTCTGCAGCCGGGCTTCGAAGAGGTTCCGGCGGTCCTGCCGGACGAGGCCGAGAGGCAGGCCGTCGAGGCCGATGCTCTCGACGCCCGGAAAGGACCTGTCCGAATAGGTGTAGCCACCCTTCACGGAAACGTCCCAGGGCAGGGAGAGCGTCAGCCGGCCGTTGATCTGATACCCTTCCCAGGAGAAGGAATCGGCGCTCGGGTTCTGCACAAAATAGAACTCCTCGATCGATTGGAACGGATTCTCGCCCTGGACGATCCACTGCTTGACCGCGGACGCGCTCAGGCCAACGGTATCGCCGAGGCCCTGGGCCGCGAGAAAGGACGTGGAAACGTGCCCGATGCCGGCCCCGCCTCCTCCGCTCACGTAGCGCGGGATGAAGCCGTAGCCGCCTGCATACCGCTGGCCGCCCCAGCCGCCTCCCCCTCCGCCGCCTCCCTGTCCGCCGCCGCCCATGCCCATTTGCCCCGGGCCTGCGAGCCCCGTCACGATGGGCTGCTCGACGGGCTCGGGCAAGAAGGGATGAAGGAAGTACTTGTAGCCGTATTCCGCGTCCGCTTTCAACGTGGTCCGGCTCGGGAAGTACTTGTCGATCGACAGGGACGCCGTGTGCCCCATGAAATCGAACAGGGGATCCTTGAAGACCGCGTAGGTCCCCTGCCATTGGATTTTGAGGATGGACGAGGACGCAAGATAGGTCTTGAAGGCTCCGAGCAGATTGGCGCCGAGGGAGCTGAAGGCGTCATAGGTCTGGCGGTAGAACTGGCCCGAGCCACCGGCCGCGAAGTAGAATGCGCTCTTGCGGCCGGCCGGCACGAGATAGTCCAAGCCCAGGTCGGCGGCGAAAACGCTCAGCCCCGACGTTTGGCGAAAGGCGGAATATTCGACCTTGCCCATGAGCGACAGGGCCGAGACATCCTGATCGAAAGCCAGCGAGAAAGCCGAGATCTGGTCGGACACGGCGTCCTTCGTCTGGAACAGGTTTTGGGTGGAGTGCTGGTTGAAAGCGAGATAGACCGTGCCGCCCCAGGCCGGCAGGGCCGCCCCGATCATCAGAAGAGGGATGATGCGCCGCATCTCTTTGAACATCATGATGGAAAACCCCCGTGTATTCAAGCGAAAAGGCCTCCCCTCCGCCGGCTGGCGGAGAGGAGGCCCTGCCGCCGCTTCCCTTTGCCGCTTAACGGCGGCCTTTTCTCTGGCTGGAGCCCTTGGGGCCGGTGCCGTCGCAGGTCCCTGCCCCGGCGGTCCGGGCGGCGCCTGTCCCGCCCGAGCGGAAGGAGCCCTTGCCGAAGCCGGACTTGGTCTGCTTGCCGGCTTTCTGCCCCTGCGTCATGTCGGTTCCTTCCGGCTGGCCGATCCTGTTCTTGGCCTGGTAGCCGGTGCCGTCGGCGGGCTTGACCCAATCAGGATCCTGGCAATTGGGAATGCCGTCGCTATCGGCGTCGCGGGCGAGGTCGTTGATGCCGTCGCCGTTCTCGTCGATGAACGCGATCCCGTTGCGGAGCCGGAATTCCGACTTCGCCTGGGTCTTGGCCTGGGCTTTCGTCTGGGCCTTGAGCTCCGTCTTGACCTGGGACTTTTCCTGGGCCTGGGTCTGAGTCATCTCCTGAGCGGCGGCGAAGGCGGCGCCGAGGACGAGGACCCCGACCATGAGTGCTAGCGTCTTTTTCATCTGATGACCTCCTTGTGTCATGAGGTCGGACTTAGTGCCTCTTTCGTGCCAACATGGATGTCTACTATTATAAACAAGATGCGAAATTCCAGCCGGCTCAAGTCCGACATTTTTGTCGACCCCCCCGACAATTTTGGAGGCCGCCTTGGCGCCGTGGGCCCCTGCGGTCCGCAGGCCCGGAGGCGAGGCCGGCCAGGCCCGGGTCCGGCACCCGCGGCAGAGCCCGGGGCGGTCCCGGATAAGGGCTGGGCGGGCTGGCGACCGGGCCGGAAACCTGTATAATAATAGTCGCTTCGGGCGCATGGGCCGCCGCCCGGGAAGATTTGACCCCTCCCCCCCGTCTAATAGGGTGCGGAGGACAAGTGAGCTTATCCGCATGGAAGAAAAACAGCTGGTTCGACTGGCTCAGGAAGGAAGGCCGGAGGCCTTCGAAGAGCTGGTCGCGAAATACCAGTCGAAGGTGTTCAGCATGGCTTTGAGTTTCACCCGTAACCGGGAAGCGGCCGACGACCTGGCCCAGGAGATCTTCCTGAAGGCCTACCTCGCCCTGCCCCGGTTCCACGGGAAGTCGGAGTTCGGGACCTGGCTGTACCGGATCTCCATGAATCACATCAAGGACTTTCTCCGGAAGAAGGGCCGGGCCAGGGAAGTCTCCCTGGACGACGTCCCCGAGGTCTCCTTCTCGGACAAGGAGCAGGCCGAAAAGGCCGATCAGGAGAGGGAGACGGAAGCCCGCCGGACGCTCGTCCAGGGATTCGTGCAGGGCCTGCCGGAGAAGTACCGGGTCATCCTGACGCTCCGCGATATCCAGGGCCTGGCTTATGAAGAGATCGCGCGGATCCTGCGGCTCTCGCCGGGGACCGTCGACTCCCGTCTCCACCGGGCGCGGCGGATGCTCCGGGTCAAGCTGGTTCCCTATCTCACGGGGGAAGGAGGGGCAAATGAACTGTCGCAAGGCTGAGGAATTGCTCCTGAAGTCCATCGACGGGCGCCTCGCCGGGGAGGCCCGGGACCTTCTCTCGAAGCACCTCGAGGCCTGCCCGGCCTGCCGGAAGGCCGGGAACGAATACCGGTCCATGTTGGCCCTCCTCAAAGACGGCCGGGACGCCGCGCCGCTGCCTCAATTCTGGCAGCGCCTCGAGCCCCGGCTGCGCGAAGAGAAAGAGCTCGTGCCCCTGCTCTTCTGGGAGCGCTGGAGCCTGAGGGCCATTCCCGTGTTCCTGGCCCTGGTGGTTCTCTTGGGTGGTTTCCACTTTCTCGCCCCCGAGGCGACCGAGTTGAGCCAGTCGGCGACCCTGCTCTACGAGAACCGGGATGCCCTCTCCGTGACCCAGGCCCTCTTCGAAGAGGACAAGCCGGAGACGAGGTCCATGATGCTCCTCTTCGCGTCCCTGGACGAGAAATCCCCGGCGAGGAGGCCGGCACCATGAAGACGAAGTACAAGATCCTCGTCGCCCTGACGCTCCTTGTCGTCTTCGGCCTCGGCGTCGCCGCCGGGGTTCTCGGCGAACGCTACGTCGTGCACAGGAAGGGCCGCCACGCCGCCGCCAACCGGCCGCATCCGCCGTCCCCGGAGGCCTGGGCCAAGGAGCTCGGCCTGACGCAGGATCAGCAGGACAAGATCCGCGAGCTCTTCAAGGAGAACGAGGAGCGGATGAAGGCCTTCCGGACCGAGAACCGGGCCCGGCTGGGCGAGCTCCGCAAGCGGCTCTGGGACGAGACCAGCGCGATCCTCACGCCGGAACAGAAGACGAAGAACGACGAGATGATCCGCCGCTTCGAGGAACTGCGGAAGAAAGAATCCGAACGGAACCAGGCGCGCGACCGGCGGGAGGATGACCCTCCTCCGCCCCCGGACCGCGAGAGATAAAGGAGACCTGAAATGAAGAAGAAGATCATCTGGATCATCGTGGCCCTGGTGGTCATCACCGGGGCGATCCTCGGCCTGACCGTCTTCAAGAACGGCAAGAACGGCAAGGTCGAATACAGGACCGAGGTCGTCGGCAAGGGCGATATCGAAGCCCTGGTCGTCACCTCGGGCACCCTCAATCCGATCGAGACCGTCGATGTCGGCGCCCAGGTCTCGGGCAAGATCGAGAAGCTCTCCGCCGATTTCAACACCGTTGTCACCAAGGGCCAGATCGTGGCCGAGCTCGACCAGGAGCCCCTGAGGATGAAGATCGACCAGAACGAGGCGAACTACAAGAGCCGCGTCGCTTCGCTCGAGCGGTCCAAGGTCAGCCTGCAGACCGCCCAGAAGGCCTTCGAACGGGCCAAGTCCCTCTTCGCCAAGGAACTCATCTCCATCGAGGAGATGGATGCCTCCGAGGCGGCCTATCTCAACGCCAAGAGCGACCTCGTCTCCTCGGAAGCCAGCCTGGCTCAGGCCAAGAGCACGCTCGACCTGAGCAAGGTCGATCTGGGCTACGCCGTCATCCGGGCCCCGGTCGACGGCGTCGTCATCACCCGGAAGGTCAACATCGGCCAGACCATCCAGTCGAGCTATCAGGCCCCTATCCTCTTCCAGATCGCCACCGACCTGACGAAGATGAAGGTCGAGTGCAGCGTCGACGAGTCCGATATCGGCAAGGTCAAGGAAGGACAGAAGGTCCGGTTCACGGTCGAGGCTTACCCGAACGATACGTTCAACGGCATCGTCCAGCAAGTCCGCTTCTCGCCGGAGACCGTCTCGAACGTCGTCACCTACACGACCATCGTCAACGTCGACAATCCCGAGAAGAAGCTCCTGCCCGGCATGACGGCGACCGTGTCGATCATCGTCGGCGAGGCCAGGGACGTGCTGCGCGTCTCCAACGCGGCCCTGCGCTTCACCCCCAACCTGAGCGCCGAGGAGCTCCAGGCGGCGCAGAAGGAGTCGATGGACCGGATGATAGCCCAGAGGCAGGCCCAGGGCGGCCAGCCCGGCGCGCCCGCCGCGGCCGGCCCCGCTCCGTCAGCCACGGGCGCCCGGCCGGAAGGCCAGGCGGGCCAGGGCCAGAGGGGCTTCAACCGCCAGGCCGGCGGCCAGGCCCGCCAGCAGATCCCCCGGGTCTGGATGATGGACGCGAACGGCAAGCCGAAGATGCTGATCCTCCGGACCGGAGTTACCGACACTTCGTACACGGAGATCCTCCGCAGCGAGCTCAAGGAAGGCGATGTCATCCTCGCCGGGACGCAGGCGGGGACCGCGGCGGCCTCCGCCAACAGGCAGGCCATGCCCGGCATGATGTTCATGGGCGGCCCGCCGCCGGGCGGACGGCGCTAGATTCCGCGCGGGCCCGATCAAATCAGGATAACAAGGACAACCAAGATGCCCGGAAATATCATCGAGCTGCGGGATCTGGTCAAGACCTACCATATCGGGGAGACCGAAGTCCGGGCCCTGCGCGGCGTCAGCTACGCCATCGAGGAGGGCGATTTCCTGGCTATCATGGGCCCGTCGGGCTCGGGCAAGTCGAGCCTGATGAACATCCTCGGCTGCCTCGACCGGCCGTCCTCCGGGGAATATATTCTCGCCGGAGTGAAAGTCTCCACGTTGAGCAAGGACCAGCTGGCCCGCATCAGGAACCAGAAGATCGGCTTCGTCTTTCAAAGCTTCAACCTCCTGCCGCGGACGACGGCCCTCGAGAACACGGAGCTGCCGCTCCTCTACTCGACGACCGACGGCCGGGACACGACGGACCGGGCCCTGGCCTCCCTTGCCGCCGTCGGCCTCAAGGACCGGGCCCATCACAAGACGAACCAGCTGTCCGGCGGCGAGCAGCAGCGGGTGGCCATCGCCCGGGCCCTCCTCAACAACCCCACGCTGATCCTGGCCGACGAGCCGACCGGCAACCTGGACAGCACGACGAGCTCGGAGGTCATGAACATCTTCAAGTCCCTCAACGAGGACAAGGGGATCACCATGGTCATGGTCACCCATGAGCCCGACATCGCCGCCTGGGCCGGCAAGCGCATCTACCTCAAGGACGGTCTCATCGTCAAGGAGGAGCGCACCTGACCCGGCAGGACAGGCCCGCCAAGGAGAACACGCCATGATCAAACGAACGCTCAGACACTGGGCCAGAACATTCAAGATAGCCTTGCGGGCCCTCTCCCGGAACAAGATGCGATCGTTCCTCACGGGCCTGGGGATCATCATCGGCGTCGGCGCCGTGATCTCCATGGTCAGCATCGGCGAAGGGGCCAAGCGCGGCATCGAGAGCCGCTTCGAGTCCATGGGCACGAACCTGCTCTTCGTCAGGCCCGGCAGCCAGAACCAGCGCGGCGTCCACGGCGGCTGGGGCAGCATGACGACCCTTAAAGAGGAGGACGCCCGGGCCATCGAGCAGCAGTGCCCGGCGGTCTTGTACGTTTCCCCCTCGGTCAGCGCCCGGGCCCAGACGGTCTACGGCAACAAGAACTGGAACACCTCCATCTCGGGCACCGGCCATCACTACCCTGAGGTCCGCAACTGGGACGTCGAGAGCGGGGCCTACTTCGATGAGTCCATGGTCAAGTCCGCGGCCAAGGTCGCCGTCCTCGGGTACGACGTCAAGACGAACCTGTTCGAGGACGAGGACCCGGTCGGCAAGATCGTCCGGATCAAGAAGATCCCGTTCAAGGTCCTCGGCGTCCTGAAGAAACGGGGCGAATCGGGCGGCTTCGGCAGCCGCGACGACATGATCTGCATCCCCTACACGACGGCCATGCGGCGGCTCCAGGGCGTCGACTATATCCAGTCGATCGACGTCCGCGCCGTCTCCGCCGAGCAGATGGCCGAGGCTCAGTCCCAGATCGAGGAGCTCCTCCGGGTCCGGCACCTGATCGCCCCCGGCGCGGAGGACGATTTCAACGTCGGCAACATGTCCGAGATCGCCGAGTCGGCCGCCGAATCGACCAGGATGATGACGGTCCTCCTCGGGAGCATCGCCGGGATCTCGCTGCTCGTCGGCGGCATCGGCATCATGAATATCATGCTCGTCTCCGTAACGGAGCGGATCCGCGAGATCGGCCTGCGCATGGCCATCGGCGCCCGCGAGAAGGACATTCTCCTGCAATTCCTGACGGAGGCCGTCGTCTTGAGCCTGATGGGCGGGCTGATCGGCATCGCCTTCGGCATCGGCGCGTCCAAGCTCATCAAGAACATCAAGATGTTCTCGTCGTTCAACACCGTCGTGTCGCTCGATTCGGTCCTGCTGGCCTTTTTCTTCGCCGCGGCCATCGGGATCTTCTTCGGGTTCTACCCGGCGCGAAAGGCGTCCCGGCTCGACCCGATCGAGGCCCTGAGATATGAATAACGGCCGGCGCCCTGCGGCGCGCCCGCCCGCGATAAGGAGCTACTGATGACAAAGAAAACGCTACTCCACCTGCTGATGATCGTCGCCCTGGTCCTGGCGGCCCCAGGGTTCGGCCAGGAGGCCCCGGGCACCCTGTCGATGTCCCTCGAAGAATGCATCGTCAAGGCCCTGAAGGATAACCTGGGCGTCGCCATCCAGGTCCTCGGCCCGCAGATCTCGGCCGAAGCCGTCAACGCGGCCCAGGAACAATACATCCCGACCATGAGCCTGAGCTACAGCTCGAGAAAGACGGAGAACGCGGCCTTTTCTTACCTCGATGCCCCCGGCGACAGCTCGATCAATAGGTCCCGGAATTTCAATTTCCTCAACCTCAGCCAGGAGCTGCCGATAGGCGGGACGCTGTCCCTCGGCTTTACCGGCTATCGGACGGCGACGAATACACGAGGCATCACCATCAATCCCCGCTTCGGGACGACCCTGTCGCTCCAATTGACCCAGCCCCTCCTCCGGAACTTCGGGTTCAAGGTAAACCGGCGCGAGATCCTGGTGGCCAAGAACAACCTCGGCGTGTCCGAGGAGAACCTCAAGAACACCCTCATGACGACGGTTTACAACGTCGAGAGCGCCTATTGGAACCTCGTCTACAGCATCGAGAACCTCGAGGTCCGGCGCCAGTCCCTCGCGTTGGCCAAGGACCTGCTCGAAAAGAACCGGCGCTCGGTCGAGGTCGGCACGCTGGCCCCCATGGAGGTCCTCAGCGCCCAAGCCGAAGTCGCCACCCGCGAGGCGGACCTCATCCAGGCCGAAACGCAGATCAAGAACAGCGAAGACCAGCTCAGGCTCCTGCTCAACATCACCGGGGACGAGGACAAGGCCCTGACGGCCCTC
>Ga0105106_10001615_pt1 | contig 16262 bp, 8 predicted proteins | sample PPLLaktember2015_5_FD_79109 | JGI IMG/M metagenome (GOLD analysis project Ga0105106, IMG submission 79109) | Freshwater sediment microbial communities from Prairie Pothole Lake near Jamestown, North Dakota, USA - PPLs Lake P8 Core (1) Depth... | ecosystem: Environmental > Aquatic > Freshwater >...
CGGATAGAGTTGCTTCGGATTCTCGAAAAGAATTTTGTCGGCCAGTGCGCGCGGAATATCCTCCCGCGCGCGCATGGCGGCGACCAGTTGCCGCTCCTCGGACGGATCTTGATGACCGTAATCGGAGCCGATGATCAGTTGATCTTCGCCGGTGTACCGCGCGATGTAGTTGACGTCCTCGTCCGCTTCGCAGGCGACGAAGATGCGATACTCGCGGAACATGTCTTGGTCCGAAGAGAACTTCCATTTCTCTTTGAAGAGCCGCTTCAGAATATGAAGCAGAAACGGCACCCAGCCTGCCGAGGCCTCGATGAAGCCGAACTTGAGCTTGGGAAACTGCTCCGGGATCTTGTTGGCGATGATGTCGCGGAAGGCGAGCAGCGGCTGCACGCGGCTGTGGCCGAAGGTATGGTTTCTCTCAACGTCAAAGAGGTTGAGAAACAGCGGGCAACCAGCACCGGTGTGAATGAGGATCGGCAAGCCTAAATCATTGGCCGCCTGATAGACCGGAAAGAGATAGGGATTGTCGAGCGTCCAATGACCCTCGATGCCGCGGAAGAAAACTCCCACGGCGCCGTTGTCTTTAGCCCACTTAAGTTCTTTGACCGATTCTTCGATAGACTTCAGCGGCGGAATGACGACCCATCGCATGCGTCCGTTCGATTTAGCGCAAGCCTGGGCTAGAAAGCGATTATAGGCGCGGCTGAGCGCCACCTCGAGTGCGGTGTCGTCGGTAAGATAAATCAAAAATAAAGTCGGAAAGACCACCTGCGTGTCGACGCCGAGCTTGTCCATGTCTTTCAACCGGCCTGGAATGTCGGTCATCTCCCGGTAAGCGAGATGGATATCGCCGCGGGAAGTTTCCAATTTTGACGCCGAAGGCGTGATCAGACGAAAACTTCCCTTGCCGTTGGGCTTGGGGAAAATATTGCCGTCGATGAGCCAAAACGCATTGCGCGGGCCGTAGAGCGTGTCCTCCGGACCTTTGAGCAGTACCGGACGCCGAGAGTGCATCTCCTTGTCCATCATCGCCCACATCGCTTCGCCTTCTGAAATATGCGTGTCCGCGTCAATGATCCCTGCCATAATTACCTCCTTACGGAATTTCTAGCATTCATTTCACACCTTAAATTCATCCGCGCTCCAAGCCGGATTCCGTCCAAAGACCTATAGCAAATACTTGGGGCCTTGCGCCACAAACGAAAGTCAGCTTTTCATCGCGCCAGGCACGATCCATTCCGCGGCGATCTTATTTACGCCGCCGGGAACCTCGGGAGCGACCTGACCGAGTAACTTCGTCAGGTGGCGCATTTCGACGAGCAGCGATTCATCCATGTAAACCATATAGTCGTCGAAGGTTTCTTGCGCCAACGCGCGCGAGTGGCCGAACTTGACGGTGAGCAGATCGATGACCTTTCCGGGATTCGCCCGCGCATGGCGCACGCCTTCGCGGTGCGCCGCGATGAACGCCGTGAAATCTTTCTGCCGCTCGCGCCACCAGAACTCGGTCGTTTCGATCGAGATCGGCAGCGGATCGTCAACGGCGCCCGGCCATTTTTCCAATCGGTGAAAACCTTCTTCCTCGGCGATGAAACCGTAGGGCCGCGGCAGCAACGCAGCTTGGGATTCTCCGTCGAGCAGAGTCTTGAAGGCGTCTTGATCGGCGGCGAGAAACTGCATTTGCAGATCCGCGCCGACTTTAAGTCCGCCCAGTTGCTGAAAGAGCTGATCGAAAGGCACGCCGCGCGCCGGCCCTTCCCGACAGGCCACCGTTTGTCCCTTCAGGTCTTTGATGTCGCCGATCGCCGCGTCGGCGATCAGAAGGTAAGGACAGCTATTCATGGCGCAACCGAGTAGCCGGGTCGCGCGCGTATCGAGAAAGTGCTGCAGCGACGCCCGGCCCACGACGAACGATATCTGCGCTTCGCCGCTTTCGAGCCGTCGGTATCGCTCTTCCGTCCCCTGAATGTGGTTCCACGAGACCTCTAACCCATGTTTTTCGTAGATGCCCGCGTCGATGGAAAGATAGCCGGTGATATCGCGGGCGAACCTCCCGTCGGTTCCTTCCAGGTGTCCGTACATCACGTTGAGACTTGCCAGACTCATGGTTTTGTTCCCCCTCTTTACCCGTCTCTATATTACGGGCGCGCCCGGCAAACAAACGGAGCATCACCTATCGAGCCCACCGCGCCCGGGTAGTGGTTCAGTTGCTTTCGCCACAAATTGATGAGGGGGGAAAGATTCCTCGCTTTCGCTCGGAATGACAACAAAATAAGTGTCTGTCATCTCGAACGAAGTGAGAGATCTTTCTCTAACTGAATCACTACCCGCGCCCGTCTCGATCTTGACAGGGCTTGGGCGATGGGCTTAGTGTTCGGGCGTACCCACAGGGGATAAAGGAAATAGTCAATCCAATTGGCAGGAGGACGGCATGAAACTCTTAGATGTTTTTGAAATGGCCAAAGGGCGCAAAAAAGGCCAGCGCCGCATCGACCTTTTCCGCCGCGAGAATCTTGAGACCTGGATTCTTACCTTTCCTCCGGGTGACGTGCAGAGAATGCACAGCCACCCATCGGATCGCACTTACTATGTCCTCACGGGCCGGGGCATCATGAAGGGACTCAACGAATCGCACGAGCTTTCGACCGGCCAGATCATCAGTATCCCCGCCCACGAGTATTACGAAGGATCGAATCCTTACGACGAGCCGATGATTTTGCTCGGCAACAGCCACAAAGCAACACCGGAGGATCTCGTCAAGGCGGGCGGGCAACGAAACGAAATCGACGACAAGACCGGCAAGCGCGTGATCTTTCAGCACGGCGGCGGTCAGGACATGGGAGTGCTGGCGGACTAAGGCGAATTGAGTCAAAGCGGGAAATCTTAGCCCGGCGAGTTTTACTCGCCGGGCTTTTTTGTTAACTACGGATGCAAGTGCATACTTGTATAAAAACCTGAGTCATGATCCTTCTCCGTCAACGATTCCGTTTCGGACCGCAAGTTCTCGTCATTGGCTTGGCTGCGGGCGTTCTCGCCTATCTTACTCTGATCCCACTTGTCATGTTGGTTTACGGTAGCTTGAAAAGCGGCCCGCCGGGAGTCACCGGAGAGCTAACCGTCAGAAACTACGTTTCCCTGCTCGCCAATTGGCGTCTACTCCCGGCGTTGCTGAATTCGCTGATCTTCAGCATGGGATCGAGTCTCCTGGCCTTCGCCGGTGCTTTCTATCTTGCCTGGATCACCGAGCGCACGAACTCGCCGTGGCGCGGCGCCATTTACACCTGCGTGCTGGTACCGATGATCGTGCCCGGTATTCTGACCACCGTCGGCTGGATTATTCTATTCGGGCGGCGCTCCGGCATCATCAACATTATCGCCACACACTATCTCGGTTTCGAGCAGCCCATCGAGCTCAACAATATGGCGGGGATGATTTGGGTCCAGGGAACCGACCAAATCCCGTTTGCGTTCTTGCTGCTGGCGGCGGCCTTCCGGTCGATGGACCCGTCGCTGGAAGAAGCGGCGATGGTTGCCGGTTCCGGGATTCTGCGCACGACATTGCGAATCACCATGAGAGTATTGTTGCCGGCCATCTTGGCCGTCGGGATGATCAGCTTCGTGCGCGCCATAGAAACCTTCGAAGTTCCCGCGCTGATCGGCATGCCGGCCGGCATCCTGGTATTCGCCACCGAAGTTTATCTCGCCACTAAGAACGTTCCGACGGATTTCGGCATGGCCAGCACTTTTTCGGTGATTTATCTGGCGATTACCACCCTGGGAGTATTGCTCTATCTGAAATGGACTGCCGCGTCGGATCAATTCGCCACGATCACCGGCAAGGGCTTTCGCCCGACGGTTTACGATCTCGGCTCGGGACGGTTCCTCATCACCGTTCTCACTCTGCTGCTTTGTTTTGTGGTTTTTATCTTGCCGGTAATGGTCGTAGTATGGTCGTCGTTCCTGCCGTTTTACATGGCGCCGTCGAAGGCAGCGATCGATAGTCTGACGTTGGACAATTACCGAACGCTTTGGACTCTGCCCATGGTGAGCCGTGCGCTGTGGAACAGTTTCGTGCTGGGAATCTCCAGCTCTACGGTGACGATGTTGCTCACTGCCGTCGTCGCCTGGATCGTGGTTCGAGCCAATTGGCGCGGCAAAGGCGCTCTCGATTTTCTCGCCTTTAGCCCCATCGCCATGCCGGGACTGGTTCTCGGCATCGCGATTCTATGGCTCTATTTGGTACTGCCGGTGCCGGTGTATGGCACCCTCTGGGTACTCTTGATCGCTTACGTGACGAAATATTTGCCCTACGGCATGCGCGCCTGTTCGTCGTCTATGCTGCAAATAAAGAAAGAGCTCGAAGAAGCTTCGGAAGCGAGCGGTGCCAGTTGGCGGCAGACGTTTCGCCGTGTCATTTTGCCCCTGCTGGCTCCCGGATTTGTCGCCGGCTGGATCTATGTGATCACGCATTCCTTTCGCGAGCTTTCGACATCCATCATGCTTTACCGTAGCGGCACGGAAGTCATCGCGATCGTGCTTTTCGAGCTGTGGGACGGCGGCCAGTACCCACAACTCGCCGCGCTGGGCATGGTGCTTATCGCCATTCTGGTTACCATAAGTTTAATCGCGCGGGCGGTAGGCGCGCGTTATTCGATCCAGCAAATGTGACGCCCCTTGGAGCCTCGGTTCAAGTTTAACGGCTCATTGTCCATGGTGCGGATGGAGAAGTTCCGAGTTCGAATCTCGAATTTTGAACCTCGAATGAACAGCTACTTGAGCTGCTTGCGGACGATGATATCGTCCATTAGCTTGTAACCTTTCTGTTTCAGCTCGGCCATCTTTTCGTGACCGATGATGACTTTGCGAATCCGCTTGTCCTCCACCGCGTTGATGATCTCTTGCCAGCCTGACTTGGCGCCGGTTCGCGCCGGAATTGTACCCCCGCCGCGAGTCAATGCCACCACGCCGTCTTCGCCCAACATGAAATCGATGTAGAGCGCGGCGGCGTGCGGGTTCTTGGCGCTCTTCGCGATGCCCGTATGGCTGCCGAGCGATCCCGGCGTCGGGTTGGGAAAAACCAAGGCGATGGGACATTTCTTCTCGTATTTCATTTGCATCACCCGCGGCGGATAGACTTCCACCGCGATCTTGGTTTCGCCGCTGCACAACAACTGCACTTGCAGCGTATGCCCGCGCCGGGGTACGGCGCCGTTGCGCATCAGCGCTTTCATGTACTCGGCCGTCTTGGCTTCGCCCCACTCCAATAGCCAAGCGAACACCGCCTGCTCCGGCTCGTTATCGATGGAAATATCGTTCTTCCATTTTGGGTTCAGCAAATCCTGGTAGCTCTTGGGAGCTTCACCGGGTTTGACCAAATTGGTATTATAGGCGATCACCGCAAGCGTATAGTCGGCGACGTACCAGCGGCCGTTCTTATCCCAGTATTGGCTCGCGTAGTGCTTTTTTTCCGGCGAGTCGTAGCGGGCGTGCACGTCAGCCTTCATCAATTCTTCGATGTTGTCGAAATCGACGCCCACAACGTCGGCGGTCAGCTTGCCGACGCGATGCTCAAGCAGAATTCTGTCCAAGCCTTTGGCACCTTGCAGCCGGGAGCTTTCAACCTTGATGAACGGATATTTCTTACCGAAGGCGTTGGCATACTCTTGAATCGTTTCAACCCCTTGATTGGAGTATACAACCACGCTTCCTTCCTTCTTCGCGCCCTCCTCCAAACGGCGCTGCCGCTCTTTCGCTGGCAACTTGTTCACGCCCCGCAGCACTTCCTCGACGGAAGCAGATTCAACCGGAAACGCAAAAATCGCGACGACAAAAGTGGCGACTGTCAACGCCCCTAACATTTTCAACAAGTTCATGGCTGCTCTCTCCTCTATGGTTTATTCAATTTGTTGCGCGCGACCGTTTGCAATCGATGACTCGTCTATTCATGGTCTTCGGCTCTCCTTGTACCATAAGCTCCCTGCAATGTAAGAGTCTGCACGAATCGCTCGATCGCTTGGCGATCCCTATACTTGCTTTCGTCGTAGGCTTCATAATGAGTGATTTCCTCCAGCGCCCGGCGCGGTGGCGCAACGAAATTGCCCTTGGCGTAGCCGATCGGCACCAGATGATAAATCCGCAGCGGGTCGGGAATCTTCAACAGAACTTTGAGCATCGTCTCCATGTACGGCGAGTTGGCGTCGCTCACGTACTGCGAGGCCAAACCCACCGAAGTCGCGGCCAGATGTATCAGCAGGGTGGCATTGGCCAAACCCGTAATGAAGTGGGACTCGGCTTTTTCCAACTGGGTGCGGATCGGATAAGACTGTTTCACCCTCGGATCACCGAGAATCACAATTTGTACGGGCGCACGGCGAAAACCGTCGCCGGTCATCTTGGCCGTGCCGCGTGCGGCGAGATCCATCTCCCGTTTCGGCTCCATCTGCTTCATATAATAATCGGCGATCTTGTAGCGGGTCGTTGGATCGCGCACTACGATGAACTCCCAAGGCTGGCCGTTGCCGCCAGAGGGCGCCCAACGGGCGCAGTCAAGAATGGTTCGAACCATCTCGTCCGAAACTTCCCGTTCTTCGTCGTAACCACGAATACTCCGGCGCTTTTTTGTCAGCGCGCGCAATTCGTCGATCGTCATTGTTTTGACTCCTCGCTCGTTTTCTTTCAAAGAACCGCCGATCTTTGCCTAATCATGCCCCCAAATCAGCGGGCAAATGATGGTCCGCCTCCGGGGGGTTCAGAATAAAAAATCCGCGGCGTTGACGTTGAGGCGAGCGCATGTTGGGCATTTTCTTTTCTTAGTTTTTTGTCCGAATTGTGTTATTCTTTTCATACCACTTCAATGAGCGAAAAATCTATTCCGTCCGAGCTGCCGCGGGTTCCCTCGCTGGCTTCTCGGGTGTTTTTTTTCATCAACAAGAAGCGCCTCAAAATCTGGCTTCGGCGGCTGACTATCCTACTGGTCATCGCCGTCGCCGTCTTTGCGGAGATCCAAACTTCGGTCCTCCAATCCTGGTTCTTTACCAGCACCAATGAACGGCTGTTTTACGAGCTGAAGGAAGGCCGCAGCAGCGAGATCGTATTCCCCCGCGCGGCGCCCTTCGACGAGCGGCGCGGCTACTCGAAACTGCCGGCGCTCCAGGCGCGTTTGCAATCTCATGGCTATCGGGTCACGCAGCAAGTCCGGCAATCGGAGACCATGCTGACCTTGCTGGAGCGCGGCATATCGCCGCCCTATTTGGAACGGCCCGACGCCGGCCTGGATATCGTCGGTGCCGACGGCACGTCGCTGTTTCGCTACGGCCAATCGGAATTTCTGTTCGACAAGATCGACGACATTCCGCCGCTCATGGTGAAAACCCTGTTATTCCTGGAAAACCGCGACCTCGATCGCCCGGCGAGCTCGTGGCAGAACCCGGTGATTGAGTGGGACCGGACCTTGAAAGCGGCATTGTTCTATATCGGCGCCAAGTTGTCGCTGCCGGTGCCGGTGCAGGGCGGCAGCACGCTGGCGATTCAGCTAGAAAAATTTCGCCATTCGCCCAACGGTCGCACGGATACACCATTGGAAAAACTCCGTCAGGTGATCGGCGCCAGCCTCAAGGCGTATCAGGAAGGTCCCAATACCCGCGCCTGGCGCGAGCGCATCATCGTCGACTATCTCAACACCGTGCCTTTGGCGGCGGCGCCCGGCTACGGCGAGATTCACGGCCTCGGCGAAGGGTTCCATGCCTGGTTTGGCGTGCGCTTGAAGGATGTCGCGGCGGCGCTGAACGCCCGCGATACCAGTCCTGCCAAGGTCCGTGCGTTCAAACAAGCCCTGACGCTGCTGATCTCGGTGCGCGCACCCACGGTTTTTCTGGTCGAGGAACGAGACTCCTTGGAAGAAAAAGTCGGTCAGTTCGCCCGGCTCATGGCGCGCGCCGGGATCATCGATTGGGAATTCGCCGCACAGGTCCAGGAGACGCCGATCAAGTTCTTGCCCGCCGCGCCCCTGGTGCCGCAACCGTCATCGGTGAAAAATAAGGCCGCCAACGCTATCCGCGTGAGCATGATGGACGCGCTCGGCGTCAACAATCTCTACGATCTCAACCGCCTCCATTTGCAAGTCGACAGCACCATCGACGTGCCGTTGCAAAAGCGCATCACCGACTTTCTCAACGGTCTTGCCGACAACAAAGTCGTCGCGGCGCTCGGTTTGCGCGGCGAGCGACTACTCGAAAACGCCGATCCGGCCAAAGTCGTTTACTCGTTTCTGCTCGTGGAAGCGACGCCAAACGGCAACCTGGTCCGCGTCCAAGCGGACAATCTCAACGCGCCATTCGACTTCAACAAGAGCGTCAAGCTGGAGCTCGGCAGCACGGCGAAATTGCGCACCATCACGCACTATCTCGAAATCGTCGCCGAGCTGCACAAGGAACTCTCCGCCCTGGATCGCAAACAACTTCTGCAAAGGTCTCAAACCGCCGGCGACCCCATCACCAAATGGTCCGCTGAAACGCTCCTGTCCGGAAATCTGGAATTGCAAGCCTTGCTCGACAAAGCGATGGAGCGCCGCTTTTCCGCCAGCCCCTACGAAGCCTTTTTCACCGGCAGCGGGCTGCATCATTTCGAGAACTTCGACAAGAACGATGATGATAAGATCGTCGAGTTGCGCGAAGCGTTCCGCCAGTCCACCAACCTGGTGTTCATACGTCTAATGCGCGAGATCGTCGGCTATCATCGCGCCCGGCTGCCCTACAACGCCGACGAAGTGATGGCGAATCCTGCCAACCCGCTGCGCCGCGTCATGCTAGAGGAAATCGGCGAAGAAGAGGCGCGCAGCCCGCTGCGCCGCGCCTTTCAGAATTACGCCAAGCAAAGCCCTGAAAGAATCGTCAGCCGCTTGCTTGGCAACCGGGGCGCCATCGAGCGGCGCTTGGCCATTTTGTTTTTTGCCTGGCGCCTCGGCGCCGACACGAATGCCCTGGCTGCTTGGCTGGAGAAAAATGGGGTCAAAACCGCCGATATTGACGTGCCGCGGCTGTTCCGAGCCTACGAAAACCCACGTCTCACCTCAAACGATTATGCCTATCTCCTGTCCGTTCATCCGCTCGAGCTATGGTGCGCCGGCGAGCTATACAAGAACGCTAATCTTTCGTGGGAGAAACTTCATGCGGCAAGCGCCGAGGCGCGCCGCCTGAGCGCCGCCTGGTTGCTCAACAACCGCAACCAGCGCGCGCAGGACCTGCGCTTGCGCATCCGTATTGAGAAGGATGCATTCAACCGCATGGCGCCTTACTGGCAGCGGCTTGGCTTTCCCTTCAAGACCCTGGTTCCTACCTACGCCACCGCCATAGGCAACTCTTCGGACCGCCCGGTGGCGTTGGCCGAACTCGTCGGTATTCTCGTCAACGACGGCGTACGCCGTCCCGCGACCAGTTTGACCCGAGTCCATTTTGCCAAAGCCACACCCTATGAAACACTGTTGGAACGCATGCCAGAGAAAGGCGAACAAGTCCTTGCACCCGAAGTCGCTCGTACCGTGCGCCGGGCCATGGCCGAGGTGGTCGAGCAAGGAACAGCGCGCCGTTTAAGCGGCGCGTTCAAATTGAGCGATGGCAAAACCGTTACCGTCGGCGGCAAGACTGGCTCGGGCGATAACCGTTTTGAAACCTTTGGCCGCAGCGGCGCAGTGACTTCCTCCCGCGCCACCAACCGCACGGCAACCTTCGTTTTTTACGTTGGCGAGCGCTATTTCGGCGTGGTTACAGCGTATGTCCAAGGCCGCGAGGCTGAAAATTACAGCTTTACCAGCTCGCTGCCGGTGACCTTGATGAAAATCATCGCGCCGGCGATCGTCGCGAGAATGGAAAACAAGAGCATCGAACAGCCGAACGTTCCGACTGCCGAACAAACTCCTGCCGAAACTAAGGCGCGGACGAGCGGCGACAAGATCACCGCGCAGCCGCCCGCCAGCAGCGCATCGTTATCGCAGGTACCGGCCAACCCATAAGAGGAGCAGTTACCGTGATCGTTTTCGTGAAGCGTGGACTTCGCCGAGCACGATCACGCTCCACGAACACGAACGACCGCCCGGCGCGACCTAAGTCGCGCGCCGGTTGCCGTAGAGCTGAATATGCAACCGCGGCGTGAAGCGGTAGCCGTATTTTTTGCACAGCTCGACGATCCATTTTGCTTTGCGGCGCAGATCCTGTTCTTTTATCCCTTGTGGCATGATCAAGACGCGGGCCGGATCGACAGTGGTTAATTGATCGAGCAGCTCGCCGATCTCCAAGAAATCTTCTTTACGCTCCACGACGAATTTGAGTTGGCAATCGTAGTGAGCCAGATATTGCCGAATCACCGGGACATTCAGACGCCGCTCCTCGTGCATCTTGGCGAACCGGCCACGCGCTCTCCTCCACGGCGTCGAGTTGGCGAGCTTGGGGCTCATCGACACCAGATCGCAGTCGATCGGTTTATAGATCGTTGCCGCGGTCTCGATGGTGGTATGCGCGCCTATTTTTCTTAACTCTCGTGCCAACTCTTCGATTTCCGGCGCCAGCAGTGGCTCGCCGCCGGTAATCACCATGTAACCAGCGGGATATTTTCTCACCTTGCGAAGAATTTTCGCGATACTCAGGTTCCTTCCTTCCGGCTTCCAGGATGTATACGGCGTGTCGCACCAAACGCAGCGCAGATTGCAGCCCGAGGTGCGAATGAACACGGAAGGCAAGCCGGCGAGGCGACCCTCGCCCTGAATGGAATAGAAGATTTCGCTAATGCGCACAGCGACAATCTAACAAAGCGCCGAGCTTTGTTGAAGCAGCGCGGCTTCAACTTGATTCACATGCCGCGTGTGGTAGAGGTTTAAGGTTGGCGCACCGGTAAACCCTAGCCAGCCGTACGGGCCGGCGAGAAAGATACTGACATGACGGCGGATAAAGAAGCCTTGCTCGCCGAAGAGCGAAAGCTGCGCCGGCTGCGCCGGGCCATGGATGTCGCGGCGACGCTGCTTTGGCAGGTCAACCTCACTCTGGAGGAAGCCCAAGAAGTTGTTCAGCACGCCAAAGATACCGCCCTGCAATTATTTCCGGACAAGGAAGAAACCTTCGACTTGATCTACGGCGCGCGCTTTCGCCGCATCCTCACTGAGAAATACCGTTTAGTATAGAGCGAACCATGGGCCAACAGTTCATTCACATTCGCGGCGCCAAACAAAATAATCTCAAAAACCTCGACCTGGACATTCCCTTGAACGCGCTTACCGTAGTCACCGGCGTCAGCGGTTCGGGAAAATCGACGGTGGCGTTCGATATTCTCTATGCCGAAGGTCAACGTCGATACGTCGAGAGTTTTTCCGCCTACGCCCGGCAGTTTCTCGACCGCATGGATAAGCCGGACGTGGATAGCATCGAGGGCATCCCGCCCACCATCGCCATCGATCAGAGCCGACCCGTGCGAACATCCCGCTCCACCGTCGGCACCATGACCGAGCTGCACGATCACTTCAAATTGCTGTTTTCGAAGATCGGCGTGCTGCATTGCCGCGGTTGTGGCCGACTGGTCGAGCGCGACACGGCCCAATCCGTCCACGCCAAGCTGGCGGCGTTGGCCGAAGGCACGCCGGTTATTCTGGCCTTTCCCTTGGCGCCGTCATCCGTCGCCTGGGATGAAGTGCGCAATGGCCTACGTCAGGCGGGCTTTCACCGCCTGTTGCTGAAGCAATCCATTTGCGAGCTAGACGAGCTCGCCAAAGCGCCGCCCGTTGGCGAAGCGCTGCAAATCGTCGTCGATCGCTTCGCGCTCCGTGCCCAAAATAAAAAACGCATCACGGATTCCCTCGAACAGGCGTTTCATTACGGCAAGGGCCGGCTGAATCTTTACTTCCCGCAAGACAACTGGCGCCGGGAGCCGTTCAGCAACCATTTGCACTGCCCGCACTGTGATATTTCCTATCGTGATCCGGTGCCCAATATTTTTTCCTTCAATAGTCCTTTAGGCGCCTGCGAAACCTGCCGCGGTTTCGGCCGGGTGATCGACATCGATCTCGACCTGGTGATTCCGGATCCGGGAAAATCGCTCAATGACGGCGCCATCCGGCCGTGGATCAACCGCACTCGCCGAACCCGCCGCCTGCTCGATTTCTGCGAGCGCAAAAAAGTCCCGACGAAAAAGCCTTGGGGCGAGCTGACGGATAAACAGAAACAGCTCGTCATCGACGGCGACGGCGAATACAAAGGCATCCGCGGTTGGTTCCGCCGCCTCGAGCGCAAGAGCTATCGCATGCACGTGCGCGTGTTGTTGGCGCGCTATCGGGCGTATCTCATGTGCCCCGACTGCCAAGGAACACGGCTTAAACCCGACGCGCTCAATTATCGTATCGACGGCAAGGACATCGCTCAAGTGAACGCCATGAGCGTCGGCGCCGCGCATGATTTTTTTCAGCAACTCAAGCCGGCCGGTGCACTTGATCAAGTGGCCAGTTTGATTCTCGACGAGATTCGCCGGCGGCTCGGTTATCTGGTCGGCGTCGGTTTGGCATATCTCACGCTGGACCGTCAGTCGCGCACCCTTTCGGGCGGCGAGCTGGAGCGCGTCGATCTTACCACCGCCATCGGCTCGTCTTTGGTCAATACCCTTTACATTTTGGACGAACCCTCCATTGGCCTCCATCCGCGCGACAGCCGCCGCCTGGTGGAAATTCTCCATCGCTTGCGCGCCAATCAGAATACGGTAGTCGTCGTCGAGCATGACCCCGAGATCATCAAAGAATGCGATCACATCATCGATCTCGGGCCTAAAGCCGGAGAACAGGGCGGCCAGGTAATTTTCGCCGGCTCCTACGATGAGCTGCTGAAGGATGAAAACTCGCTCACCGCTGCCTATCTGAGCCAGCGCAAGACGATTCCGTTTCCGGCGCGCAGCCGCAAGCCGCTGTTGCAGCGCGCGATCAAGATCAAAGGCGCGCGGGCCAACAATCTGAAAAACATCGATGTGGAAATCCCCCTCGGCGTGTTCGTTTGCATCACCGGCGTGTCGGGCTCCGGCAAGTCGAGCCTCGTCGATGAAGTCATCCATCGCAACTTGAAAAAGCTTAAGGAGGCGCCTTCCGCCGGTATCGTCGACTGCGCCAAGATCGACGGTGTCGACAAGATATCCGAAGTCGTCCTGGTCGATCAATCGCCGGTGGGCACTACGCCGCGCTCCAATCCGGCGACCTACATGAAAGCGTTCGACGGTATTCGCCGCCTGTTCGCCACTGCCGACCTATCACGCCTGCGCGGCTACACGCCGTCGACCTTTTCGTTTAACGTCGAGGGCGGGCGCTGTGAAACCTGCCGCGGCGAGGGTTACGAAAAAGTCGAGATGCAGTTTCTCTCGGATGTTTATACGTCATGTCCGGAATGCCACGGCAGCCGTTTCCGCGAAGAAGTCTTGGAAGTCACCTATCGCAGTAAAAATATCCGCCAGATTCTCGACCTGACCGTTACCGAAGCGTTGGAGTTTTTCAAAGATACGAAGGAAATTAACGACGCGCTCAATCCGCTGCGCGCCGTCGGCTTGGAATATGTTTGCTTGGGCCAGCCGCTGACGACACTCTCCGGCGGCGAATCGCAGAGACTGAAATTGGCCGCGCACATGGCGAAAGCGAAAAAGGCCGGCACGCTGTTTATCTTCGACGAACCGACCACGGGGCTGCACTTTCACGATATCGAGCGGCTGCTTTGGGCTTTCAACGAGCTGATTGAGCAGGGCCACTCCGTGGTCGTCATCGAGCATAATCTCGAAGTCGTGAAATGCGCCGATCATGTCATTGATCTCGGCCCCGAGGGCGGTGACAAAGGCGGCGAGATCGTCGCCACGGGCACACCCGAGCAGATTGCCCAAGTCGAGCGGTCCTACACCGGTGTTTATCTGCGCCCTTATCTCAGTAAATCGGCATCGCCGTTCGCGCCTGTGTTAATTGATGTAGGGACAAGGCGTGCCTTGCCCTCTGTGACGGACGAGAACGCCATCGCCATCGTCGGCGCCAAGGAACATAATCTAAAAAATATCAGCTTGAATATTCCGCGAGATCGTTTCGTGGTCTTCACCGGCTTGAGCGGCTCGGGCAAGTCTTCGCTCGCCTTCGATATTATCTATGCGGAAGGCCAGCGACGCTATCTCGACAGCTTGTCCGCCTACGCGCGCCAGTTTCTCGAAGTGATGGCCCGGCCCAACGTCGACTACGTCGCCGGCATCCCACCGACGGTGGCCATTGAACAACGGCTCAGCCAGGGCGGCAAAAAATCCACCGTCGCCACGGTGACCGAGATCTATCATTACCTGCGTCTGCTCTACTCGAAGATCGGCAAACAGCATTGCGTCCAATGCGGCCGGCAGATTCATTCGCTGTCGCGCAGCCAAATCCTCGACCGCATCGGGCGCGCCTACCGCGGCAAAGAAGTGCTGGTATTGAGCCCCATCGTGCGCGGTCGGAAAGGCTTTCATAAGGAAGTCCTCGCCGGCGCGCGCCGCCTCGGCTACCGCCGCGCGCGCATCGACGGCAAGCTCGTCGACCTGCGCGCACCCGAGCTGACCAACGGCCTCGAACGTTTCAAAGAGCACAATATCGACATCATCGTCGGCAAAGCCAAGGCGGGCGGGCGCGAAGTCGAGGCGATGATCGATCAAGGGCTCCGGCTGGGCAATGGCGTGATTCACTTGGTTTCCGAACGCGGCGAGCAGATTTTCAATCAGCGGCTTTTCTGCCTCGGCTGCGGTATCGGCTACGAGCCCCTTGACCCGCGGCTGTTTTCTTTCAACAGCCAGCAGGGCGCGTGTACCCAGTGCGCCGGCATGGGCTTCACCTGGGATTTCCATCCTGATCTGATCTTCGCCGATCCGCGCCGGTCGCTACGCGACGCCATCAGCGGAATTTCTCCGGGATCTTCGGTCAACGGATCGGAAACCGAACGGGCGTTGCAAAGACTCTTGCAGGACCTGAAAGACAAACGCCGCGTCGACATCGACAAACCCTTCGCCAAGCTGCCGAAAAAAACCCGGGAAGAAATTCTTTACGGCGGCAGCGGCCGGGGTGCTTTTGTCGGCCTGGTGCCGTTTCTCAAAGAGCTCGCGGAGGCGAGCGACGAAAACTCCGCCAGCGAGCTCGACGAGCTGATGACCGAAACGCCCTGCCCGGCATGCGCCGGACGGCGCTTGAACCAGCGCGCTCAGGCCGTCAAAGTAGAAGGCAAAACCATCTGGCAAATCGCCGCCTTCTCCGTGGAGGAAGCGAAAGACTACTTCGACAAGCTCGATCTTGCCCACTCCGACAACGGCAACGCGGCGCGCGACCAGGCCGTGGCAGACAAGATTCTGCGCGAAATCCAGCAACGTTTGAGTTTCCTCTCTGAAGTCGGCTTGCCCTATCTCACCCTCGACCGCCGCGCCGATACTCTCTCGGGCGGCGAGGCGCAGCGCATCCGGCTCGCCGCTCAGTTGGGCTCCAACTTGCGCGGCGTATGTTACATCCTCGACGAGCCCACCATCGGCCTGCACCCGCGCGACAACGACATGCTGCTCCGTACGCTTCGGCGGTTGGAGCGATTGGGCAACAGCGTTTTGGTCGTCGAGCATGACGAGGCGACGATCCAATCGGCAGACCTCATTGTTGACCTGGGCCCCGGCGCGGGAGTGGGCGGCGGTCACGTGGTCTCCATCGGCACGCCGGAAGAAATCAGAAGGAATCCCGACTCACCGACGGGCGCCTATCTCCGTTCCCAAAAAAAGCGCCTCGGCCCGAAGCGCGACTTAACAAGGACGAATTGGCTCATCATTCGCGGCGCCAAGGCGCATAATCTGAAAAATGTCGACGTCAAGATTCCCCTCGGCATGTGGACTTGCGTCACCGGCATTTCGGGCTCAGGCAAGAGCACGCTGGTCAGGGAAGTTCTTTATAAAGGGCTCAAACTGCATCTCGGCCAGTTCGCTGGCCGGCCCGGCGCGCACAAAGAGATCGCCGGCTGGAAAGCGCTGGAGCGCATCGTCGAAGTCGATCAAACGCCGATCGGCAAAACGCCGCGCTCCTGTCCCGCTACGTACGTCGGTTTCTGGGACAACATCCGCCGCCTGTTCGCCGAGGCCCCGGAAGCGCGCATGCGCGGCTACACCGCCAGCCGTTTTTCCTTCAACGTCAAGGGCGGGCGCTGCGAGGTGTGTCAGGGTCAGGGCGTGCTAAAGATCGAGATGAGTTTCCTGCCCGACGTCAGCGTCACCTGCGAGGC
>Ga0105106_10001617_pt1 | contig 16257 bp, 12 predicted proteins | sample PPLLaktember2015_5_FD_79109 | JGI IMG/M metagenome (GOLD analysis project Ga0105106, IMG submission 79109) | Freshwater sediment microbial communities from Prairie Pothole Lake near Jamestown, North Dakota, USA - PPLs Lake P8 Core (1) Depth... | ecosystem: Environmental > Aquatic > Freshwater >...
ATGGCGCGGGCGTCGGTGGTGCCGCCTTCCAGCACTTCTAGCTGGTAGGGTAGGCTCAGCTTTTCGGCTCCGCGCACCATCCAATCCACCACCCTCCTGTCTGCCAGCATGCCCCCGTCACGCACTTTGATCGCCGGCCCGTCTCCGAGCGCCACTTCCATGCGCACCCTGGTGCGGCGAGGTGTATCGCCCGTCCCGGTCACATCCACCGAAACCCCCAGGTCGGGGTCGATGCCATAAGCCGCCGTGGTCGCCCCACGCAGTCCCACCTCTTCCTGCGTGCTGAAGACGAAGTACAGCTGGTGGGGGGTGTCCACCACCTGCCGCAGTACCTCGATCAGCACTGCTGCGCCAATCCTGTCATCCATCGATTTTGCCACCAGGCGGTTCCCCAGGTCGAGGAAGGGCCGGTCGAAGGCGCCCACATCACCAACCTTTACCGGCGCCTCCTGCCTGCCAGACAACCCCATGTCGATATACAGCTGGTCAATTCCGGGCATTTTGGTCATATCATCCAGGGGCTCCATGTAAATGACGCCTGAAGCCCCGTTCAGGAAACGCACCCTGCCTCCAATGCAGGTGTACGCTCGTACGCCACCCAGGGTGGTGAAGCGGATAAAGCCGTTCTCGTCCACCTGTGTGACGATCACGCCAATCTCATCGATGTGTGCCGCCAGCATGATCTTGATGCCGCCAGCCCCAGCTTGCCCCTTCCGGGCGATCAGGTTTCCCAATGCATCCACTTGCATTTCATCAACATAGGGCTCGATTTCAGCCCGTACAACCGAACGGATAAGGGTTTCATAACCGGAAGGACCCGTGGTTTCGACCAGTTTCTGGATCAGTTCTTTCATGCGCGCTCCTATGCTTGTCCGTAAATCATGGCTTGATTGGTTCAGCCGGGTGCCTCTCAGCGCTCAGCTGCCAGTACTTCTGAGTTGAGGTTGAACAGGGCGGTGGTTACCAGGTTCAAGGTGTGCTGCCAGTCAGACAGGCGCACGATGGATGCCGGACTGTGGTGATACCGTCCGGGCACCGAGACTGAAATGCTCGGGATCCCCTCCAGGTGTTTGTGGATGGCTCCGGCATCTGTCCCACCACCGCCGGGTTGCCGAAGCTGGTATGGGATGCTGTGTGCTTCTGCGGTCGCAATCAGGTAACGCACCAGGCGCGGGTCATGCAGGGTGCTGGCATCGGCAACGTAGATAGCCGGACCTTCACCCAGCCGGCTGTTATAAAAAGCATTCTCGTCCACGTCCCAGGTCGGCAGGTCGTAGGCGGGGGTTGAATCCAGGATCAGCGCCATATCGGGGTCAAAGGCAAAAGCAGCCACTCTAGCGCCGCGCAGCCCGATCTCCTCCTGCACCGTGAACGCAGCTTGCAGGTCGATTTGCGAGGGAGCGTTCTTGACGAGCTCGATGAGCGTGGCTACACCCAGGCGGTTATCCAGAGCTTTCCCACGCAGGCTCGGTCCGTGACGGGCAAACGTGGTGGCAAATACCGCCCGGTCACCCAATTTCACCTTGCCACCGGCAAGTCCCACATCGAGCCGCAGGTTGTCGATGGACACCGCTTTTTTGCCCTCTTCCGCCTCCATGAAGTGGATGGGCTTGGTGCCAATAACTGCCGGAATATGCTCCTTGCCCACCCACATGGTTTTCCCCGGCAATCCGGTTGCCGCCAGCCCCCCTACGGTGCCGAAGCGGTAGATGCCGTCTCCTTCGTCATGCGTGACCATCAGCCCAACTTCGTCCATGTGTGCGGCCACCATCACCCGCATACGTTGGTCGCCATGCCCTCGCCTGGTGACCAGCACATTTCCCAGTGCGTCCACCTTCACATCATCTGCGTGAGGGCGCACTTCCTCCAAAACAATTTTACGCACCTCACCTTCGTCTCCTGAAACCGCACAGGCATTAGACAGGCGTTCCAGCAGCTGCACCTGTTCATCACCAATCTGTGGATAGTCATCGCGTTGGATCATCGTTGTCTCCATCAATCGTCCCAGATCAGTTTGTCCATAAAGTGCTCGTCCAGCTTGGTTATAAACTCAGCCACCAATCGCCCGGCGCGGGTGATATCCTTGAGCGCCACCATTTCCACCGGTGTATGCATATAGCGCAGCGGGATGCCAACCACCACGCTGGGGACGCCCTCGGCGTTCACCTGCATGGCGACCGCATCCGTGCCTGTGGCATGTGCGGTAGCCTCAACGGCGAAGGGGATTTCAAAGCGTTCCGCTGTCTCCTTGAGGGTATTGAACAGGGATGGGTGCACGTTAGGACCCCACATCAGCGTTGGTCCCTTACCCAATGGGAAGGTCTGGTGGTTTGAGCTGCCCGGGCTGCTGCCAAAGGTCACATCCATAGCAACGGCAAGGCTGGGACGGAGCTGGAAGGAGGAGGTCTGCGCACCTTTTAGACCAATCTCCTCCTGCACGGTGGCGGCTGCCCATACATCCCAGACATGCGGCCGGGTCTGTAAGATCTCAAGGCAAACGGTGAGTGCCGCAATGGAGGCGCGGTTATCCAGCGAATGTCCCGCCAGTGTTTCCCCGGCTGTCTCGAGAGGAGGTTGAGCAAAAGAGATCGGATCTCCCACCCGCACCAGGCCGGTCACTTCATCTGGCAGCAGGCCAACGTCCACCAGCAAGTATTCAAGCGGTACAATGCCTCCCTGAACATTGGATGGCAGCAGCCGCGCCGGCGTTGGGACGATCATACCCGGCAGGTCATCCTGTCCATGTACCGTCACCATCTGTCCGGGCAGCACGCGCACATCCACCCCGCCAATCGAGGTAACCCGCAGGAAGCCATCCACGATTGCGTTCACCATCAGACCGATCGAATCCATGTGTGCAGCCACCAGGATGGCAGGCCTGGGTTCAGGTCCCGTCCCGCGCTGAAAACCGTGCAGGCTGCCCAACCGGCTGACGCTCAACTCGTCAGTGATCTCTCCCCAGGCTTTCTCAATCAATGGACGCAGAGCCGATTCGTAGCCCGATATACCGGGCGCGGAGATTAATTCTTTTAGAAAAGTAAGGGTTTCTGTCATGTGCTCTTCTATGTTCTGCTTCAATATTGGCGGATGAAATTATTTATGGGACAGGCAATGTGATCCCAACCGTTGCCGTAGGGATGATGGTGAGCAACGGTGATGGGGTATGGGTGGGAGTAGGAGGTAGTGTAGTAGGAGTGGGGGTCAGGGTTGGAGGCTCCGGAGTGGGTGTATTGGGAGGCGGCTCAGTCGGGAGGCTGGTTGCGGTGGGAGGAGGTGGCTCGGTGGGTGGGATGGTGGCGGTCGGTGTAAACGTGGGCGGAGGCTGGAAGGGCGTATTGGAGGGTGTTGGGGTAGTGCTGATAGTGGGTGTTGGAGTGATGGTGGCAGTGGTGGTGGTCGTCCCCGTAGATGTGGTTGTGGGTGTTCGGCTGGGCGTGACAGAACCGGTGGTCGCAAGGGGTGTGAAGCTGACAAGGGGCGTCCGGGTGGCGAATACCACCCGCGTGGGTGATGAAGTAAGTGTGGGCGTTCCGGAACCTCCCCCTCCCCTTCCCGGTGCCAGCAATGACGCCACTGCCCCGGCGAAATAGCAGGGAATGGTCGCCAGGATCATGGCGACCAGCACTTTGCGTAAACGCGAGCGGGCAAATGGGTCTGAAGTCATATTCCTTGCCTGATGCCGATAGATAATAACACCAAGTAGATAAAATGGCAATTGGAGCATCCAGCCGGCAAATGCGCGCTGGTTATCCCGCGGTACAATGGTGAAATGCCATGGGTTTATCTCTCCCCTCACTTTGACGATGTCGCTCTCTCATGCGGTGGGCTGGTGTGGGAGCAGGCACAGGCTGGCGAGCCAGTGAGCATCTGGACGGTTTGTGCCGGCGACCCTCCTGCCGGCGACCCTCCTGCCGGCGAGCTATCAGCCTTTGCGCAGGAGCTACACACACGCTGGATGGCGGGGACGAATGCAACTGCACATCGTAAACAGGAGGACCTGGCTTCCTGCCTGCGCCTGGGGGCTGCAACTCGCTATTTCAACATTCCCGACTGCATCTACCGTCGCCACCCATTGACGGATGAGTTCCTGTATACTTCAGAGGCTGCATTGAACGGGCATCTCCACCCCGGAGATGCCGGGGTTGTCGCCCGCCTGCGGGAGGCACTAATGTCAGACATTCCAAAAGGTACCTCCCTGATCAGCCCACTGGGTCTTGGAAACCACGTGGACCACCAGCTTGTCCGTGAAGCGGTGAATGACCTGGGATCAGCAGTGTGGTATTACGAAGATTACCCCTACGTCTTGCGCTGCGAAGGCGAGCTGGAGCGGCTCGCATCCGGTGGATGGGTGAGGCGTACCTTCCCCATCTCACCGCAGGGTCTGCGCGCCTGGCAGGATTCGGTGGCTGCCCATGCCTCCCAGATCAGCACCTTCTGGCCCGGCGAGGCCGAGATGCGCCAGGCTATCGAGGAGCAGCTGAACCGCCGCGGAGGCACCTGCCTGTGGCAACCCCCGCCGTCTGAATAATCCCCTGTCATCCTTGCGTTTCCATGCGTTATGTGCTAAAATCACGGCGCGCGGTAGTAGGGAAGGCTTGATTCCCCACTTACCGCAAACTTTTCATAAGGGGAAGCCCAGGTCAACCACCAGCTTGCCCACATTTTATGAAGAATCGCTCTCAAGAGTGGTTCTTTCATCTTTATAAACAGGATTAGGAAGATGCCTCCCTCATTCTTGACCAAGCAAGGGTACCAGAAACTCCAGGAGGAGCTGGAATACTTGCGCACCGTAAAACGCCATGAAGTTGCAGAACGTTTGCACGAAGCAATGGAAGGCGGAGAACTTATTGAAGATGCCGAATACGAAGCAGCCAAGAACGAGCAGGCTTTCGTTGAAGGGCGTATCCAGGAGCTCGAGATACTCCTGGCAAATGCGCGCGTTATCGATGGAACTGCCAAGGAAGACCACGTCCAGGTTGGCTCAACCGTAACCATCCGTGAAGGAGACAACCCGGAAGAAGTTTACACCATCGTAGGTCCGGCGGAAGCCTCGCCACGCGATGGCCGTATCTCCAACGAATCACCTCTGGGGAGAGCATTGATGGATCACCATGCCGGAGACGTGGTACGCGTTGACGCGCCCGGTGGGTCCTTCACGGTCAGCCTCTTGAAGGTGGACTAGTACTGGGGCTAAAATCACGCCCCGCGCATGGATGCCCTGCGCGGGGCTTTTGCTTAATATGGACAGTTGATTGGCTGCTCGTGAAGTGAGGAGTGAAAACTATGCAAAATGACCTGACCAACCTGGAAAGAAATCGCCTGGAAAAACTGGAGCGCCTGCGCAGCAAAGGCATTGAACCCTACCCCACCCGTGCCGTGCGCACGCATACCAGCCTATCTGCCAGCCGCCTGTTTGAGGCTGCCGAAGCAGCCGCGACTGCGGAAGGCGTCCAGCCCGTCAAGGTCTCTCTGGCGGGCAGGCTGCGCTCCATGCGCCCGATGGGGAAGATCACCTTTGCACATATCGAGGATGGTGAGGGGCGCATCCAGCTCTTCTTCAGGGCGAATGATGTTGGGCAGGAACAAATCGACCTTTTCAACAAGGAGTTTGACCTGGGCGACTTCGTCCAGGCATCTGGGGAGATGTTCCGCACCCGCTCGGGCGAGATCAGCTTGCGCGTCGAATCCTACCAGATGCTGGCCAAAGCCATCACACCACTGCCTGCCGCCAAGGATGAAGTGGTGGATGGCGAGGTGGTGCGCCACTCCATCCTATCTGACCCGGAAATCCGCTACCGCCAGCGCTACGCCGATCTGGCGGTCAATGCGGATGTCCGCCAGATTTTCCGCACCCGCGCGGCCATTGTGACCGCCCTGCGCAGCTTCCTGGACGGGAAAGGCTTCCTGGAGGTTGAGACACCCATCCTCCAGCCTATTTATGGCGGGGCGGCGGCAAAACCCTTTATCACCCATCACAACCAGCTTCACCAGGACCTCTACCTGCGCATCTCCTTTGAGCTGTACCTGAAACGCCTGTTGGTAGGTGGCTTCGAACGCGTCTATGAGATTGGCCGCGATTTCCGCAACGAAGGCGTGTCTTTTAAACACAATCCCGAGTTCACCCAGATGGAGTTCTATTGGGCTTATGCGGATTACCTGCAGGTCATGGAGATGACCGAGCAGATGATCGCCTATGTGTGCGACTGTGTGCTGGGCAGGCGCAAAGCGTCGTATGACGGGCACGAGCTCAGCTTTGAAATCCCGTGGCCGCGCCTGGAGCTCCGCCAGGGGCTCATCAACACCAGCGGCATCGATATCGCCGCCTATCCGACCGCCGAAAGCCTTGAGGCAGTCATAAAGCAGCGTGGAATCGAGGTCAAACCCGGTGAAACCCGCGGCAAGCTGATCGACCATTTATTGTCTGAGTTCCTCGAGCCGGCACTCATCCAGCCCACCTTTTTATACGATTACCCGCGCGACCTCTCACCCCTTGCCAAGAGCAAACCCGGCGACCCGCTGACGGTGGAACGCTTCGAGGGTTATGCGGCTGGCTTTGAGATATGCAATGCCTTTACCGAGCTGAATGATCCCCTCGACCAGGAACAACGCTTCCTGGAAATGGGGCGCGATTATGATGTTGATGATGAAGAACGGCACCCGATGGACGAGGATTACCTGCGCGCCATGCGCTATGGCATGCCCCCCAACGGTGGCTTCGGCATGGGCATCGACCGCCTGGTCATGGTGCTCACCGACAATCCCTCCATCCGTGAGGTGATCCTGTTCCCGCCCTTGCGCACGCGGGAGGAATAAATTGGCGTCTTGGCTGGAATAAAAACGCCCGGCAACTTCAACCCTTCCATGTCACCCAGATGGGTTCTGTGTTGCTGGGGATCATAGTGTAGGCTTGCCCGATTGGAATGCCCTGCACCTTGCACATCACTGTCGCCAGAGCTAATCCATGGGAGACAATTGCTACACAACCTGTAGGATGGAGACAAGCGATATCATTTAACGCACAATAAACTCGTTCGGCGACCTCGCCAACAGTTTCACCACCAGGCGGTCGAACGTTGGCTGGATCCTGCGTGCGTTGTTGCCATAACTCAGCGTAGCGCGTCTGAATGACCTCCACAAGCTGGCCTTCCCATGCGCCCTGATTGATCTCGCGCAAACGAGGTTCACTGAATATCGGCTGTTTGATAGCAGCTGCTATGATCGCAGCTGTCTCCCTCGCACGTTGCAGATCACTGGTGTAAATGGCTGTAATACGTTGATCATGTAGCTTTTGTGCGAGAATTCCCGCTTGAATTCGTCCTTCCTCATTGAGTGGCACATCAATTTGGCCGTGATAACGCCCTTCTAGATTCCAATCCGTTTGACCGTGTCGAATGAGGCAGAATTGGCTCATTTTCAACCGCGTTCCAGGTAAGCTGGCAATGTTACCATAGGTGGGCGTTCACGCTCCACAACTTCCTCCACGGTGAGGAAATATTCACCGTCAGCATAACGAATCAGTTTCATGGTCTTATTGATGTCCTCGATGATGGATCGCTCGTAACGACCTTCTATTTTACGCAGCACGGTCTGAATAATGACAAAGGACATTTTACTCAACGCTTCCAGCTCCTGGTTGTGGTGGATGCGTTCCAGCAGATCCACCTGGGCGATGGAACGTAAACCATATATTTCAAAGATGTCGATCAGCAGGCCTGTTTCCACGCCATAGCCAGAGAAGAAGGTTGCCTGTTCGAGTGCCTGGCGGCGCCCTGCATATTCTCCTGAAAGCGGCTGAATGACCCCAGAAAGCTCGGGGTAAAAAAGGTTTAAAAGCGGGCGCGCGGTCAGCTCTGTAACACGCCCGCCGCCCCCTGCCACAACTTTCTTTCCAACCCTCAGCGGACGCCGATAGAAACCTTTGACAAATTGGATATTTTGGTTAAGCAGTAGCGGGCCAATAATGCCATATACGAAACGCGGATGGATGTTGATGATGTCTGTATCGATCCAGGCGATGATGTCACCTTTGGTCACCAGCAGACTCTTCCATAGTGCCTCTCCTTTGCCAGGCCGCGCGCCTAACTCAGGCAACAACTGCTGGTGAATATAGACAGGAATACCAAGTTCCTCTGCAATTTCACGGGTACGGTCCGTTGAGTTGGAATCAACCAGCACCATTTCGTCCAGTAGTGGCACATCATCCATCAATGCTTTTTTAATGGTGGTGATGACTTTGCTAACTGTTTTTTCTTCATTCAGAGCAGGCATTGCCAGGCTGACCGTTACCCCCTGCTCCTCTTTGAGTGCCATGAGCTGCCTCAGGTCCTGGAATTCATCGGCGTGGAACGTGTTTTCGGCAAACCACTTGTCCACCAATATCGATATGGCATTTTCTCCGATAGTTTCATCGAACATTGATTCGGTAACTGACCCGCGAGTCTTCACCACCATGACCGCAGATTGCGACTTGCGTAACAGCGTTTCAGCAACGGGTCCAATAGTCGTACTGTCGATTTTTTTACCGGCAGTTGCTCCCAAAACAATGATGTCATAATGGTTCGATTCATCCAGGATGGTCCTAACTACATCGGTTGTGATAATCGAACGGAGATTGACTTCAGGGATCTGGCGCAGGATACGCTTCAACCCCTTAAAAGGTGCGTCGTTCACTGTGCTCGGCAAGGCCAGGTGCAGCGCATCTGTTTGCTTTGAGTGCATTCCTATGCCCGCCTGAAAAGCTAACTCAGCGTAGGGCCCACCACGGACCGCGATCAGGACTCGCTCCAACTTGATAGAAGATGTGCCGCGCACGATGGCAACATTGCTGAGCGAGCTGGAAAGCACATTGGATACAGGAATTCCGAAAGAGAGATGGCCTTCCTTCCACTCGATCATAAAAAGGTCAGGTTTTTCTTCCGACAAGACACCGTGCAAGTCTTTCCAGGGTGCTTCCGAAACAATCACCGTGGATCTGAAGCGGATGGATGGGCTACTTAAGGCAAGCAGCCGTTCACGGATTTGCCTGGCGGCTTGCACTCCCTGGCTGACTGCCCCTCCTTCGGCGATCGCCACCACGCCTACCAGGATGACTTCCTCAGCAACAGTTTGACCCAATGCAAGCAGGGTTTGCTCATCTGAGTCGGTTCCAATCGGAATGAGCACGGTTTTGATCATTCGTGGGGTGGCTTTCATACTTTCACCTCCCGAAGCAATGGGTCAATAAACGACTCATAAATCGCATCCCAGGTGTAGCGATGTTTTGCACGACGCGACCAGCGCGATGTGGTTTCATCGTGCAGCCTGTTGGTAATCATCTCTGCGATGGTACAAGGATCGGCGTCTAAATCGAAATAACTGACATCTCCACCGCCCAATTCGTGCAATACGGGAATATTTGCACAGAAGACAGGCAGGGAGCTGACCGCTGCCTCGATGAGAGGAATCCCGAAACCTTCTTCGCTGCTGGGAAATAACAATGCATCTGCCAGCCTGTAAAAATCAGCGATGACCGTATCGGGCACATATCCAGAAACTACCTCAGCCAGAAAGTGAGCCCCAGCTTGCAAGTTTAGTTCCTGGCGCAGGTCAAGCAGTTTCTGTTTGTAAAGTGAATTACTGGGATTATGGGGTCCCTCAGGTCCTGTGATCAGCAGCATGGCTTTAGGGAATGCATCACCACGCAGCTCAGCCAAGACACGTAAAGCCAATTCGATGTTCTTACGTGGCGTCAGGCGTGCGGGTAGAAGAAACAAGGGGTCAGCCTGGAAGAGTTTTAATCGCTCCACCAGCTGGATGGTTTGTGGGTCAAGCTTGAAGAAGGTGTTCATATCCACCCCATTGGTGATGACGCGGATTTGCTCCTGCGGGATATCGAGAAGCTTGCTCAACTCCTGGCGGCGAACCATGGAGACAGCCACATGATGAGCGCCTTCCCAGTGTTGGCGCAACAGATCCCAGGGGTATCCTGCGTGCATTTCATGGCGGTAGCGCCGTGTTGTCCAAGCTAAATCGTGGTGCCATAAGATAAGCCGGGGGAATTGGGGTAGCTCGTATAATTCATGAATAGCGGCTGTCAACGCGAGGTTTTTATGCAGCGAGGCGATGTTGTGGGCAATCAGAATATCGTAGCCCTTTATTTCTACCAGCAGGCTTTCCTTTATCTGATCGCGAAGTGTGTTAAAGTCAGGCGTACATTCGCCCTTGTCAAGTTGCGCTTTCACACTCATCACCTCATGTCGGCGTGAATCCAGTTGGGGCAACACGTGCACACGGATATGTTCATCGAAGTCTTCTCCACGCCCAGCGAGAATGACAACCTCGTGTCCTGACTTCGACATTAATCGTGCATGATGCGCCAGCACGCTTTCGACACCACCGACGATGGGAGGCGACGTGTAGTGCAGTAGGGCTATCTTCATACAGCCTCTCCAAAACAATCCGACAGCAAGAGACCCAGCCGTCGCTCTAGCATCGTATACGAGTAATAGCGATGAGCCAGCTTATAGTTGTGTTCCGCATATTGGCTGGCTTCTTGCGGATGCGTGAGCAGGTAACGCGCATGCTCCAACGTTGTATCGCTGATAAAACCGTCAAATTCGACCACCTTAAAACCCTTGGGCTTGATGTCGGCTTCATAAATGGAATAGTTGTTTACCACCAATGGGCGCTTGTAATAAACCGCCTCCAGAAAAGCGTTGCCAAAACCTTCAAGCGTCGACGGGTATGTCACCAAATCGGCCTGTGGATAGACATCGCCAAGTGTGTATATTTTTCGCCCGTCCGCAGTCACACCGCGCGCGTCGCCCACTATGACGGACTCAAAATTCACCTTGACCTCGAGCAGGGCAGCGAACTCACGGATGCGTTTCTCATAACCGGTGCCCTCGTCTCCTGCGGCATGGGAAATGACCAGCACGGCCGGCAATTCGAGGCGGCGAGTCAGCTCAATGGCATGCTCAATACCCTTGCGCTGGATGATCCTGGTCGGCTGTAGGATCAAGTATTGGTCAGGCGACACCCCGAGATCCTGGCGGGACGAGTGTGCATATTCATCCAGCGGAGGTGGCGGCACATCGAAATCCATCACATTCGGGATGACCATGGCGGCGACACCTATTCTTGACGCAAGCTGATACTCTTGCATAGAGTTAATCACCACGTGACGGATGGAGGGCAAATCGGGTGGAAAAGCTGCGCCCAGATAATCGCGCACCGAGTTATTCATGAATCGCTGCCGTTCCCAAGAAAAATCGTGGTGATGGGCAATCACGGGATAACCCGTCTCCGCAATGAACTCCGTCAGGGCCAGGCCAAGTGGCAGGTTGACGGGAATGTCGAGGGAATTCTCAACAATAAGCAGCTCCAGCCTGAACTGGTAAACAAATTTATAAAGGTGCTCCTTGAGATAGTCTTTCAAATCCTGCACTTGCCGTGTGATACCTGCAGGACGGATGTAAATCGAGAAATAATCTTGATGCAGCTGTTCAAGCTCTGGATGCATCGTACGCCCTTTATGCATGGTTCCCCAATTGCTGGCATAAACCACCTGGTTGATGGCATCAATGGTTGGGTGGCGGTAATAAGCTTCCTCCACCAGGTAGGTTTTTTCCACAGGTCGGTCACACAAGCCAGAAAAATAAAAGCACGAATGCCCCAATCGTTCAAGTACGGAAGCCCATTTGGCGGTTTCGAGCGACACGCCATCTGTGCCTGCAAACCGTGTGGAGATAAATCCAATTCGGCGTGATGGTTTCATTTTCCTCCTTACCCCATGGGGTCTCAAAAATAAGGGTGGGCGATGATATCCCCTTTTGAGGTATTGCCTAATTAATACTCCCCTATTCTTTATTGTCACGTGCCAGACCGACATACGCCTGGATATAGTAAAATAGCACGCATTGTGCCAACTTTTTATACCACAAAATTGGTCCATATTTATGGCCCCAGCCTGGCTGCTCAGGTTGAGTCGCGCCTGAAGGACCTGGTCGAGCAATATCGCGGGCACATCCAAGCTCCCGCCGAGACATCGCTGAGCGAAAACGATTCGTTCCTGATCACCTACGCCGATCAGATTCGGCAATCTGGATCACCGCACTTGCAAACCCTGGACCGGTTCTGCAATTCTTATCTACGCGGCGTGGTCAATGGTGTTCACATCCTGCCTTTTTTCCCCTGGTCATCTGATGATGGCTTCTCGGTCATGGACCACCGTGCTGTGGACCCTCGCATCGGTGATTGGCAAGACGTGGAGCGGCTCAGCAAGACATTCCGCCTCATGGTAGATGGGGTAATTAATCATGTCTCTACACAAAGCAAATGGTTCCAGGCGTATTTACGAGATGAATTGCCTTACCGCAACTATTTCATCACCGTGGAGGGTAAGCCTGATTTATCTCGGGTTGTGCGCCCACGCGCCTTGCCTTTATTAACCGAGTTTCAAACCGCCTCGGGCAAGCGCCGCGTGTGGACCACGTTCAGTGCCGACCAGGTAGACCTGGACTTTCATAACCCGGATGTGTTATTGGAGACCATCGACATCCTGCTCATGTATGCCAGTCGCGGCGCACAGTTCATTCGCCTCGATGCCGTGGCTTACCTGTGGAAAGAGATCGGCACAACCTGCATCCATCTGCCACAGACCCATGCCGTTATCCAGCTGCTGCGCGCGGTACTGGATGATGTAGCTCCCCATGTTCACCTGATCACCGAAACCAATGTCCCGCATAGCGATAATATTTCCTATTTCGGCAATGGCTACGATGAGGCACAGCTCGTTTACAACTTTGCCCTGCCACCGCTGGTGCTTCACACCTTCCGTACTGGAGACGCTTCCATCCTCTCACAATGGGCTGATGGTCTCGACCTGCCCTCCGAAAGGACCACTTTTTTCAACTTTCTGGCCTCGCATGATGGGGTCGGGCTTAACCCGGCGCGCGGTATCCTTTCTCCCAACGACATTAACACATTGGTAGGTCAATCCCTCGCCCATGGCGGTCTGGTCTCATTCAAACACAATCCGGACGGCACACAAAGCCCTTATGAGCTAAATGTCAATTACTTTGATGCCCTCTCTAATCCATCCGGCAGAGAACCACTTGAAAGGCAGGTTGACCGGTTTATGGCTGCCCAAGCCATCATGCTGTCACTGCGTGGCGTACCGGGGATTTATTTTCACAGCCTGTTTGGATCACGTAATTGGAATGATGGTGTGCAGACCGGTCAATACAACCGTGCCATCAATCGTCAGAAGCTGGATTTGGCTAAACTGGAAGATGAACTTAGCGATCAAAATTCACTCAGGTCGCAGGTCTTTCGATGCTATTGCCACTTGCTTTCGCAGCGCGCCTCCTCTGCTGCTTTTCACCCAAATGGTAAACAAAGGATCCTGGAGGCAGGTCGGGGAGTTTTTGCGGTACTGCGGGATTCTCCCGACGGCCTCCAGCAAGTCTTGTGCCTGCAAAATGTAACCGGACACTTGCAGACGGCTTCTCTAGCGACCAACCGGCATACCTTGAAGCCATATCAAACACTGTGGCTAAATTTACACCGTGCAATGCCTTTGCCAGGCTGAACGACCCACTTGACCAGGAGATGCGCTTAGGGGATATGGGCGTGACTGTACGGTAGGTGATGAGAGGTGCCACCCAGTGAAAGAGAATCACCTGCAGCAAATGCACTTATTGCCACCAACAAGCTGGGTGCCTATATAGATAATAATTCCCCAATGAGATAACCGGCGGTGTGCATCGCGTAAGTTTTTATTTAATACCCTGTTCAATCACCTAAATGGGGGATGACAATCATCCATAAAAAGGGGATAATATCAATAACAACCCCATAGCGTAACACCATTGGACCCTGTCCATTCGCATCAGTCAACCACTTTGGTATGTGTACACCGTTGTGTTCATTTTCAGCACTGCTTTCATGTCACGTCGTACAAAGTATCCTAGAACAAAGGGGAAAAATCATGAAAAAATCAATCCTGACTCTTTGTCCAATCCTGGCCATGTCTATCCTGGGTGGCATAACCTATCTCACATTTGGGTTGCTCTCCTCGCCAACCTCACTTTCCGATAAGGCTTCCCGCGACACCGAAACTCCTTCCGGCTGCACGGTGTTCACCGTATCAAAAGGAGGGCAGGTCTTCTTCGGTGGCAATGACGACTACATCAATCCCGATAGCTATTACTGGGTTGATCCAGGGTCAATTGGAAATTACGGAGTAATCTGGATCGGCAAGCCCGATGACGTCCAGCAAGGTGTCAACGTGAAAGGCCTGGCTTACGATGCCAACGGCCTTCCCCGCGTCGACACCAATCCACACCTGGAGCGGGAACGGGTGAAGGGGGGATATACGTATTATCCCATCCAAATCCTGCACGAATGTGCCACCGTCAAAGAGGTGATCGATTGGGCAAACACCCACCAGTGGCATTCCTATATGCACGACCAGATGCACTTCGCCGATGCCAGCGGAGATGCCGTGATCATCAGCGCCGGTGCCGATGGTGAGCTGGTTTTCACCCGCAAGCCGCCTGAAAATAGCTTTCTGGTCTCGACCAACTACAATGTTGCCAACCCAGGCAACGGTTTTGGCTACCCCTGTGAGCGTTACGAGACGGCCACCAAGCGGCTTTCCGAGTTGGTGAATGGAGAAGATGAACTCACGGTGGAGGATGCCGCCGCCGTCTTGAAGGCCGTCAGCACCGCAGGTGGCAGCTCCTGGACCCTCGAATCGTTAGTGGCTGATCTCCCACATGGGTTGGTGTATCTCTACTATTTTCGCCAGTTCGACCAACCCGTGATCTTGAATGTAGCTGAAGAAATTGCTAATGACCGCCCGTCAGGTCCGTTGAGCAAGTTGTTCCCCGAAGAGGTGCGCCAGGAGGCTGCCCGTCGCTATCAGAAAGCCCTTTCAGATCAGAGTCTGTGTGACCAGATCGGCAAAGCCTGGGTAGGTTTGGTTCTTGCCAGTCTGGTCTTAATGATCCTGTTCTCGATTCGAAAACCCAAGGCATTGCTCTTCTGGCTGCCAGTCGTGATGATCCTTGGACCGCTGGGGCTGCTGGTCTGGTTGATCGCCGGGCGCAGGCAGAAAGCACAATCCTGGCAGGCCGCCTTAGTGGAGGTAACCGGGCATCTTCCCCCCATCGCAGTGGCCTTTATGTTGCTGCTGATTGTAGTCATCCTGGTGCCTCAAACCCAATCCAACGAGCCTGTGCAGATCTTGTTCATCTTCGTTTTGCCGCTGTTATTGGGATGGCTATTTTATCAAGCACCTCTGCTGGCATTTGCTTCCCGGCAAGGCTACTTTCGCATGCTGGGTCAGCGCCTGCCGGCAGCCTGGGTGGTTACCAACCTGGGGATGGCAGGTGTCTTACTGCTGACCACGCGATTGCTGGATTGGATCACCGGTACCTGCTCAGTGATGGAGCTGACACCATGGACACTGGTCAGCATCGGCGTAATGGTGGTTGCTGGTGCATGTCTTGGAATGCTGATGCTCCTGCTTTACGAAGGCTGGGCAGTGCGTTACGGCTACCAAGCCTGGAGTGTTCTGGCGTTGGGCAAAGGCGAAGTGACAACGCCTGGGTGGCGTAAGTTGTGGTGGTGGATTGTACTAAGTTATATAATCTTGATTGGTGGGGTCCTGGTGAACCGGTAACGTAAGGCATATCCAGGAGCAAACAATGAATACTTTACTCACAAAAAACAGAGAGAATCAACCCAGCTTTTTCGATTTTGCCGCCGAAGTAGGGCTGACGAAGCACATCGGTGGCATACAAGCTACTGAAGCACTCATTCAACTGTGTCACATCAGCAAGGATAGCTACGTGTTGGATGTTGGCTGTGGGGTCGGAGCCACCCCGTGTTACCTCGCCAAACGGGTTGGCTGCCGGGTGATGGGCGTGGATATCATGGGCAGGATGATCGAGCGGGCCAGAGAAAGGGCCCAACGCGAAAAGGTCTTAGGCCTGGTTGATTTCAGGGTTGCAGATGCACAAGACCTGCCTTTCGAAGATAATCTATTCGACGCGGTCATTACCGAGTCGGTGACCGCCTTTCCCGAGGACAAGCAGAAAGCAGTCAACGAGTATGCCCGCGTTACCCGACCGGGAGGATATGTCGGCCTCAACGAGACCACCTGGCTGAAAGTGCCTCCTCCTCCAGATGTAGTTGCCTGGGCCGCCCAGGATGTGGGTTCCAGTGTCAAACCCCTCACCCCAGAATCCTGGAGCGGGCTGCTGTTGACTG
>Ga0105106_10001620_pt1 | contig 16252 bp, 13 predicted proteins | sample PPLLaktember2015_5_FD_79109 | JGI IMG/M metagenome (GOLD analysis project Ga0105106, IMG submission 79109) | Freshwater sediment microbial communities from Prairie Pothole Lake near Jamestown, North Dakota, USA - PPLs Lake P8 Core (1) Depth... | ecosystem: Environmental > Aquatic > Freshwater >...
CGCTGTGCGGCGACAAGATGACGCTCTACGTGAAGCTCGACGACGGCCGGATCGAGGATCGACCCGTGAATGGTCTCGCAGCCGACGCGTTCGCGAGCGAGCTGGAGATAGCGGTCGCTCACATCCATCCCGGTCAGACGCTCGAGGCGCGTGCCGCGCCGGAACACGTCGAGGGTGGAGCCATCTCCACAGCCGAGATCGATCAGGCTGCCCTGCGCAGAGGCGGACCGGTTCACGAAGTCGATGGCGAAGGCGAGATAGTTTGCGTTCGAAAAATGAGGCGTATTCCGGTCGAAGTACTCCTGCGTCCGGCGATCTTCGAGTGCTTCCACGGGTAGCCTCCGGGCGGTGATGGGGGATCGAGCCTAGCCCAGTGCGCCGATCCGGAGCCGCAGCTCCGAGGGGGCCTCGGCGCCGAGCAGGCGCCGCAGCGCCTCGAGCACCTCCGGCTGGCGCAGCTTCAGCTCCTGGGCCCAGACGCTGGTGTCGACCGTGACCTCGAGCACCGGTCCTCGAAGCAGCGCCGGCTCGGAGTGGCGGGCGGCGTCGGGCCCCACGAGCTCGTCCCAGCGCCGGGCGAGCTCGACGGAGCGGCGGGCGGCGCCGAGGCCGAGCTCGTCGAGCACCCGCGGCACGAGCTCGCCGACGGGCTCCGGTCGGGTCGGCGGCTTCTTCTTCACGCGACCTCGTCGTGCAGCCGGAAGACGAGCCCGGTCGGAAGCTTCGGCAGGAAGAAGGTCGACTTCTGGGGGAGGATCTCGCCTGCTCGCGTGACCCGGAAGACGTCGTCCGGCGTGAGCGCGTTCAGGTACAGCGCGACCGCGCCGCGGCCCGCACGCACGTCCTCCGCCGCGCGCTTCGCGTCCTTCGGGAAGTCGATCGCGCCGTCGCGCACCGCCGCGTCGTCGAGGCCGAAGACGCCGCCGATCACCTCGGTGTGGAGCGCGCGGATCGCGAGCTCGTCCGCCCGGCGCTCGCGCCAGGCGACGTGGAGCGTGCCGCTGCCGTCGTCGGCGGCGAAGCTCGGCGCGGGCGCGTGGGGCGCGAGGTGCTTCGCGAGGAGCGCCGGAAGCTCGGCCGGCCCGGCGATGCGCACGGTCTCGTGTCGCCAGCCCGGGAGCCGCTCGCGCCACGCAGCCTCGGTGGGCGCCGGTCCCTTCTTCACCACGCGATGGATCGGGAGCAGCAGGCTCCCGGGCGCGTAGGCGTTCGCGAAGTAGGCGAGCGTCGAGCGCCAGGGCGCGTCGGGTCCAGCGCCGGGCTGTGCGGCGGCGCGCTCGGCGGCGTAGGCGAGGGCCGTTTCGTAGCGGTGGTGTCCATCCGCGATCACGACCGGCCGCTCGGCGAGGAAGGCGTGCACCGCCGCGTGGAGCGCCGGATCGTCGAAGCGCCAGAGCGCGTGCTCGATGCCGAGGTCGTCCTTCGCCACGGCGACGGGCGGCGTGGCGAAGCCGGCGGCGAGCGTGCGTGCGAGCGCCTGCTCGCGGTCCTCGTAGAGCAGGAAGACGCTCGAGAGGTTCGCCCGCGTGGCGCGCAGGATCTTCAGGCGATCCGCCTTCGGGCCGGCGAGCGTGCGCTCGTGGGGCAGCACCACGCGGCGCTCGTAGGGCTCGAGGTGGAGCGCCGCGAAGAAGCCCTCGCGCACGCGCTCGGCGCCGTCGGGCGCGAGGTAGCGCTGGCGCAGGCCGTAGAGCGCGGGTGCGGCATCGCGCACGAGCGCGCCGTCGCGCTGCCAGTCTGCGAGCGTGCGCGCCACGTCGGCGTAGTCGGTCTCGCGCTCGGCCGCGACGTCCTTCGTGAGCTCGAGGCGGATCGCGCAGTGCGGGTCGCGCTCGTAGAAGGCGACGCGCTCCTCCGGCGTGATCACGTCGTAGGGGGGCACGATCACGCGCGAGAGATCGCAGCGCGCGGGGTCGTAGCGGAGGCCCCGGAACGGCGAGACGTCGGTCATTCGGAATCGTCCTCCCAGATGGGGCCGGGCTTGTTGAAGCGCATGGGCACGGCGAAGGCGCGCTGCACCGTCGCCGCAGACAACGCGCCCTCGCGCAGGATCCGCAGCACCGGATCGGTCGCATCGACGACCGTGCTCGCCACGCCGCTGGGCTCGGGCGCGCCGGGCCGGTCGACGAGGCGGATGCCGCGCGGGGCCCCCGGCTCGCACAGGGCCAGCGCCTCGGCGCGCGTTCGCGCCGGCTCCGCTCCGCTCCGGTTCAGGCTCGTGGCGGTGATCGGCCCGAAGCCGGCGCGGCGCAGCGCCCCGGCCAGGGCGGCGGCCACGGGATGCGGCGAGCAGCGCACGCCGATCGTGCCGTCGCGTCCGGCCACGCCGGCCGCGAAGCCCTCTCGGCAGCGGAGCACGAGCGTGAGCGGGCCCGGCCAGAACTCCTCGGCGAGGATCATCGATCGTACGCCGACCTCGAAGCCGAGCCCTTCCAGCGCGTCGGGTCCGTCGACCAGGATCGCGATCGGCTGCGCCGCGTCGCGCCCCTTCCACTCCCGCAGGCGCGCGAGGGCGATGTCGGAGCGCGCATCGGCGCCGAGGCCGTAGAGCGTCTCCGTCGGGTAGGCGACGAGCCCGCCCGCCGCGACGTGGGCCACGGCGGCGTCGACGTCGATCGTCGCGTCCGTCACCGGCCGGCGTCGCTCATCGCGAGAGCGCGCGCCATGCGATGTCGCGCCGCGCGTGAGCGCCCTGGAAACGGATCCTGTCCACGGCCGCGTAGGCGCGCTCGCGCGCGGCGGCGACGTTCTCGCCGCGCGCCGTCACGCCGAGCACGCGCCCGCCCGTCGTCACGAACGCACCGTCCGCCTCGCGCTTCGTGCCCGCGTGGAACACCACGACGTCGGGATCGGCCTCGGCCTCGTCGAGCCCCTCGATCCGATGGCCGGTCGTGAACGCGCGCGGGTAGCCGCCGGACGCCATCACCACGCAGACCGCGGCGTCACCCCAGCCGAGGTCGGGCGGCGCCTCGAGCCGTCCGCGCGCGGCGCCGTCGAGCAGCGGCACGAGATCTCCCTGCATGCGCACCATCAGCGGCTGCGTCTCGGGATCGCCGAAGCGCACGTTGAACTCGACCACCTTCGGCGCGCCGCTCGCGTCGATCATGAGCCCCACGTACAGCACGCCGGTGTAGGGATGCCCGTCGGCCGCCATGCCGCGGATCGCCGGGTGGACGATCTCCTCGAGCACGCGCTTCTCCACCGGTTCGGAGAGGACGGGCGCCGGCGAGTACGCGCCCATGCCGCCCGTGTTCTCGCCGCGGTCGCCGTCGAGGGCGCGCTTGTGGTCCTGGGCCGCCGCGAGGCAGACCACGCGCTCGCCGTCGGAGATCGCGTAGTAGGAGCACTCCTCGCCCTCGAGCCGGTCCTCGATCACGACGCGCGCGCCGGCCTCGCCGAAGCGGCGCTCGCCCATCATCTCTTCGAGGGCGGCCAAGGCGTCGACCGGGCCGTCGCAGACCGCGACGCCCTTCCCCGCTGCGAGGCCGTCCGCCTTCACCACGCAGGGGCCGCCCCGCGCGGTCACGTGCAGGCGCGCGGGCTCGAGCTCCTCGAAGACCTTGAAGCCCGCCGTCGGGATCTTGTGTCGCGCCATGAAACGCTTCGCGAAGGCCTTGCTGCCCTCGAGCCGCGCGGCCGCCGCCGAGGGCCCGAAGACCGCGAGGCCGGCCTCGCGCAGCCGATCCGCGACGCCGGCCGCGAGCGGCGCCTCGGGCCCGATCACCACCAGGTCGACGCGCTCGCTGCGGCAGAGCGCGATCAGGGCCGCCGCGTCCTCGCCCTTCACCGCCGGGAAGCAGGTGGCCTCGCGCGCCATGCCGTCGCTCCCGGGCGCGGCGAGCACGCGCTCGACCCGCGGGCTCTTCGCGATCTTCCAGGCGAGGGCGTGCTCGCGGCCACCGCTACCGACGACGAGGACGCGCATCAGTGCCGGAAATGCCGCGTGCCGGTGAAGACCATCGCGATGCCGAGGCGGTCGGCGGCGGCGATGACTTCGGCGTCGCGCGTCGAGCCGCCGGGCTGCACCACCGCGCGGGCGCCGGCGGCGACCGCGGTCTCGAGCCCGTCCGGGAACGGGAAGAAGGCGTCGCTCGCGAGGATGGAGCCTACGAGGTCGTTGCCGACCCGCGCCGCCTTCGCGCTCGCCGCGTGCACGGCGTCGACGCGGGAGGTCGCGCCGCCGCCGATCGCGAGCGTGCGGTCCGCCGCCGCGAACACGACGGCGTTGCTCTTCACGTGCTTCACCACGCGCCAGCCGAAGGCGAGCGCGCGCAGCTCCTCGTCGGACGGCTTGCGCGCCGTCACCACGCGCGCAGCGGAAAGGTCGTCGGCCGCGAGATCCGGCTCCTGCACCAGCACGCCGCCGTAGACCTTCTTCCAGTCGGGCTCGCTGCGGTCGATCTTCTCGGGATGGAAGCGCAGCAGCCGGCGGTTCTTCTTCTTGCGCAGGAGCTCGAGGGCCTCGTCCGTGAAGCCCGGCGCGACCAGCACCTCGGTGAAGATCTCGTCCACCTCGCGCGCGATCTCGAGGTCGAAGGGCCGGTTCACCACCACGATGCCGCCGAAGGGCGACTCGCGGTCGGTCGCGAAGGCGTTGCGCCAGGCCTCGGCGACGCTCGCGCCGGTGCCCGCGCCGCAGGGCGTGTTGTGCTTCAGGATCGCGCAGGCCGCGGCCTCGCGCGGCGCGAACTCGCCCACCAGCGCGAGCGCCGCCTGCACGTCGACCACGTTGTTGTACGAGAGCTCCTTGCCGTGGAGGACGTCCACGACCTCGAGGAAGCCGCCGTAGAGCGCGGCGCGCTGGTGCGGGTTCTCGCCGTAGCGGAGCATCGCGCTGCGCGGCAGGTCGACGGCGAGGCGCGCCGGGAAGACGTCGTCGCCCTCGCCGGCCGGCGTCTCCTGGGCCAGGAGCCAGCGATGGATCGCGGCGTCGTAGGCCGCGGTGCGCTCGAAGGCCTTCACGGCGAGCCGCCGGCGCGTCGCCTCGGAGAGCCCGTCGCCCGCGCGCAGCTCGTCGAGCACGCCCGCGTAGTCCGCGGGATCGACCAGCACCGCGGTGTAGGCGTGGTTCTTCGCGCAGGAGCGGATCATCGAGGGGCCGCCGATGTCGATCTTCTCGATCGCCTCGGCGCGGGTCACGCCGGACTTCGCGACCGTCGCCTCGAACGGGTAGAGGTTCACGACCACGAGGTCGATCGGCGCGATGCCGTGGCGCGCGAGGTCGGCGCTGTCCTCCGCGAGATCGCGGCGCGCGAGGATGCCGCCGTGGATCTTCGGGTGCAGCGTCTTCACGCGCCCGCCGAGCATCTCTGCGCTGCCCGTGAGATCGGCGACCTCGACCACCGGGAGCCCCGCCTGCTTCAGCGCGTCGGCGGTGCCGCCGCTCGCCACGAGCTCGACCCCGAGCGCCGAGAGCCCGCGGCCGAGCTCCACGAGCCCCGCCTTGTCGAAGACCGAGAGCAGCGCCCTCGCCACGCGGCGGGACGAAGACGATGCGGACATGGGCACCTCCGGCGAGGAATTCGTGGGGACGCCGGGAGTGAACCCGTCGCCGCGGCGAGCGTCAACCCGAGGCGGCGGTCGCGCGCGCCCGCCGTCGACCCGCGTCCATCGTCAGACCGCGTCGCCGGCGGCTCCGGCGGCCCGGTGCGCGACGCGCGGCACGCGGCTCCCGACGCCCGCGAGCACGTCGTAGGCGATCGTCCCGGCTAGCTCGGCCACCTCCGCCGCCGAGGGGCCGCCCGCGCCGAAGAGCACGACCTCGTCGCCGACCACCACCGCCTCGTCGCCGCAGTCGAGGGCGATCGAGTCCATCGAGACCCGGCCCACGATCGGCACCCGCCGCCCGCGCAGCGCGACGGTGCCGCGGTTGCCGAGCTGCCACGGCACGCCGTCGGCGTAGCCGGCCGCGACGGTGGCGACCGTCGTCGCGCGCGGCGCATGCCACGTGCCGCCGTAGCCGACGGCCTCACCCGCCCCGAGGCGCCGCGTCTGCACCACCCGTGCGGCGAGCGTCATCACCGGTCGGAGCCCGGCGCCGGCTGCATCGTCGGGCGCGAAGGGCGAGACGCCGTAGAGCGCGAGGCCCGGCCGCGCGGCGTTCGCCTCGGGCAGGAGGGGCGCGACGCCGTAGCCGCCGAGCACGCCCGCGGAGTTCGCGGCGTGGACCAGGAGGCCGTCGGCCGCGAGGCCGGCCGCGCGCACGGCCTCTAGCGCAGCGCGGAGGCCGGCGCGCTGGGCCTCGGCTTCGGGCGCGCCGGGCTCGTCGGCTCGCGCGAAATGCGTGAAGAGGCCGGCGAGGCGAAGCGCCGGGGCGTCCGCGAGGCGGGCGAGCGCGGCGGCGAGCGCGCCCGGCGCGACGCCCGTTCGTCGCATTCCGGTGTCGATCTCGAGGTGCACCGGCAGGCGCACGCCGCGCCGCTCCGCAGCCTTGGCGGCAAGCGCGACGTGGCCTTCGTGGAGCAACGCGAGGGTCGCGCCGAGGGCGAGCGCGGCGTCGGCCTCCGCCGCGTCGTGAGCGCCTCCGAGCACGAGCACCTCGGCGCGCAGGCCGGCCTCGCGCAGGGCGGCGAGCTCGCAGACGCGCGCCACGGCGAAGGCGTCGAGGCCCGCGCCCGAGAGCTCCGCCGCGACGCGGGGCGCGCCGTGGCCGTACGCATCGGCCTTCACCACGGCGAACAGCCGGGCGCCACGTGCGGCGGCCCCGAGCTGCGCCGCGTTCGCGCGCAGCGCCTCGAGATCGATTCGCGCCACGACCGGGCCCGGAGGCGATTCCATGGCCGCGGTATAACCCACGGGAAATCGGGCCGAAATCGCAGGCGTGCGTTTGACCGTCCGGAGCCCGTCGAGTAGCGTGGCCGGCGTTCCCTTCGCGCGAGCCCGAACCCCCATGGACGCGACCGCCGCACCGAACGCAGCGCTCTCCCTCGTCGTGAACGGCGAGCCCCGACGGCTTGCGGTCGAGCGCGCGGGGCGGACCGTCGCGGCCCTGCTCGAGACGCTCGGCCTCGCGGGTCGTCGCGTCGCGGTGGCGGTGAACCGCAGCGTCGTACCGCGCTCGCACCACGCATCCCACGTCCTCGCCGACGGCGATCGCGTCGAGATCCTCGAGGCGGTCGGAGGAGGCTGATCATGTCGGAGACCTTCCAGCTCGGGGGCCACCCCTTCCACTCGAGGCTGATCGTCGGGAGCGGCAAATACGCCTCGCTGGCGCAGAACCTCGAGTGCGCGGCGGAGGCCGGCGCCGAGATGGTCACCGTGGCGCTCCGCCGGGTGAGCCTCACCGCGCCGAAGGAGGAGAACCTCTACGAGGCGCTCGCGGCGCGCGGCCTCGTGATCCTGCCGAACACCGCGGGCTGCTACACGGCCGAGGACGCAGTCACCACAGCCCGCATGGGGCGCGAGCTCCTCGGCACGCCGCTCGTGAAGCTCGAGGTGATCGGCGACGAGCGCACGCTCTTCCCCGACACCACCGCGACGATCGAGGCCGCGCGCATCCTGGTCGCCGAGGGCTTCACGGTGCTGCCCTACGTGACGGACGACCCGGTCGCGTGTCAGCGTCTCGCGGCGCTCGGCTGTGCGGCCGTGATGCCCCTCGCGGCGCCGATCGGCTCGGGCCTCGGCATCCGCAATCCCGCGAACCTCCGGATCATCCTCGAGACCGTCGAGGTCCCGGTGATCGTCGACGCGGGCGTCGGCACCGCGAGCGACGCGGCGATCGCGATGGAGCTCGGCGCGACGGCGGTGCTGATGAATACGGGCATCGCGGCGGCGAAGGACCCCGTGAAGATGGCGCGCGCGATGCGCCTCGCGATCGAGGCCGGGCGGCTCGCCTACGAGGCCGGCCGCATGCCGCGACGCCTCTACGCGTCGGCCTCGAGCCCGCTCGACGGGCTCGCCTCGTTCTGAGAGCCCCGACGCGACCGATCCTCTGCCTGGTGACCGAGCGAGCGCTCGGCGCCCGCCCGCTGGCGGACGCCGTGGAGGCCGCCGTCCGGGCCGGCGCGGACTGGGTGCAGGTTCGCGAGCGCGCGCTCGATGGCGCCGCCCTCTTCGACCACGCGGCCGAGCTCGCCGCGGCCGCCCGGCGCGGCGCCGCCGGGCGCGAGGGCCCCGGGCGGGACGAGCCGGTCCGGCTGATCGTGAACCGCCGCCTCGACGTGGCCCTCGCCCTCGACGCCGACGGCGCCCACCTCGGGTTGGACGCCGTGGCCCCGGCGGACGCCCGGCGTCTCCTCGGGTCGGCGCGTCTCGTCGGCGTCTCGGCCCACTCGCCCGAAGAGGTCGCGGCCGCCGCCCGGGACGGGGCCGACTACGCCTTCCTGGCGCCGGTCTTCCCGCCCCGCTCGAAGCCGGCGACCCGCCCTGCCCTCGGCCTCGCGACCCTCACCGCGGCGTGCGGGGCGGGGATCCCGGTCCTCGCCCAGGGCGGCGTCGACGCGGAGCGCGCGGCAGCGATCCTCGGAGCTGGCGCTGCGGGCGTCGCCCTCACGGGCGAGGTGCTGCTGGCCGATGATCCCGGTGCCGCCTGCGCGCGGGTCCGCCGCGCCCTCGACGGCCCGAACTGAAGGAGCCCCGTGCGCCGACCGCTCACCCTCCCGGCCCTCTTCGTGGCCCTCGCCGCCCCGGCCCTCGCGGCCCTGGCGCCCGTCGCCGCCCGCGCGGACGAGCTCGCCGCGCTGCAGGAGCGCATCATCGCGGTATCGGAGAAGGTGAAGCCGAGCGTCGTGCACATCGAGGCGATCGTGAAGATCGACGACCGACGCAATCAGGTGACGGGCTCGGGCGTCGTCGCGAGCGAGGACGGCGTGATCCTCACCAACCACCACGTGGTCGAGCGCGCCGAGAAGGTCACGGTCTCGGTGCCCGGCCGCCGCACGAAGTACCCCGCGAAGATCCTCGGCACCGACAAGCAGACCGACCTCGCGGTGCTGCGCATCGAGCCCGGGGCGAAGCTCCCGGCGGCGCAGTTCGGCGACGCCGACGCGGTGAAGGTCGGCCAGTGGGTGCTCGCGGTCGGCAACCCGTACGGCCTCGACGGCACCGTCTCGTTCGGGATCGTCTCCGCGAAGGGCCGCAACCTCGGCGTCGAGGACGTGCTGAACGACTTCATCCAGACCGACGCCATGATCGACCTCGGCTCCTCCGGCGGGCCGCTGGTCGACCTCGACGGCCGCGTGATCGGCATCAACTCGCGGGGCCAGGGCCGCGGCATCGGCTTCACGATCCCGATCGGCACGGCCCTCGAGGTGAGGCGCCAGATCGAGCACGGCGGAATCGAGCGCGGCTGGGTCGGCGTCACGATGCAGCCTCTCGACCGCGATCTCGCGCGCTACTTCGGCGTGCCCGACGCGAGCGGCGTGGTCGTGAACAGCGTCTCGGCGGGCTCGCCGGCGAAGGCCGCAGGGCTCGCGCCCGGCGACGTGATCACGCGCTTCGACGGCATCGAGATCGAGGCCGAGAAAGACGAGGAGCTCGGCGCGTTCCAGCGCCAGGTCGCGCGCATCGAGCCCGGCCACGCGGTGGCGGTCGAGATCCTGCGCGACGGCAAGCCGAAGTCGCTCACGCTCACGGTCGGGACGCAGCCCAAGGTCGAGCCCGAGATCGTCGAGAGCGACGCCGGCTTCCACGTCCAGGAGATCACCGAGAGCCTGTGGCGCGAGCAGCGGCTGGCGACGCGGACGGGCGCGTACGTGGCCTTCGTGGCGCGTGGCTCGCCGGCGAGCGAGGCCGGACTCGCGCCGGGCGACGTGGTCGAGCGGGTCGAGAAGACGGACGTGGCCGACGTGCCCGGCTTCGAGCGCGCGATGGCGGCCGTCGGCGAGCACGATGCCTTCCTCGTCACGGCCCGGCGCGGCGCCGAGACCAAGTTCCTGCTCGTGAAGCGCGGGGCGTCGCTGCGCGCGGCGACCCCGGGCACCAGCGATGCGCCGCCGACCGCGGGCGGCACGCGCTGAGGGCCGCGCCGGCTAGACCGCCAGCGTTCCCGCGCCCGCCGCGGGCGTCACCTCGAGCACCGGCAGGGCGCGGCCGAAGCGCGACGCGAAGCGCTCCGCGAGGAGCGCCGCCGCCTCGGACGCGGCCGACGCGCGCACGAGGTGCACCGTGCAGCCGCCGAAGCCTGCGCCCGTGAGGCGCGAGCCGAAGACGCCGGGCAGCGCGTCGCCGATCGCGCACAGCGCGTCGAGCTCGGGAATGCTCACCTCGTAGTCGCGCTGCAGGCTCGCCATGCCCGCGCGGAGCGCGTCGCCCGCCGCGGCGAGGTCGCCCCGCGCGAGGGCGGCGCAGACCGCGTCGACGCGCGCGTTCTCCTCGACGACGTGGCGCGCGCGACGGAACGCCACCGGGTCCGCGACGCGCTCCAGGGCGGGCAGCCGATCGGGCGCGAGATCGCGCAGGGCCGTGGCGCCGGACGGCACCAGGCCGGCCGTGCGCGCGGCCGCGAGCGCGCGCTCGCACTCGGCGCGACGCTGGTTGTAGGCGCCGGTCGCGAGCTCGCGACGCATGCCGGAGTCGGCGACGAGGAGCCGCGCCGCGCCGGGAAGCGGCGTCGGCGTGATCTCGAGCGAGCGGCAGTCGATCCGGAGCAGATGTCCCGCGCGGCCGAGGGCGCTCGCGAGCTGGTCCATCAGGCCGCAGGCGACTCCGACGAAGCCGCTCTCGGCGCGATGGGCCAGACGCGCCCGCGCGAGCCCGTCGAGTCCGAGTCCGGCCGCCGCGTCGAGGGCCGTCGCGAAGGCGACCTCGAGCGCGGCCGAGCTCGAGAGGCCCGAGCCGCGCGGAACCGTGCTCGCGACGACCGCGTCCAATCCGACGACTCGATGGCCCTGCTCCCGGAACGCGACGATCACGCCCTGCAGGTAGTCGGACCAGCGGCCGCTGCGCGCCGGCGCATCGGCGTCGAGCTCGGCCTCCTCGCCGAGATCCGCGGCCGCGATCCGGAAGCACGCGTCGTCGCGCACGGCGGCGACCACCAGCGTCTCGCGGTCGATCGCGCAGGGCAGCACCAGGCCGTCGTTGTAGTCGGTGTGCTCGCCGATCAGGTTCACGCGCCCGGGCGCGCGGGCGGCGAGCTCGGCGCGACGGCCGAAGCGGCGCGCGAGGTCGCGTCGCAGCCGATCGAGCACGTCCCGGCCCTCCCCTTCCGGCGCGCCGGCGCGGCGCGGCGGCCTCACCGCAGCGCGTGCGAACCTAGCCAGCGCGCGCGCGCATTGCCCCGCCGGGGCGCGCTGCCTAGCCTCCGCGCCCTCATGTCGGCGACCCGCTTCCTACTGCTCCTGCTGCGCGCGATCCGACCGGCCCGCGGCGTGTGCGCGGTCGCCGGGGCCCTCGTCGCGCTGGCGCCGGCTGCCCGGGCCGACGATCCGTTCCTGCGTCGCACGGCGACGGTCGAGGTGGTGCAGCGGATCGGACCGGCGGTGGTGAACGTGACGACCGAGCGCGTGGTCGCGAGCCCGTTCCGGGCCTTCGGCGCCGACCCCTTCTTCGACCGCTTCTTCCAGGACTTCTTCGAGCCCCGGGCGGCGCAGACGGTGCAGAGCCTCGGCTCGGGCGTGCTGATCGACGACCAGCGCCACGTCATCACGAACGAGCACGTGGTCGCCCAGGCGTCGCGCGTGCGCGTCACGCTCGCCGACGGGCGCGAGTTCGATGCGACGCTCGTCGGCGCCGACCCGAACAACGACGTCGCCGTGCTGCGGGTGGAGACGAAGGAGCCGCTGCCCTTCGTCCAGCCGGGCAGCTCGAAGGACGTGCTCGTGGGCGAGCCCGTGATCGCGATCGGCAATCCCTTCGGGCTCTCGAACACGGTCACGACCGGCGTGATCTCCGCGACCGATCGCTCGCTCCGCACCGAGCACCGCGTGTTCCACGGCTTCCTCCAGACCGACGCGTCGATCAACCCCGGGAACTCCGGCGGGCCGCTGCTGAACGCCGAGGGCACGCTGGTCGGGATCAACACCGCGATCTACGGCGGCGGCGCCCAGGGCATCGGCTTCGCGATCCCGATCGACGTCGCGAAGCGCGTGGTGAAGCAGCTGATCGAGCGCGGCGCCGTGACGCCGATCGGCCTCGGCCTCGACGTGCAGGACCTCGACGGCCGCATGGTCGAGGTGATGGAGGTCCCGCCGCGCCTCGCGGGCGTGCTGGTGGCGCGGGTCGAGCCGGGCGGACCGGCGGAGCGCGCGGGCGTGAAGCGGGGCGAGATCGTCACCAAGGTGGACGGGCACGCGGTTCGCGCGGCGCGCGAGTTCTACGAGGTGCTCGACGCGGTGACCGAGGGCAGCGACGTCGAGCTCACGCTCTGGCGGGACGGGACGACGCGCGGCGCCCGCGCCCGGGCCGTGGAGGTGACTCCTGCCGCGGTCGACGCCCTGGGCGAGCAGCTCCTCGGCCTCCGGGTCGAGGCGGCGAAGCCCGGGGCGAACCGATCCGGGGGGTATGTCGTCTCATCGGTGCGGCCCCGCAGCGGTGCGGCGCAGATCGGGATCCAGCCCGGAGACCTGCTGCTCGGGGTGAACGGACGGGAGCTTTCGGACCCTGCGGCGCTGCGCCGCGCCGTGCTGGATCTGCGAGGCCTTTCGCAGGCTTTGCTCGTGGTTCAGCGCGGTCCGCGTCGATACCATGTGACCGTGCCGCTCGGCTGAAGCCCCGGCACGCCAAGGAGCGATTCCTCATGACGGTCCATCCCAAGGTCGGCTCCCGCAGCTCGCGAGTGCTGCGCCGGCTCGCCGCGCTGGTGCTCGCCGCGGCGGCCCTCGGCCTGTTCGCGGTCGCGACGGGCATGCTCGACGTCGACCTGCGCTGGCGCGGCAGCGCTGCCAACGCGATCGATCTCTTCGGCTCGTCCGAGGAGGAGAAGCCGAAGGCCGAGGTGGCGCCGAGCACGGCGCCGTTCTGGACCGAGGACGGCCAGACTCCGCCCGCCGCCCCGCCCGGGGGCGCGCCCTCGAGCTTCGCGGACCTCGCCGAGAAGGTGTCGCCCGCGGTCGTGAACATCCAGACCTCGAAGACGGTCGGCGGCAAGGACCTCCAGGTTCCGCCGGGCATCGAGGAGTTCTTCGGCGGCCAGCTCGACGAGATGTTCCGCCAGCGCGAGCGCAAGGTGCCGAGCCTCGGCACGGGCTTCGTGATCTCGCCGGACGGCTACATCGTGACCAACAACCACGTGGTCGAGGACGTCGACAGCATCAAGGTCGCGTTCGCGGACGGCAACGAGCTCGAAGCCGAGATCATCGGACGCGACCCGAAGACCGACATCGCGCTGATCCGCGTGAAGAACGAGAAGCCGCTGCACGCGCTGCCGCTCGGCAACTCCGACGGGGTCCGCCCGGGCGACTGGGTGGTCGCCGTCGGCAACCCGTTCGGCCTCGCCCACACCGTGACGGCGGGCATCGTGAGCGCGAAGGGCCGGAACATCGGCCAGGGCCCCTACGACGACTTCATCCAGACCGACGCCGCCATCAATCCCGGCAACTCCGGCGGCCCGCTGCTGAACCTCTCGGGCGAGGTGGTCGGCATCAACACCGCGATCAACCCGCGCGCGAACACGATCGGCTTCGCGGTGCCGGTGAACATGGCGAAGGACATCCTCCCGCAGCTCCGCGCGTCCGGACACGTGACGCGCGGCTGGCTCGGCGTGGTGATCCAGCACATCACGCCGGAGCTCGCGGACTCGTTCGGCCTCACGGACAAAGCCGGGGCCCTGGTGTCGAAGATCGACCCGAAGGGCCCGGCGGCGGACGCCGGGCTGCAGCGCGGCGACGTGATCGTCGAGTTCGACGGCAAGCCCATCAAGCAGATGGACGAGCTGCCGCGCCTCGTCGCCGCGACACCGATCGGCAAGACCTGCGAGCTCGTCGCGCTGCGCGACGGCAAGCGCAAGAGCTTCGAGGTGAAGGTCGGCGAGCTGCCCGAGTCCGAGGTCGCGATCCAGCCCGCGAAGGCGGGCGAGAAGGAGGACGGCCCGTCGGCCTGGGGCCTCCGGGTCCAGAACGTCACCCCCGAGATCGCGCGCCAGCTCGAGCTCGACGACTCCGCGGGGGTCGTGGTGGCGGGGGTCGAGCCCGGAAGCCCGGCTGAGGAGGCCGGCATGCGCCGCGGAGACGTGATCCTCGAGGCCAATGGCAAGTCGGTGGCGAAGTCCACCGATCTGCGTGACGCCCTCGCCGGCACCAAGAAGGGCGCAAGACTCCTCGTACGTCGCGGCGACTCCGAGGTATACGTGGCGATGAAGCCGAAGGCGTGAGCGCGATGCCCTGAGCGCGGCCGTGGGGTGTTGCCTGCCCCGATGCCGCGTTTAGGGTACGGCCATGCGACTCGACAAGCTCACGATCAAGAGCCAGGAAGCCCTCTCCGCCGCCCAGGAGCTCGCCAGCGGCCGCAGCCACGCTGCGGTCGAGCCGGCACACCTCCTCACCGCCCTCCTCGCCCAGAGCGAGGGCGTCACCGTCCCGATCCTCGACAAGCTCGGCGTCTCCGCCGATCGCCTCCGGTCCGAGCTCGACACGCTCTTGAGCCGCCTGCCGAAGGTGAGCGGCGCGGCGGCGCAGGTGCGGCTCGGCGACGCGACCGGCCGCGTGCTCGAGGCCGCGTTCCGCGAGGCCGAGGGGTTGAAGGACGACTACGTCTCGACCGAGCACCTGCTGCTCGCACTCGCCGCGGAGAAGAGCGACGCCGCCGGCGAGCTGCTGCGGCGCGCCGGCGCGACCCGCGACGCGCTGCTGAAGGCGCTCCAGGCCGTGCGCGGCGGCGCCAAGGTCACGGATCCCGATGCCGAGTCGAAGTACCAGGCCCTCGAGAAGTTCGGCCGCGACCTGACGGAGCTCGCGCGACGCGGGAAGCTCGACCCGGTCGTCGGCCGCGACGAAGAGATCCGCCGCGTGATCCAGGTGCTCTCGCGCCGCACCAAGAACAACCCGGTGCTGATCGGCGAGCCCGGCGTCGGCAAGACCGCGATCGTCGAAGGCCTCGCCCAGCGCGTGGTCGCGGGCGACGTGCCCGAGTCGCTGAAGGACCGGCGCGTGATCACCCTCGACGTCGGCTCGCTGATCGCGGGCTCGAAGTACCGCGGTGAGTTCGAAGACCGCCTGAAGGCGGTGCTGCGCGAGGTCTCCGAGGCGCAGGGCAAGATCATCCTGTTCATCGACGAGCTGCACACGATCGTCGGCGCCGGCGCCGCCGAGGGCGCGGCCGACGCCGCGAACCTGCTGAAGCCCGCCCTCGCGCGCGGCGAGCTGCGCTGCGTGGGCGCGACGACCCTCGACGAGTACCGCAAGCACGTCGAGAAGGACGCCGCCCTCGAGCGGCGCTTCCAGCCGGTCTTCGTGGGCGAGCCGAACCTGCAGGACACGATCTCGATCCTGCGCGGCCTGAAGGAGCGCTACGAGGTGCACCACGGCGTGCGCATCCAGGATGCCGCGCTCGTCGCCGCCGCGACGCTCTCGAACCGCTACATCACCGACCGCTTCCTGCCCGACAAGGCGATCGACCTCGTGGACGAGGCCGCGAGCCGGGTGCGGGTCCAGATCGACTCGATGCCCGAGGAGCTCGACCAGATCGAGCGCAAGCGCACGCAGCTCGAGATCGAGCGCGAGGCGCTGAAGAAGGAGAGCGACGCGGCCAGCCAGGAGCGTCTCGGCCGCGTCGAGCAGGAGATTGCGGAGCTGCGCGAGCGCGGCAATGCGATGAAGGCGCGCTGGGAGGCGGAGAAGAGCGAGATCCAGAAGCTCCGCACCCTCAAGGAGAAGCGCGAGGAGCTGAACCTCGAGCTCGAGCGCGCGACGCGCGCCGGCAACCTCGAGCGCGCCTCGGAGATCCGCTACGGCCAGCTCGTCCAGACCGAGCGCGAGCTCGCGGAAGAGCAGGATCGCCTTGCGAAGCTGCAGAAGGACAGCTCGCTCATCACCGAGGAGGTGACCGCCGAGGAGATCGCCGAGATCGTCTCGAAGTGGACGGGCATCCCGGTCTCGAAGATGATGGAAGGCGAGCAGGAGAAGCTCCTCCGCATGGAGGAGAACCTGCGCCGGCGCGTGATCGGACAGGACGAGGCGCTGGTCGCGGTGTCGAATGCCGTGCGCCGCGCGCGCGCGGGGCTGCAGGACCCGAACCGCCCGATCGGCTCGTTCATCTTCCTGGGCCCGACGGGCGTCGGCAAGACCGAGACCGCCCGCGCTCTCGCTGAGTTCCTGTTCGACGACGAGCACGCGATGGTGCGCATCGACATGAGCGAGTTCATGGAGAAGCACTCCGTGTC
>Ga0105106_10001621_pt1 | contig 16240 bp, 10 predicted proteins | sample PPLLaktember2015_5_FD_79109 | JGI IMG/M metagenome (GOLD analysis project Ga0105106, IMG submission 79109) | Freshwater sediment microbial communities from Prairie Pothole Lake near Jamestown, North Dakota, USA - PPLs Lake P8 Core (1) Depth... | ecosystem: Environmental > Aquatic > Freshwater >...
ATGGGGCTGATCGTGCAATATCTGAGCTCGCTCATAAAAATCGATCTTGCCGATTACCAGTCATTCAACATGGATGAAATGATACTGAAGATCAAGGAGTTTATGTGGCCGATGCTTCTTGTTTCCATTGTGAGCCTGCTGTTCACCACTATTCTGCACTACTATGTTATTTTTAATCCCCTTGACAGCAGGAACAATATTTTCACCTGCACCTATAAATCGCTCAGGTACTTCATCCCCTATCTGCTTGTCATAATAATGCTTGCCTTTGTAGGGTCCTTTGCTCTTTTTCTGGGTCTTATCATGCTTGTTATAGGAGCATTGTTTGCAGCGGTATATATCATGACCCTGTACCTGTTCATCCTTCCCATTATGATGGTTGAAGGACCGAACATAGCCGCAACAATCAGCAGAACGGTAAAACTTGCACACAGAGGCTTCTGGTCAAACCTTGGGTGGGCGGCTATATTTGTGATTATTCTTCTTGTGATCACTACAGTTTTATCAGGAATTATTCTTCTGCCATTTACCGGCACTTTCTTTTCAGCCGTCACCAATCCGGAAGAGGCTCCGAATGTCCTGGAAATAACATCGAGACCACTTTACATAATCCTGTCAGCCCTGTTGAACGGGTTGACGCTGCCTTTAATGCCAATATTTGCATGTATACTTTATTTCAATGGCAGGGCACGTGAGGATCAGCGGGATCTCACCTGGCATAATGAGGATAATGATGATGGAAAAGTAAGGGTCGAGGACCTTTATGCCAAACCCCTGCCGGAAGAAGAAGAAAAGTCTTGAAGTCTTGCGGTCTTGCGGTCATTAAGACTTTAAACGACTGCACGACTGCACGACTGCACGACTGCACGACTGCACGACTGCAAGACTGCACGACTGCACGACTGCACGACCACAAGACCGCACGACCTATATATCGTTTTCCCCCTTTACATAACCGAAATTGGCCAGTATGCCTCCATCAACGTAAAGAATGTGTCCATTGACAAAGTCGCTTGCTTTTGATGCGAGAAAAAGTGCGGCATTGGCAACATCCTCAGGCTCTCCCCACCTGCCCGCGGGAGTCCGTGTCATAACGAGGTCGTTGAAAGGATGGCCATTTTCACGAATCGGTCCGGTCTGGGCGGTTACTATATAGCCGGGTCCGATTCCATTAATCTGAATGTTATACTTTGCCCATTCGCAGGTCATATTTTGAGTAAGCAGCTTTAATCCTCCCTTTGCAGAGGCATATGCAGAAACAGTATTCCGGCCATATACACTCATCATGGAACACATATTGATGATTTTGCCGCTCCTTTTCGCGATCATATTGGGAGCAACTCTTTTTGAGACGATCAGAGGGGCAACAAGGTCAACATCGATCACTTGCTTATAATCAGCAACAGGCATATCGAGGATTGGAATCCTTTTTATAATACCGGCATTATTGACAAGGATATCAATTGTTCCGACGTTTTTTTCAATCTCTGAAATGCCCCTGTCAACATACTTTTCATCAGTTACATTAAAAACCAGCGTGTAAACCTCCAGGCCCTCCTTTTCGAAAGCGTCCCTGCATTTAAGAAGTTTTTCCTCATGAATGTCATTCACGCATACTTTTGCTCCTGCTTTTCCAAGGATCAGACCTATTGCCAGTCCTATTCCATGGGTCCCTCCGGTCACAAGGGCAACCATGCCGGTCAGATCAAATAATTCTGTAATCATAATTTATTTTTATTCCTCCGTTATTTTAAAGTATCCGGATATCGGACGTCCATATCGCTGTAATCGAGGTTCTCCCCTGCCATCCCCCATATGAATGTATAATTTGATGTTCCGGCTGCGCTGTGGATACTCCACGATGGTGATAGCACAGCCTGCTCATTCTTCATCCATATATGCCGTGTTTCATCCGGATCGCCGATAAAATGACAGATTCCCTGATTTTCAGGTACCTCAAAATAAAAATATGCTTCCATTCTGCGGTTATGGGTATGAACAGGCATCGTGTTCCATACGCTCCCTGTTTTAAGCTCTGTCATACCCATCTGAAGCTGGCAGGTCGGGAGAACATTATTTATCAACAGTTTATTTATAGTTCGGTGATTTGATTCTTCCGGTGAACCAAGGGTTGAAATGACCGCATCCCTGACGGTCACTTTCCTGGATGGATATTTATGGTGTGCAGGCGCTGAATTTATATAAAGCTTTGCCGGCCTTGAGGTATCAGCCGATTTAAAAGTAACATCCCTGGTCTCCTTTCCAAGATAGAGAGCCTCCTTGAAACCTATATTCCAGCTGGTGCCATCAGCTTCTATCACTGCCTCTCCTCCAATGTTTATAATCCCCATTTCCCTGCGCTCAAGGAAATAACCTGCCTTCAGGTCATCGGCACTCTCCAGTTTCAAAGCCTTGCCCGAAGGCATCGCTCCACCCACCATGTACCTGTCGTACATGGAATAAACCAGCGATATCTCATCCGGGATAAATATGTTTTCAATAAGAAACTCCTTTCTGAGCTTAAGAGTGTCGTATATTTTGAAATCTTCCGGATGAACTGCGTATCTTATGTCAACTTTCATGGAGAAGTTTTTTGTGATTGGAAAATGATATTCACTTCATCAAAAATACAACATTTAAAAATCAATAAATCCCATCCCACAATTAAAAACAGGTCAAATAATTTGCTACTTTTATTTTTTCAATTCAGCCAGTCATCTGACCAGCAGTTACAGCAAATACAGTTAATAATATATGAATAAGCCATTTATAAATGATGATTTTCTTCTTGAGAGCAAGACAGCAAGAAGATTATACCACGATTTTGCCGAACATCAGCCAATAATTGATTTCCACTGCCACCTTTCGCCTTCGATGATTGCCGACGACATAAGGTTTGATAACCTGGGGCAGGCATGGCTCGATGGTGATCATTATAAATGGAGGGCGATGAGGATAAACGGTGTCGATGAGAAATTCTGCACGGGCAATGCTACTCCACGTGAGAAATTCGGCAAATGGGCTGAAACTGTTCCTGTTGCTATCGGTAATCCGCTTTATCACTGGACCCAGCTGGAACTCGCCAGGTATTTTGGCATTTACGATCTCCTTTCACCAGCAACTGCAGGTGAAATATATGAGAAAGCTTCAGGGATGCTCCGGACTGAGGATTTCAGCATAAGATCACTGCTCAGGAAGATGAAGGTTGAGATCGTGTGCACAACCGACGACCCGGCTGATTCGCTTGAATACCATCAAAGGCTTAAAACCGTTCCTGAGATAAAAGTACTTCCGACATTCCGTCCTGATAACGCCGTCAAGACAGACGATCCGGTAAAATTCATTGAATACATTGCCAGGCTTGAGAAAGCGTCGGGAATGAAGATCGAAAGCTTCTGGAACCTCATAAAAGCGCTCGATGCCAGGCATGAGTTTTTCCATAAAATGGGCGGCAGACTATCTGATCACGGTCTCGACCGGTTTTACTATTCTCCATGCAGTGCAGATGAAGCAGACAGGATCTTCAGAATACTTCTTAAAGCGCAGGTACTTTCGGCCGATGACACTGAAAAATACAGATCGGCAGTCATGCTCGAACTCTGCAGGATGAATCACAAACGGGGATGGACCCAGCAGTTCCATGTGGGGGCCATTAGGAACAATAATTCAAGGATGTTCCGGCTTATGGGACCCGATACGGGTTGGGATTCGATAGGGATACCCCAGGATGCACTGAAAATGTCACGATTTCTCAGTTCCATGGATGACACCGACCAGCTTGCAAAAACGATCCTTTACAATCTTAATCCGGCCGACAATGAAATGATGGTTACAATGGCCGGAAATTTCAACGACGGCACCCATCCTGCAAAGGTACAGTACGGAGCCGCGTGGTGGTTCCTCGATCAGAAACAGGGAATGGAAAAACACCTTAAGGACCTGGCTGCACTCGGGCTGCTGAGAAGGTTCGTCGGCATGGTCACTGATTCAAGAAGCTTTTTATCATATCCCCGGCATGAATATTTCAGAAGGATTGTCTGCAACTTCGTCGGGAAGCAGATCGATAAAGGGTTAATCCCCGATGAGGACGAACTTGTCAGGCCGCTAATCGAAGGAACTTCATATAAAAATGCTAAAGAATATTTTGGATTTTAATGTACGTTTTATCAATTTCCTGATTAAGGAATACCCCCTTTCAATCCCGCCTTGCGGGAGGCGAAAACAGCTCCTTCACCCTTGGGGGAAGGTTGGGAATGGGGTCATTTAAAAAGAAAACGCTTTAATAAGTTTAAATTATACAATATGAATGAACTTAATCTTAAAGACAAAATAGCAGTTATTACCGGCGGAGCCGGGCTAATCTGTTCTGAAATGGCACGATCCCTGGCTTTTCACGGTGTAAAGACAGTGATAATCGACCTTAACATCGAAGCTGCCACAAGGGTGGCAAATGAAATAGAAAAGGAATTTAAGGCTCCTTCCCTCGGGTTGTCGGCAAATGTTCTTGACAAATCCTCCCTCGAGGCTTCAAGGAAGATCATCCACGATAAATTCGGCACGATTGACATACTTATAAACGGTGCGGGTGGAAATTCCCCTGCTGCCACAACAAAGATCGAAAAGATGGATGGATCGGAAAATGAAAATCCTGATGACACATTTTTCGGGCTGCAGATTGAAGGTTTCGACAAGGTGTTTGACCTTAATTTCAAGGGCACCCTGCTTCCTTCAATGGTTTACACAAAAGATATGGTTGCACGGAAATCGGGTGTGATAATTAATATCTCATCAATGAATTCCTACCGTCCTCTCACTAAAATAGCCGCCTATTCGGCAGCCAAGGCTGCTGTTAATAATTTCACACAATGGCTGGCTGTTCATTTTTCAAGGGCGGGAGTACGTGTAAATGCTATCGCTCCGGGCTTCCTTCTTACAAACCAGAACAAGTTCCTTATGATCGATGAAACGGCCTCAGATAACCTTACGGCGAGAGCCAGGAAAATTCTCAGCAGCACTCCGATGGAGCGCTTCGGAACACCCGAAGAGATGACGGGAACAGTTCTTTACCTTGTTTCCGACCTGTCAAAATTCGTGACAGGAGTTGTTATCCCGGTCGACGGGGGATTCAGCGCCTATTCAGGTGTATGATTAGCAGTAAGCAGGGGGCAGTAAGCAGGGGGCAGGGAGCAGAGGGTTTATGGCTTAAAATCCTCACGCCTGACGCCCGTCGCCCGACGTCATTATCTTTTGGGAAAAATTGAAATATTTAAAATTATGATATACTATCAATCCGGTTCTGAAAATACTGTAGTGAGCCCTAATGATCTTGAATTCGGGGTGTTTTCCGCGCTTGTAAAACTGGGTCCAAAAAAAAAGGTCCTCGTTGTTCCACCCGATTTTACAAGATTTCACTCAAGGGCAGGAGATATTACTTCACTTGTTTATAACTATTACAAGGAAAACCTTAAAGACATCTTGCCGGCGCTCGGCACTCATTCCCCAATGACCGGCAAGGATATTTCCGAAATGTACAGTGGAGTCCCCGGTTCGCTTTTTAGGGTGCATGACTGGAGAAATGATGTTGTTACAGTCGGAACCGTTCCGGGTGAATTTGTCTCCGGGATAACTGAAGGAAAGCTTGATTATTCATGGCCGGCACAGTTGAACAAGCTTGTCATCAACGGAGGACATGATCTTATTCTGTCAGTCGGACAGGTCGTGCCTCATGAAGTTGTCGGCATGGCCAATTACAATAAAAACCTTTTTGTCGGTACAGGCGGGCCTGAAGGGATAAACAAAAGCCATTTCATTGGAGCAGTATACGGAATGGAAAGAATGATGGGAAAAGCTGATACGCCTGTAAGAAAGCTTCTTAATTATGCATCGGAGAATTTCATACCTAACCTTCCGGTGGTTTACATTCACACTGTAGTCGGCCGCGACCCGTCAGGCAAACTTGTGATAAGGGGGCTTTATATCGGCGACGATCATGAGGTTTTCAACCTGGCCTCGGAGCTTTCCCTGAAGGTTAATTTTACCGTCCTTGAAAAGCCACTGAAAAAAGCTGTTGTCTATCTTGATCCGGCTGAATTCAAAAGCACATGGCTTGGCAACAAGAGCATTTACAGAACCAGGATGGCAATGGCTGATAACGGAGAGCTTATAATCCTTGCACCCGGTCTGAAGGAGTTCGGAGAAGACAGGGAGATCGACAGGCTGATAAGGAAATACGGTTACCGGGGAACTCCTGAAACATTGAAATCGACCGACCAAAATATTGAGCTGAAGAATAATCTAAGCGCTGCCGCACACCTGATTCATGGCAGTTCGGAAGGCAGGTTTTCGATAACCTACTGCCCGGGATTTCTTACAAAAGATGAAATAGAATCTGTGAATTTCAGGTATGCCGACCTGAAAACCATGATGGAAAAATATAATCCGGCAGTGCTCCATGAGGGAGTGAACAGACTTGCAGGCGGGGAAGAGATATATTATATTTCAAATCCTGCGGTCGGGTTATGGGCCGCAAAAGAAAAGCTCAGATGATAAACTGGGGGATAATTGGCTGCGGCAATGTGACCGAACTTAAAAGCGGCCCCGCTTTCAGCAAGGTCGCCGGTTCCCGCCTTGCTGCAGTTATGAGGCGCAATCGTGAGCTTGCGGAGGATTATGCCCGCAGGCATAACGTTCCAAAATTTTACAATGATGCCGACGATCTGATTAATGATGATGAGATCAATGCTGTTTACATTGCGACACCCCCCGGAAGCCATGCCGGATATGCGATTAAAGCTCTAAGAGCAGGGAAGCCTGTATATATCGAGAAACCAATGGCACTCAACCATGAGGAGTGTGCCGCAATAAATGAAACATCTCAAAAATGTGGGGTTCCTGTCTTTGTTGCATACTACCGGAGAACACTTCCAGGCTTCCTTAAGATAAAAAGACTGATCGATTCCGGTGAAATCGGAAAGCCAAGATTTGCAAATTTCCAGATTTACAACTACCCGTCAGATAATGAAAAGGCAGGAAAACTTCCCTGGCGGGTCATCCCGGAGATCTCCGGAGCCGGACATTTTTTTGATCTTGGATCACACCAGCTTGATTACCTCGATTTCCTTTTTGGGCCGGTGCTTAAAGTCTCCTCACTTGCCGTTAGCCAGGCACATAATTACAGTGCCGAGGATTTTGTCTCGGCCCAGTTCCTTTTCAGGGACAATATAGCAGGTACGGGAATCTGGAGTTTCAGTGTATCGCGTGAAGGTAACAGGGATTATTTTGAAGTGGTTGGTGAAAAAGGAATAATAAAAACCTCTACATTTACCTACGAACCTATCGTTCTCGAAAACACCAGGGGACGACAGGAATTTCCTAACGAGCGGCCTGAAAACATACAGTTTTACCTTATTGAGCAGATAGTCAGAGCCCTTTCAGGAAATGGAGAGGTGGTTAGTACAGGAATCTCGGCAGCACGAACAAGTTGGGTTATGGACCAGGTCGTTAAAGAGTATTACAATAAATAGGGCGCTGGGTGCTGGTTACTGGTTACTGGTTACTGGTTACTGGTTACTGGTTACAAGTTATAATTTTACAGAATATTGGCAACAAGCAACAAGCAACAAGCAACAAGCAACAAGCAACTAGCAACAAGCAAATAACAACAAACAACTATCAACCAGCAACCAGCAACATAGGATTATAAACTAAATATTCAACAATGGATAAACAATCGGACATCGGTTTAATCGGATTGGCGGTAATGGGCGAAAATCTTGTGCTCAACATGGAAAGCAAGGGCTTTCAGGTTACCGTTTATAACAGGACAGTTCAGAAAGTGGATGACTTTCTTGCAGGCAGGGCAAAAGGTAAAAGGATCACCGGAGCCCACTCAATTGAAGAGCTCATCAAATCGCTGAAGAGGCCAAGGAAGATAATGATAATGGTAAAAGCAGGAAAGGCCGTCGATGATATGATCAACACCCTTATTCCTCATCTTGAGAAAGGTGATATCATAATTGACGGAGGGAACACCCATTTCCCCGACACAAACAGGAGAACCTCCTTTGTTGAAAGCAAGGGATTACTCTATATCGGAACCGGTGTTTCGGGAGGTGAAGAGGGCGCTCTTCTGGGTCCGTCGATAATGCCGGGCGGTTCGAAGGCAGCATGGCCAGAGGTAAAACCAATCTTTCAGGCTATTGCGGCAAAAGTTGATGACGGAACACCATGCTGCGACTGGGTAGGGGAAAACGGAGCCGGCCATTTCGTGAAAATGGTCCATAACGGGATCGAATACGGTGATATGCAGCTGATTTGCGAAGCATACCAAATCATGAGGGATCTGCTTAAAATGACTGCCGATGAAATGCATCTCGTGTTCAAAGGTTGGAATGAAGGCGATCTCGACAGTTATCTTATTGAAATCACCCGCGATATTCTCGCGTTCAAGGACACGGATGGGAAACCGCTTGTTGATAAAATACTTGACACGGCCGGACAAAAGGGTACAGGGAAATGGACTGCCGTTGCAGCCCTCGATCAGGGAATTCCACTTACCCTTATCGGGGAAGCTGTTTTTTCGCGGTGCCTCTCTGCGGTCAAGGAAGAACGGGTAAAAGCCTCAAAAGTACTGCATGGGCCCTCTCTTTCAACGCCTGCCGACAAGACAAAATTCATCAACGACCTGAAGGATGCCCTTTATGCATCCAAGATAGTCTCGTATGCTCAGGGATATACACTAATGAGATCAGCGGCAGAAGAGTACAAATGGGACCTGAACTACGGTGGAATTGCCCTGATGTGGAGGGGAGGCTGTATAATCAGGTCTGCTTTCCTGGGCAAAATCAAGGAGGCATTCGGCAATAATCTTTCCCTCGATAACCTTCTGCTTGATCCTTTCTTTAAGGACAAGATAGACAAGGCACAGAAAGGCTGGAGAAACATTGTTTCCACTGCAGCAATCAACGGAATACCTGTTCCTGCAATATCCTCCGCACTTGGCTATTTTGACGGCTACCGCTGTAAAAAGCTTCCTGCAAACCTTCTCCAGGCGCAACGTGATTACTTTGGAGCTCATACGTATGAACGTCTAGACAAGCCAAGAGGCGAATTCTTCCACACAAACTGGACTGGCCGTGGCGGAACAACAGCTTCTACAACCTATAATGTGTAAATCCTTTAACAACCTGACCAAAAATGGTGGAAATCAATAAGAAGATCGGCAAGTACAGATGGACAATATGTTCACTGGTATTCTTTGCAACAACGGTTAACTATCTCGACCGGCAGGTGCTCAGCCTGCTGAAGGATAATCTGGAGGTTCAGTTTAACTGGAGCGATTCCGATTATGCCAATATTGTATCTGTATTTCAGTTTGTTTATGCTATTTCAATGCTTTTTGCCGGACGGCTAATCGACTGGCTGGGAACCAAAATGGGATACGCCTGGTCGCTTATCATATGGTCCTTCGCCGCCATGTCGCATGCCCTGGCAAGAGGCACCGGAGGTTTCATGATAGCCCGCGGATTACTCGGGTTTGGTGAATCAGGCAACTTCCCGGCAGCCATCAAGACGGTTGCAGAATGGTTTCCCAAGAAGGAAAGAGCCCTGGCCACGGGTATTTTCAATTCAGGTACCAATGTCGGCGCTATTCTTGCCCCTCTTGTAGTTCCATGGATCGTAAAGCACCTTGGATGGGAAGCAGCGTTTTTAATTATCGGTGCAATTGGTTTCTCCTGGCTTATTTTCTGGTTCTGGCTGTATGAGATTCCTTCCAGGAGCAAACGCCTCGCAAAGCCGGAGTTTGATTACATCCACTCCGATAGTACAGACGAATCGGAACATAAGGTTTCGGAGACCACCGATAAAGTTCCATGGTTTAAACTGCTTAAATTCAAGCAGACATGGGCATTCAGCTTCGGAAAGTTCATGACCGACGGGGTTTGGTGGTTCTATTTGTTCTGGCTTCCTGCCTATCTTAAAGCCCAGTACGGAATGACCGGATTGCAGGTTGCATTTCCCCTGGCTGTCCTGTATACTCTCTCGACAGTCGGCAGTATAACTGGAGGATTGTTTCCAATGTACTTCATAAAAAAGGGATATGAGCCCTATGCCGGACGCATGAAAGCCATGCTCCTGATAGCATTGGCTCCACTGCTTGTACTGCTTGCCCAGCCTCTTGGCGGGATCAGTTACTGGATGCCGGTTCTGTTCATTGGAATCGGAACCGCGGCCCATCAGGCCTGGTCGGCAAATATCTTTACAACAGTGTCCGACATGTTTCCCAAAAAGGCAGTGGCAAGTGTAACCGGAATAGGCGGAATGGCCGGAGGATTCGGAGGTATTTTTGTAAATAAAATCTCGGGTTGGGTTTTTGATGGTTACCGCAGCGCAGGTATTGCAAAATCGTGGGTTGAGGCACAGGGCCAGAATCTCGGTGAATTTATAGAAAAAATCAGATCGATGACTCTGATCAACAAATACGACGACATCATAAACCTCGATAAGGTCGAACTGCATAATCTTTCGGCAGAAGTGGCACAGCAGCTCCAGTCGGTCGATCCGGCCATGTTTGAGCAGTTGAAAGCCATCCAGACACCAATAGTCCAGGGGAATATGACTATCGCTTATTCCCTTGTATTTGTATTTTGTGCAGTCGCATACCTTTTAGCCTGGGCAGTGATGCATTTTCTGGTACCAAAATGGAAGAAAATCGACCTGTGATCGTGACAACCAGCATTTAATATTTTAACAATGAAGAAACTGGGAAAATATTCAATCGGGCTGGGCGACAGGTTCGGCCATCAGGGCCATGCCCAGCTTAAAGCGGTCATAGAGGCCGGCAAAAAAGATATTGGCATAACACCTGTATGGAACAAGTCGAACAGGGAGCACATGATTATAGGTACCTATCCGTCGGATGTCAGGAAGGAGGCAGATACCGTCACCAGGGCTGCAGGATTTAAGATGCCCTATTTCGTGGATGCCGATCACATTAACCTTGAAACGGTTGATAAATTCTTAGGCAGTTCCGATTTTTTTACAATCGATGTGGCATCCTATATCGGGAAGCGTGCCGATGATTCTGAAATAAAATCATTTCTTGAAACTTCAGGTAAATTCACAGGAAAGCTGGAGGTACCGGGTATCAAAAAAGCTGTAAAATGCTCGGGGAATCAACTTGGCGCTATTGCTGAGAAATACCTCTTCGCTGCAAAAAAAGCCGGCGAGATCTACAGAAAAATTGAAGGATCGAAGGGTACAGGAAATTTCATAACGGAAGTATCGATGGATGAGGTTGCAATACCCCAGACACCGGTTGAATTGTTTTTCATCCTTAAGATGCTCGGGGATGAGGGTGTTCCCCTTCAGACAATCGCCCCTAAGTTCTCGGGACGATTCAATAAGGGAGTTGATTACGCAGGTGATCCCATGAAGTTTGCCGCTGAGTTTGAGGAGGACCTGATGATCATTGCCTTAGCAGTCACGGAGTTCGGACTCCCTGATAATCTGAAGATAAGCGTCCATTCCGGATCCGACAAGTTTGCCATATATCCGCATATCGGTTCACTGCTCAAAAGGCACGGCAAGGGTGTTCACCTTAAGACTGCAGGTACAACCTGGCTAGAGGAGATTATCGGGCTTGCTGAAGCAGGAGGCCAAGGTCTTGATTTTGCAAAAGAGGTCTATAATAAATCTCTTGAAAAAATTGAGGAGCTGTGCGCTCCCTACGCCGACGTTATTGACATTGACCCGAAAGCCCTTCCGGCTGCAGGAGAGGTCTCAGCCTGGAACGGAAGGAAGTTTGCATCCTCACTCAGGCACAATCAGGACAATCCCGATTACAATCCAAATATGAGGCAGCTGATTCATGTAGCATACAAGCTGGCAGCCCAGAAGATGGATATTTTCTTCAGACTGCTTGAGGAACACGAAGAGGTCGTCTCAGAATGCGTCTTCGATAATATCTACAACAGGCACATCCTGCGGGTATTTGGATTTTAGCCCCCCTTCTGGGGGGTTGGGGGGTTATCGATCCAGTTCTAGTGCTGCGAGGATAAATGGTGCTACTCCCTTTGGATCGTTATCGATCCGTTTTTCATTAATATAGTACTCATACGATCCGTCGCGGTATGGATTACCACCCAGTCCGCACCCGCCGCATATATTGTGCATTGTCAGAAATCCCTCCTTATCCGTAGTGATAAGCTCTTTTATAAGATTATCAAAAGCCGTTTCAGCTATGGTAAGATATTTGCCATCGAGGTAACCCTTATGTGCCCCTTTTGCATATACATAAATAAACATTGCCGACCCTGAGCCTTCAATATAATTGCCTTCCCTCCCACCATGATTAAGTATCTGGAACCAAAGACCTGTTTCCTCGTCCCGGACTTTCAGAAGAGCTTCGCAGGTATTTTGAAGAATTGTTATCAGGTCACTGCGACCAGGATGATCTTCAGGAAGGTAATCCAGAATATCAGCAATAGCCATTAAATACCAGCCGGTTGCCCGGCTCCACGGATATAGTGATTTCCCGGTTTCAGGGTCGCACCATTTCTGCTGCCTGCTCTCATCCCATGCATGCATTAGCAGCCCTGACTCCTTATCCAGGGTCATTTCATAAGCCATTTTCGTCTGTTCAGCAGCTGTGTCGAACCATTCCGGAGCATTGAACTCACGTGCATACTCGACCATAAATGTCGATCCCATGAAAATACCATCGAGCCACATCTGCCAGGGGTAGATCTTTTTATGCCAGTACCCCCCCGATTTTGTCTTTGGATGGGCTTTAAGCTGATCGATAAAACCATGAAGGGCATACATGTACTTAACCTCATCTGTCCTTTTATACACGGTCATTACATTTCTTCCGGGAAATATCCTGTCGAGATTGAATTCTTCCAACCTGTAATCGATAATGGAGCCGTCGGGCTGAACGAAGTATTTAACCCAGTCTTCCATGTATTTTAAATATACCGGATCAACACTCCCAAGCCTGTCCATTGCCATTCCAAGAAAGGCGACATCATATGCCCATTTCGGATTTCTGTCGACATAATAAACAAGGCTGTCGGATCGGTTCAAAACTGAATTTGCCATTTTTACCGACCATTTCAGGTCCGCAACATTCTCCTTTTTAGATGGTGCCTGGGAATTGCAGGATACCAGCATGACTAATAAAACAACAAATCCTTTTCTTAACATGACTTTTTATCAATTATTAACTATTATAAAGTTATAATCCTTCCCTGGTTTTTCACCCCTAAATCCCACAGGGGGGGGAGTTTAAGTCCGTATTTCTTTTTAAGCCCCCCTCGGGGGGTTGGGGGGTCAAAAGAAAAGAGACTCCCTGCCAGAGTCTCCTTTCAAACCAGGTATTACTGAAAGTTGCCTATGAATCTTTGTAGCAATACCATTTTACACCCAAACTAACCCAATAATTTCGAATTAGTAGCCCGGATTTTGCATCGCTGCTTTTTCGTCTGCCGTAAGAGCTCTCCCTTCTTCATTATAGATAGCATCAAGGAAAGTCTGCGGCAACGGACGCAGATAATGCTTTTCCTGGATAGCCGCTACTGATCCCTCGTTGAAAGTCTTGGCGCGTGTTATAAGCGTTTTAGTGCGTGCAAGGTCTTCCCAGCGGAAAAGCTCTCCGTAAAGCTCGCGTGAACGTTCGTTGAGCAGGAAACAGATCATCCTGTCATAATCTGAAGAATAGCCGAGTGTTGTTATAATGGCTTCATCTACAGCCGGAAGGCTTGCCGGGGTGATCCCGGTTGTAATATCTGAGGCAGCGGTCGTAACAGGAATATCAAGCGATTCATAGTATGAATTTGAAGTGCAATAAGAATTAATCAACTTGCCGTCTTTATTAAGCGGTGCATTTGAATTGCTAAGAACTGCAGCGCCGCCATCCCGGTATGCAGACCTGTTTTCACCATTTCTGAACTGCGCGCGTGTACGGACAATATTCATAACCGTGATTGCTTCATCATATTTGTTCTGCCGGATAAGAGCCTCAGCCTTAATGAGATAAGTTTCAGATACCCTTGCATATATTCCATCGCGGCGGCCAGCAGTTGCGGCTACTGCCGGGCGGGATCCGTCAAGCCATTTGCTGAGAGCAGGGAACCGGCTGACATTGACAGGTAACTTTAAGAAGCCGCTGCCATCGGCAAGGTAGCGTGGATAAACATGGGGTGTGGGTTTACCGGTAACAGGGTTATTGAAATAGACCCCGTTATGTGTACTTTTTACTTTCGGAGTTCCTCCGGGAGCAGCTGGATCTGTAAACCTGGTATCGCCCGCCTTATTGATAATGTAGATCAATCCCAGGTCACCCTGTGCATAATTTACAGCCGTGTTTGTATTCGGGTCAGTTCCGTTAAGCGTGGCCAGGTTTGAAATATTGTTAAGGTTTGCCTTAGTCTTAAAGCTCTTCCAGAAGCGCGAATCGTTCTCCAGGTCAAACACACTGAAGGTGTATTCATTTGTCCTGCATCTCTGGTACTCACGTCCTCCTGCTATATCACGTACAAAACCGGGAAGTGTCTGATATACCGAAAGAAAAAGAAGATGGTTGTAGTTCCCGTTACCATCATTTGCGACGGTAGTAGTGCTGGAGAACTGTGCTGCAAAAATAACTTCAGGAAGTCTCTCGTTTGGTCCGTCAGGCCCCGTGTAAGCGAAAATATCAGAAAAATCTGCTGCAAGCGGGTGATTGGCAATTACCTCGTCTGTAAGTGTTATTATCTCCGCAAAGTCCGCTGTTTTGTACGAAGAGTTCCAGTCGTCGTTTATCTCAGAACACCTATAGAGGAGAGCTTTTGCCAGGAAGTGGGCTGCCACATCCTTGTAGAGCTTTCCCTCTGCCGGTTCGGCAACAGGAAGCCCTGCATACGCTGTTCTGAAATCTTCAATTATCTGGTTAACGCAATCCTCTTTCGATGCGCGTACAAAGTACCTTTCAACCCCTATTGACGGCTCCAGTTTCAGCACAACGGGTCCGTACTGTTGTACAAGCCTGAAATATGAGAACGCGCGAAGGAAAGATCCTTCGGCTTTATACAGCTTGTTTTTATCGGCATCAGTAATAGCTGCATCGACATTTGCAAGAAGCATGTTGGCATCGCTGATGGCTTTGTACATCATGTCCCAAATCTCATAGGTCTTTGTAACATTAGCGGTTGGAACATTAGGAACTATGGAACCCAGGTTGGAGTTATAATCGTTCCAGGTTTGCTGAGCCTGGTCGCCTCCAACTATGAATTCGTCAGTACCGCACTGGTTTGTGGAGACAGACTGCTCCCTGCCCATGAAAAAACTCCTGTAATTGTTGTACAAGCCATCGGCGAGGTCGGCAATCCCCTCGGGAGTTGCAAAATACTCGGTGTTTCTTTGGGTCTTCAGCTCTTCGTCAAGAAAATCCTCTGAGCATGAATTGATACCTGAAGCAACCAGGATGACTGCCGAAATCGTTATTAAGGTATTTAAAGACTTTTTCATATTTTGTATATTTTCATTTTATGGTTAAAAAGCATTCCGGGCATATTCAGAATCCCACATTCACACCGAAAACCAGTCCGCGGTTATAATACATAGTGCCATATTCTGAATCCATGAAGCTATTATTCGACCATAGCATACCTGCATTCTGTACTTGTGCAAAGATCCTCAGGCTGTTTATTTTAACCTTGCTTAACAGGTTCGCTGGCAGCTGGTATCCCAATGAAATGTTTCTGACCTTGATCCATGAATCATCTTTATAATAGGTGCCGGCATAAGTGTCACCGCCTGCCTCGCTCATAAATGGTCTCTGGTATTCGGCATCGGTATTGTCGGGGGTCCAGTAATCGAGCTTGCGCTGGTCACCATACATGCCTGTCAGGCCCTGACCTACACCTGTTATGTATTTGAGGCGTCCGGTAATGAACATGGACAGCTCGATACCTTTATAATTGAAGGTATTCGTGAGTCCAATTATCCAGCGGGGGCGTGTGTTGCCTATGATTACCCTGTCGTAATTACCGTCAATACGATAGTCGTTATTCTGGTCGTTGACCTTAATTTTACCCGGAGCAAACTGGGATCCGTTAGCATTGAAGAGTGCCATTTGTTCCTGATCCTGGGGAGTATCCTGCCAGATGCCAATCTTTTCGTAATCGTAGATTATATCTATCGGTTCGCCTATGAACCAGTTATTTGCAACCATATCCTCCTTTCCGTTCATCAGCGATTC
>Ga0105106_10001622_pt1 | contig 16235 bp, 15 predicted proteins | sample PPLLaktember2015_5_FD_79109 | JGI IMG/M metagenome (GOLD analysis project Ga0105106, IMG submission 79109) | Freshwater sediment microbial communities from Prairie Pothole Lake near Jamestown, North Dakota, USA - PPLs Lake P8 Core (1) Depth... | ecosystem: Environmental > Aquatic > Freshwater >...
ACCAACAGCGTGCTTTCGGTGAAGGCTACAAAAGTAGGCAGGGAAACAGTACTTGCCCAGATCATCCAGCTCGTCGAGGATGCCCAGGGCTCAAAGCCACCCGTGCAGCGTATTGCTGATACCGCGGTGACATATTTTATTCCTGCGGTACTGGTTATTGCCGTAACTGCATTTATCGTGTGGTTCTTCATGTTCCCGGTCCCCCCCGATCCGCTTCTCTTTGCCATGACAGCTCTCATATCAGTCCTGGTAGTTGCGTGCCCCTGTGCGCTGGGTCTCGCTACACCCACTGCGGTTACGGTTGGTCTTGGCCGTGGTGCTGAACTGGGTATCCTGATTAAAAATGGTGAAGCCCTTGAAATTGCCGAAAAAATTACGACTGTGGTTTTTGATAAGACAGGTACCCTGACAAAAGGAAAACCGGAGGTGACTGATATCCTCCCGGTTGGTATTTCCGAACAGACGCTCCTGGGTCTTGCCGCAAGCGTAGAGAAGAGCTCACAACACCCCCTTGCACAGGCAGTTGTACGGAAAGCCGGAAGTATTGGAATTGCCCTTGAACCGGCTGATCATTTTGACACGTTTGGGGGGAAAGGGGTTATTGCCACGGTGCTTGGGGAAACCGTGCTTGTAGGCAACCGCATACTTATGCAGGAAAACGGGGTTGTGATTCCTGATGAGGTTGAGGCGGGGATCTCTGCCTTCGAGCAGGATGGTAAAACGGTGATTCTTATCGCTGCCGGCAGCCGGATGGCAGGCGTGATCGCTATTGCGGACACGCTCAAGGAGACAAGCAGGGAATCAGTTCAGCAGCTTAATGCGATGGGAGTTCATGTCGTTATGATTACCGGCGATAACAAACGCACCGCGGATGCCATCGCCCGCCAGATCGGGATTGATCGGGTGGTCGCACAAGTACTCCCCCAGGACAAGGCTTCTGAAGTAAAAGCACTCCAGGAAAAAGGCGAGATCGTGGCATTTGTGGGTGACGGGATCAACGATGCTCCAGCACTCGCGCAGGCAGATGTGGGTATTGCCATTGGCAGCGGTACTGATGTGGCAATCGAAAGCGGGGATGTGGTCCTGATCAAGGATGACCTTCTGGATTCGGTGGCAGCAATCCAGCTCTCCAAAAAAGTGATGGGTCGGATCAAGGGGAACATCTTCTGGGCGTTTGCCTATAACGCCGCCCTCATTCCTGTCGGGGCGGGAGTGCTTTATCCGACCTTCGGTTTTGTGTTCAAACCGGAGCTTGCCGCCCTTGCTATGGCACTGAGTTCAGTGACGGTTGTAAGCCTCTCACTCCTGCTCAAAAGGTATATACCCGAGGCAAAGAAAGGGAGAATACTGAGGTGAAAGCATGGCGATTGATCCTATCTGCAAGATGACCGTTGATGAGAAAACGGCAAAGTTCACCAGTGAGTATAAAGGGAAGAAGTATTACTTCTGCGCTCCCGGCTGCAAAAAGAAATTTGATGCCGAGCCGCAAAAGTACGCTTAGGTGAACCGGGCAGGTTATTCCGCGCAATCAGGGATTCTGCTCCCCTTCTCTCTTTTTTCCGATGATCTTCAGAGAATCTTGATACAGGGAGAGGAATCACCGTATTCAATCGAAATAACCACGATACCCCAAAGGGGCGAAAGGCGAAAAATTATCGAAGACTCAACCGATGAGATAGTCTCCTCTGTGCAGTCAGAAGATTATGGTATAACCACCGTTGATGCCACCGGTTCCCGGGGAAACGTCAGGATCATCCGGTCTCTTGTCAACCGTGCTGATGTTTCCCGTATCACTGCGCATATTCAATCAACCAATCCCCATGCATTCTATTCTATTGAGGACGTGCGGTACGTGAATAAAGGAGTTTTTCTTCGAAAAAAGCCCAATGCAATCACCGGTCTGTTCCATTCATTCATACGACCCGGAAGAAAAAATAACCTACGAATATCCGGCAGATAATTGCCCTGTTACGAAAGAATTAATAAACGATACATCAATTATCGAATAAAAAAGAGGAATGAAAAATGATTTCCAAGACCATGGAACAAGCCCTGAACAAGCAGGTCAACCGCGAGTTTTTCTCAGCATACCTGTATCTATCGATGTCTTCGTATTTTGAAACTGTCAACATGAAAGGATTTGCCAAATGGATGCGAGTACAGGCAAAAGAAGAGCAGATGCATGCATTAAAGATTTATGACTATATTATTGCACGAGGAGGAAAAGTCAGTCTCCTTGACATCGAATCACCCAAGGCAAAGTGGGCCAGTGCCGGCAAAGTGTTCGAAGAGGTGTATGCCCATGAGCAGAAGGTCACCGCTATGATCAACGGGCTTGTTGACCTTGCTGTCAAGGAAAAAGACCACGCAAGTTTTGAGATGCTCCAGTGGTTTGTCAGGGAACAGGTCGAAGAAGAGGAGCATTCAGGTGCTATTCTTGGACAGGTAATGTGTATGGGTGATATTCCCGGCCATCTCTTCTGGCTTGACCACGAGCTTGGGAAGCGGGAATAGATACCAATCTTTTTATTTTTTTGCATCCTTGATACCGTTAGGTTACCGTATGCTGTCAGTCCTTGTAATTGATGACCAGAAATCACTGCTTGAGGTTATATGCCCCTTACTTGAACGTTTCGGCAACATGAATGTTAAGACAGCAGTATCCGCACAGGAAGCAATGGATCTCCTGAGGAGCACTACGTACGATGCGATGGTCGTCGATTACGACCTGCCGGATATCAATGGCATCGAATTTTTAAAGATAATCCGGGGGAAGGGAAATACGACCCCCGTGATCATTTATACTGGTGTTGGCAGGGAATATGCTGCCATTGAAGCGCTCAATTACGGTGCAGATTTTTTCTTAAAAAAAGGTGATGATGTCCAGGATCAGCTGCTTGATATGGTGCACATGATCCGCCAGGCAGTTGACCGCCGGAACATGGGCAGGGGACCCGGTACTACCCAGAAGGTTCTTTCAGATGCGTTTAACTTTTTTAATCAGCCCGCATTTGTCATTGACCGTGAAGGCAACGTGATTGTATGGAACAAGGGAATGGCAGCATTGACGGGAATCAGAGAAGGGGACATACTTGGCAAGGGAGACTGGGAATATTCGATTCCCTTCTTTGGGCACCGCTCTCCGATGCTCAGTGATCTCATCTTTCAGGATGATGCTGCCCTCCTTGAAAATCACTACACAATTATTGAAAAAGAGAAGGGGTCCGTCACAGCATGGACAAAAGCGACACCGGAGGAGGGGCGCCAGACCGTTTTATGGATGAAATCCACAGCGCTCTATGACAGCAAAGGAGTATTCATCGGTGTCATGGGAAGAGTAAGAGATGTTACTGATGAGATGGGAGCCGAACTTGTTACCCCACCTCAACAGGCCACAGAGGCTTCCGGTACGCCAGTATCGCCCAGGGCTGGCATGTTTGATAAGATACTGGGGAAGGCAAAAAGCAACTACCGGAAGGGTATGCGGCTCTCCTTCTGGGAAGGGAAGTATGCTGAGGCAATTCCGTATTTTGACAAGGCGATTGAGATCGACCCCTCACAAGCCTATATCTGGCATGACCGGGGGGTATGTTACCGGGTGCTGGGAAAAGATGCAGAAGCACTTCGGAATTTTGACCGGGCGGTTGAACTCGCACCGGATGATGAAGAGTTCATGTTTTCCCGTGCAGAGATGCTCAAAACGATCGGGATACTGCGACAACGGCAGGATCTTCTTGAATCAGCCGTCCAGATCCTGAATCGAGTGGTGGAGAAGAACCCGAACCATGCAGAGGCATGGAACTGCCTTGGCATCTGTTCAAGGGAACTGGGAAAAGAACTGTTATCACGCCAGTATTTTGACAAGTCCCGCGATTTAATCAAGCAGGGTAAGAACAGGAAAAAAACCCGGTCCTTTGATTTCCTTTCTTAAAACACTCAAGCGATAGATTTTACGTATCTCCCGTAAATACCCTTTTTATCAGAGGATATGATATGAATAGTGCGGTGTATTTTGCAAATCTCCGGGCGTATTCGGATCAGGAGAGCACAACAGTAAAAGTACAGCGGCTCTTTGACCGCGCCGGATTTTCAGAGGTTGTTGCACAAGGGGATAAAACTGCTATCAAACTGCATTTTGGTGAGCGGGGGAATGACGGGTTTATCAGCCCGGTCTATGTTCGTCAGGTCGTGGATAAAGTCAAAGCATGCGGCAGCCTGCCCTTTCTGACCGATACAAACACCCTCTATCTGGGGAGCCGTTCGAATGCAGTGGATCATATCACGACTGCTGTTCTCCATGGTTTTGATTTTGCCGTTACCGGAGCACCGATAATTATTGCAGACGGGCTCTTTGGGAAAAATGTGGAACCCGTAAAAATTGAAAAGAAACATTTTGATTTCGTTACGATCGCTGGAGACATTGCCCTTTCAGACAGCATGATCGTGATGAGCCATTTTAAGGGTCATATCGTGTCAGGATTCGGTGGTGCCCTGAAAAATCTTGCCATGGGCTGTGCACCCCCCGAAGGCAAACGGGCACAGCACAATGCCCGCCCGTTCACTATTCCGGATCGGTGCTCCGGATGCGGGACCTGTGCTGAAGTCTGCCCGAAGACAGCGATCACCATGGAAAAAAAGAGATCTGTGATCGACAGAGATGCCTGTATCGGGTGTTTTGAATGCATGCATGTCTGCCCGGAACATGCGATAGATATTGACTGGGAAACCGAGATTCCGGTTTTTATGGAACGGATGGTTGAGTATGCCTATGGTGTGGTGAAGGCAATGAAAGGAAAAGTGGGATACATGAACTTCCTCATCCGCATCACACCGGATTGTGACTGTTTCCCGTTCAGCGATACACCAATCGTTCCCGATATTGGTATTCTCGCATCAAAGGATCCTGTGGCTATCGATGCAGCAAGTTACGATCTCGTGAACCAGCAGACCGGGTTTACCGATTCGCTGCTCACCGCTCACCATTACCAGGGAAAGGACAAGTTCAAAGGAGTCCATGCACAGACAGATGGATACCGCCAGGTAAGGTATGCCGAAGAGATCGGGATGGGAAGCAGCACCTACGATCTGATTTCCATCTGAGCGTACGGTCATTTTTTATAAATGGGTAATTTTTTTGCAATCGTGCTGACTTTTGATCCATTTTTCCCGGAAAATGCGGAAAAAAAGGTCCCCAACCTGATTAAAAACAGTAAAGTTTAAATGAGGGTGGAAAGCAAGCGCTTATTAGTGAACGAGTTTTAAATCATGTAGTTTGAGATTGTCGCTCAAACCACATCTTCGTAAGGATCGAAGGTTATGCGTAATTCAATGGAGTATATACATGAATCTTAGACAACCAAATGCAAACGAAGCAACGGGGACGGTAAACCGTTCACGGGATGTTGCACCGTGTTCGGGTATCTGTACCCGTTGCCTTGATGGATGCAAAGGCAGCTGTGAGATCTGGTTATCATCGTTCCGTGGCAGGGAGGTTTTATATCCCGGTCCGTTCGGCGAGATCACCGCAGGTGCTGACAAGAACTACCCGATTGATTATTCCCATCTTAATATTCAGGGGTATGCAGTCGGTGCATGGGGACTTCCTGAGGGAGTTGAAGCAGGTCCGGATACAGCGGTCTTCTCAACCGTGGATACCGAGACCGAGTATGGATGGGACAAAAAAGTCAGGATGCGCCTGCCAATCTTCACGGGTGCGCTGGGATCAACCGAAATTGCCCGGGTAAACTGGGAACATTTTGCGATTGGTGCTGCGATATCCGGTATCACGTGTGTCTGCGGTGAAAATGTCTGTGGTATTGATCCCGGCCTGAAGCGGGATGCCAAGGGTAAGGTTATTGAATCTCCCGAGATGGATCGCCGAATCAACGTCTACAAGAAATTCTATGATGGCTTTGGGGAAATGCTCGTCCAGATGAATGTCGAAGACACCCGGCTTGGAACCGCGGAGTATGTCGCAAGCAAGCATAACCTGGACACCATCGAACTCAAGTGGGGCCAGGGAGCCAAGTGCATCGGCGGTGAGATCAAGGTGAAGTCACTCGAGCGGGCAATCGAACTCAAAAAACGAGGCTATATTGTACTGCCTGATCCAACGCTCAAAGAGAACCAGATGGCTTTTAAAGCAGGGGCAATCAAGGAGTTTGAACGTCATTCCCGACTCGGCTTTGTCACCAAGGAAGGATTCTTAGAAGAGGTCGACCGTCTCCGTGACATCGGTTTCAAGCGGGTGACGTTAAAGACCGGTGCATATTCCATGGTCGAACTGGCAATGGCCCTCCGGTACAGTTCCGAGGCAAAGATCGACCTGCTCACCATTGATGGCGCACCGGGCGGAACCGGTATGAGCCCGTGGCCGATGATGAACGAATGGGGTATTCCCACATTCTACCTGCAGTCACTTGCCTATGAATTTGCCTGCAAGCTGGACAAGAAGGGCTTCAGGGTGCCTGATCTTGCAATGGCGGGCGGTTTCTCAGATGAACCCGGTGTTTTCAAGGCACTGGCAATGGGCACGCCGTATTTAAAGGCAGTCTGTATGGGCAGGGGACTCATGATACCCGGCATGGTCGGCAAGAATATCGAGAAGTGGATCAAAGAAGGTGACCTTCCCAAGACCGTGTCGAAGTATGGCAACAATATCGATGAGATTTTTGTCTGTTATGAAGAGCTCAAGGAGAAGTATGGCGCACGCATGAAGGATATCCCCATGGGTGCAGTAGGTATCTATACCTACACCCAGAAGTTCAGGACCGGTCTCCAGCAGATCATGGCGGGCAGCAGGAACTTCCGGCTCTCAACGATGAGCCGTGACGACCTGATGGCACTCACTCCGGAAGCTGCAGAAGTATCCGGCATCGACTATGTCATGGGTGCACGATACGATGAGGCAATGGGTGCCCTCCTCGATTGAACCTGCAAAAAGAATCAATTCGTCTATTTCGGGGAACATCCCCCGAATTTTTTTTTAATTTAACAGAGAGGCTCTGAAGAATTCCTTGTGTTCTTATATGATATACAAAACACTGGTACGACCAGTTGGGGACCATACCTGTTCTCCCTAAAACAGACCCTGCATTTAGCGATAATAACGTAGTGCCTGTTCGGGTGGTACTGTATTTCCGTGGAGCCCCGGCGGCTGGGGTGAAACCCCGTTTGAGGGTTCAGGTGTTTGAGCATTTCATCAGAGCCGTTTCAGGAGATGGTGGAGGATGGTTTCCTCTCTATCCTTCAGGTATGGTGGATGCGCCGCTCCCAACGGGACACCCCCGCGGTGGATCGGTGACTTACAAAAAATTCCCCGCCCACCGGGTCTGGAGATGGCCCTGAGGGGGGTTTCATCACAGACAGGACGATTTTTGTGGTTCCGGAGTGAACCCGATTGGTGAATATCAGGTTCTCCAGACTAAAAATACCGGTTTATTTCTTCTGTTGCCGGGTAATGGTGAATGATTCCAGCAACTGGTGAGTAATCTTTGTTCCCAGACTCGGCTGGATAGCTTCAAGCCAGAGGAAAAATCCTACTTTTGAAGGGGTCGGCCGTTCAAATTTGAAATGGCCATCCTTTGCCTGGATCATCTTATGGTACTCTTTTTTCTGTCGTGAACGAAGGTAGATGATCAGCTCATAATCAGGAAGGTCTGTCGCTATGATTGCCTTTGAATACAACTTTGAAAACTCCTCAAACTCAATTTTCCTGCTTTTTACCGTCAACCCGTAGGTATCGCACAGTAATTTGACAGACTGGGGGAACAATCCCCCATAGAGAACTTTTTTTACCAGTTGTCCGGTCTGGCTGGTGATCTCGGGATGTTTTCGTTCACCCCCTTTTCCGATTTCATTGAAAATCCGGGTGCGGACTTCATCATGGTACTGTTTGTAGTCAAACCGGTTTTTGATCGGGAAATCGGTTGCCGGGATCAGGTTGGGGTGATTTTCCGGGTTGTTATACAGGATCCGTGGACGATAATGCTTCAGGATTGATTTGATCTCTTCGCAGGATGTCGTATGGATAACTGCATTGGTTTTATCCTTTGCAAGCCTCTTGACAACAGAATAGTTGGACAGATCAAAGGATGAGACAAGAAGAAAAGGAGTGATCTTCTGGTTGTAAAGGTAGCCAATAAGACGTTTCTTGAATGCAATCTCCTGTTCAAACTCCTTTAAATCTGACGGGGATGTCACCACTTCGGCGAATGCCACATGGTTATCCGAATCTACGAGCAGCATATCAAATTCGGCCAGATCCTGCCCATTACCCCTGACGGTGATGTCACCATATTTCGAATAAAAAAGGCCGTTCTGTCCAAGTTTAACATCTTCCCGTTTGCGGGGGGCATCCGCACCTTTTCGTGCCAGGTATTTTATCCGGTTTGATTTTTTTGAGATATCCAGAAACATCTCGTAGACAATTGCTTCAAACCACCTGCCTTCCGCAGTCCGCATCGGTTCGATATCAGGGGAAAAAAGTTTTTTTCGTTCGATCTTGTTCATATGGCGCGTGGCGTTGAGAGCGATGGCTGCATTGGGTTTAAAATGTTTAAAATTTGCTGAGAGCCACGGGATCATGATTGCAGTATAGGATTTCAGCCACTATTGTAAATAACAATCTGCTTTTTGTTTCTTTTTCACAATCCCTTTGTCATGTAGTAAATTATAAATAGCTAAGAAAGATATTGCCTTCATACCTTAGCTCTGTGAATAAACACATGGCAAGGGAGAAAAAATCGAGGGGGTCTTTGAGATATGCCAAAAGTCAAAAAAATAACCGGCATGGCTCCGCTGCCACAATATATCATGCCGGATGAATCGGAACCTGAATATGAGCTGATTCTGGAACAGTTGCAGCAATATCGTACATCGCTGATTGGCTCTTCCTATTACTATATCAGGGCGGGTGACGAACGCAGCTGTCTCTGCAGGATTGTACATGGTGGTGGCAGGATTTTTTTCCATGAAATGGTGGATCACCATAAACATGGGATCAGTGATGACGACATCGATGAATCGGTAAGGCGGGATACCGGATCCTTCACCTTGCCGGGATACTACCCGGTCTCACCGCACATCGAACAGAAATTACGCATATTATATGACATTTAATACATTTTTTTAAAACACCTTGAAAGTGGTTTTAATGAAAATCCGGAATGGGCCGCGCGAGGAACATATACGCAGCAAACCAGCCTCATTTAGGAGTTGCATCCGGGTCGGGTAAAGAAGGAGGATAGATTATGGTATTCAGCGGTGATGCTGGAAACGGGCCAATTCTAAAAGCAGCAAAGATAGCATTGGAGACAGGTAATCCCAATTACATCCTGATCTGGATTCCGGAAGAATCGGAGAATACATATAAAAATCTGTTAGAGAAAACATGCTGTGAACGGAGTGTTCGAAAAAATACGGGTGATTGTGCCATTGGCTGGTATTTTGAGACCGTGAACCGGTTCCACTACGCAGGCAGATGCCCGCATTATGTCAATATGAAATCTGACGGACTTTATGGAAGTCAAATCATTCCGGATGTGGAGGGTGCGATTGAGAGCGGTAATTTCGAAAAAATAATTGCTCGTATTCCGGACTCTCATGTAGCGGATGCGAGGGAACGTTTTCATCGTGTCCGAAACAAGAGGAACTATGATATAAATAATATTGCCGCTGGGCGGGCATATGTCTCAGCGTTCATTACATTCATTGAATATGTGCAAAACCTCTCTTCCGGCATTATTAGAGATGAAGGTCGAGTGCACAAGTTTAAAAATGTTTAATCTTGTGGGGTTTTTCCCCCAGCCTTATGTTTCCATATCCCCGGTTCGGATCCTGATTGACTTTTCTATGGGCATGATGAATATTTTGCCATCACCGATTTTTCCGGTCCGGGCCGCTTCAGTAATGGTGACAACCAGGTTATCGACATCTGAATCTCTGACAACAATTTCCAGCTGAATTTTTGGCAGGAAATCAACAGTCATCAGACCGCCACGGTATTCTAGAGTGATACCTTTCTGTTCGCCCCTTCCTTTCACCTCAGTAATGGTCATTCCGATGAATCCTTTGTCTTCAAGCGCCTTTTTTACGAACTCGAACCGTTCAGGTTTGATAATTGCTTTTACCATTTTCATAGTAATCTCTCCGGATTAGCACCGCTCTCCATGCTGGGAGATATCAAGGCCGACATACTCTTCTTCTTCCGTGACCCGCAGGCCGATTGTTTTGTCAACTATGACGGCAAGGACATAGGTTACCACAAACGCGTAGATGAGGGCAGCGAAAGCACCAACCGCATTTGCAATGAACTGGTGGACATTTCCCTCAATCAGTCCAGATGCACCGTTCACCGCAGCAACGGCAAAGATACCGGTCGCCAGAGCTCCCCAGAGCCCTCCCATACCGTGAATTGCCCACGCATCAAGACTCTCATCGAGACCTTTCCTGATACGGAAAAGCAGCATGCCATAACAGACAGCACCGCCGATTGCGCCAATCAGCAGGGCACCCATGGGAGTCACATACCCGCAGCCGGGAGTAATCGCAACAAGCCCGGCGATTGCGCCGCTGACAAAACCAAGAGAACTTGGTTTTCCGTGAAGCCAGCTGATCAGAAGCCATGCCATTGCTCCTGCGGCCGCGGCAATATTGGTGGTGACAAAAGCCTGAGCTGCAAGACCATTTGCCCCCAGTGCACTGCCGGCATTAAACCCGAACCAGCCGAACCAGAGAAGTGCGGCACCAAGGATGGTCAGCGGAATGTTGTTTGGTTCCATCGCATACTTGCCAAAACCAACGCGTTTTCCGATGACCAGCGCAAGTGCGAGGGCTGCAAATCCTGAACTTATATGCACAACGGTTCCCCCGGCAAAGTCCAGTGCCCCAAACTGCGCAGCCCAGCCGCCACCCCATACCCAGTGGGCCAGAGGATCGTATACGATCGTGGTCCAGAGAAGTCCAAATATGAGAAATGCACTGAATTTAATACGCTCGGCAAAACCCGATGTGATAATTGCCACGGTTACCGCAGCAAAAACGAGCTGGAATACCATATACAACAGTCCGGGAATGGCAGCGCTGTATGATCCGGGTTCCATGCCTACGTTGTTCAGGCCAAGATAATCAAGGCCGCCAATAAACCCGCCGATGTCGGGACCAAATGCGAGAGAGTACCCGACCAGTACCCACTGGATACTTACCAGTGCAAAGGCGACGAGCGACAGGATAATCATTGAGATTAAATTTTTCCTGCGTACCAGTCCGCCATAGAAAAAACCGACACCCGGTGTCATAATCATGACAAGCGCGGTTGCGGCGAGAATCCATGCTGTTGCTCCTGAGTCTAAAGCCATAATCTGTTCACCTTTAATTCATGTGATTTGCATACAGGGGATCATATGAACGTTCCTGTTCTTTTCATATTCCTGCCGGATGAAAAGTCCGGTGGTTCCCTTTCACGATCCGGCTACTGCAATCAAACAACCTGCGAAACTCTCGCAGGAAGGAAGTTACATTCCTATATTTATAAATTTATCTATTATGAAGAAACAACCCTTTCGTCGGATACCAGAATAAATTCTGGAGAAAAGAGACCCTGAAAAAAATCAGCGCGCAATGACGGCCGGCTCTGAATACCAGGTGACCGGCCTGTCAGCGTTCCATCTCACCGGTACGGATCCTGATAGCAGTATCGACCGGCAGGACAAAGATCTTACCATCGCCAATCCTGCCGGTCTTTGCAGCACCGATGATGGTTGCGATCAGGTCGTCCACCTCCTTGTCCCGCACGATGATCTCGATCTGGATCTTGGGAAGCATGTCCACAATCATCTGCTTCCCCCGGTACTCGAGGGTAATTCCTCTCTGCTCTCCCCGTCCCTGGACTTCTGTGGCAGTCATGGCGGTAACTCCTTTTGCCTCGAGTGCTTTTTTTACGAGGTCAAACCGTTCCGGTTTGATGATCGCTTTTATCAGTTTCAAAGATGATCACCTCAGACCCGCTCGCCATGCTGCGATAGGTCCATCCCCACGTACTCTTCATCCGGGGATACCCGTAGTCCCATGGTACGATCAATGAGAGTTGCGATTATATACGTGATAACGAAGGAAAAGACAAGTGCTGCCAGTGCGGAAATTCCATTTATTATAAACTGCTGCGTATTACCTTCAACCAGACCTGAAAACCCGCAGACAGCCACAGCCGCAAATGCGCCGGTGGCAAATGTCCCCCAGAGGCCACCCATACCATGGATTGCCCATGCGTCAAGGCTCTCATCGAGGCCTTTTTTTATCCGGAATAACATTGCCCCATAGCAGATCAGACCGGCAACGACACCGATCAGGATCGAAACCATTGGTGTCACATATCCTGCTGCGGGTGTAATCGCAACCATGCCGGCTATCGCGCCGCTCACCATGCCCAGCGAGCTGGGTTTTCCGTGATACCAGCTGGCTCCCATCCACGCAAGCGTGCCTGCAGCGGCAGCGGCATTTGTATTTACGAATGCATTTACTGCAGACCCGTTTACCGCAAGTGCACTGCCCGCATTAAAACCGAACCAGCCGAACCAGAGGAGTGCAGCCCCGATCAGAGCCAGGGGAATATTGTAGGGTTCCATCGAATATTTTCCAAAGCCTGCCCGGCTCTTAATCACCAGGGCAACAGCAAGGGCGGAGAACCCGGAGCAGATCTCAACAACAGTACCTCCGGCAAAATCCAGAAGTCCCATCGACTGCGCCCAGCCCCCTCCCCATGCCCAGTGGGCCAGCGGGCAGTAGACAAATGTTGTCCAGAGCAGCATGAACACAATAAATGAGGAAAGCCTGACACGTTCTGCCACACCGGATGTTATGATGGTTAGGGTCACTGCTGCAAAGAAGAGCTGGAAGACCATGAATCCCAGCGGAGGATACCCCTTTTCACCTGCTTCTGTTCCAACACCATTCAGGAAGGCATAATCGAGGTTTCCGATAACTCCGCCAATATCCGGGCCAAAGGCGAGCGAGTATCCAATCACCATCCAGAAAATACTGACAACCGCGAGCACAACAAAAGAAAGCGCGATCATCGAGATGATATTCTTCCTGCGAACAAGTCCTGCATAGAAAAGACCCACACCTGGTACCATCAGCATCACGAGCGCTGCAGACACCATAAGCCAGGTAGTAACACCGGTATCCAAAGCCATATCTTTCACCTTAGAGAGCTTTTTTCTTTCCTGGCGACCGCTCTGTAAACGGGGACTATCCTGTTTTTTTCCAGCGTGAGCTGATGCAGAGAGATGATACCCTTCCGATATTCTTCATTGTGAGTATGGAATAGGGCATCTCAACTTCAACACCGGGAAATCCCGTCCGACAGTTCGATCGACAGTCAGTTACCGGATTACAAGTCCGAACCTTGCCGACACAACTTTTTTAAAATTTTTTTTATCAGTAGGTTGCCAGGTACCGGTCCAGCTCCCATGGGTGTACTGCAAGGCGGAATGAATCAGTTTCCATCTGTGCAATGCTCGAGAGGTTCGTGACCACATGGTCACCAAGGATCTTGCACAGTACCTCATCTTTGATGAGCGCTGCATTGGACTCCATAAGACTGCCAGGAAGCATATCGATATGGAGTTTCTTGCGGGCTCTTTCATCGAGATGATAGATATTCGTATTCGTGCTTTCAGGGGGCATAATCTTGTTTTTGATGCCGTCAAGTCCTGCTGCAAGCATGCAGGCAAATGTGAGATACGGATTACACATCGGGTCCGGGCTGCGGAACTCAGCCCGAGTGCTGTTGCCGCGGGCTGCCGGTACGCGAACCAGGGCTGAGCGGTTGGCAGCACTCCAGGAAATATAACAGGGAGCTTCGTAACCGGGCACAAGCCGTTTATAGGAGTTGATGGTCGGGTTTGCAACACGGGTGATTGCCTTTGCATGCTTCAGGATACCCCCGATATAATACATTGCAGTATCGGAGAGCTGATTCTCACCATTGGGATCGAAGAACGCATTCTTGCCATTCTTTGCCAGTGACCCGTGCGTATGCATACCGCTGCCGTTGATGCCCGCAATAGGTTTTGCCATGAAGCTTGCATGCAGACCGTACTGGAGAGCGATCGATTTGGTAGCAAATTTGAAGGTTATGACACGATCTGCAGTCGTGAGGGCATCGCCATATTTGAAGTCAATCTCGTGCTGGCTGTCAGCGACTTCGTGGTGAGAGGCTTCAATTTCAAATCCCATATCGCTGAGCGCCAACACAACATCACGCCGTACATCTTCAGCAGAATCTGTGGGTGCAAGGTCGAAGTACGCGCCGTGGTCCTCGAACTCCGTGGTTGGTACACCATCGTACATTTTAAACAGGAAAAATTCCAGTTCAGGTCCTGTGTTAAAAGTGAATCCCATCTTTGCCGCTTCAGCAATGGTTTTGCGCAGGATATAGCGGGGGTCACCATCAAATGGTTTATTGCCATAGGTCTGGACATCACAAATAAATCGTGCCACCTTTCCTTCCTGGGGTCTCCAGGGAAGGACCGCATACGTTGCCGGGTCCGGCTTAAGCATCATGTCGGACTCTTCGATGCGGGCAAATCCTTCGATAGAGGACCCATCGAACCAGATACCCTCGGTCAGTGCTTTCTCTGCCTGAATAACCGGGATCGAGACGTTTTTCGGCTGACCCTGGATGTCAGTAAACTGAAGGCGGATAAATTTTATTTTGTCCGTCTCAATTTTTTTCAAAAGTTTGCTTACGTCTGCTGGCATATTGGAAGACATGTTCCACCCATTTGTATTTATACTTATTCAACCAATCTGATTGAACGAATGTTCCTAATACAATGAACTTATGTTCATCAGTACAAGATCATTCTGTATTGTGATAATATGTGTGGTATCATAGGTGTGTTAGACAAGCACCGCCAGAGCGTGGATGGTGCAAAAATTAAAGAGGCACTTTCCATGATGAATGAGCGGGGAAGTGGCGAGGGAGCCGGGTACGTAGCCTATGGAATTTATCCTGAGTATAAGGATTATTTCGCGCTGCATGTTTTTTTTGACAATATCCGTGAGAACAAGACTTCGCTGGACAACCTGCTGGAGAAGTGGGGAACTATCGTCCACGATGAACAGATCAAAACCTATGAGCAACCCAATATCCGGAAAGTTCATACACCCTGGCGTTATTTTTTCCGCCCTGACCGAAGCCTGATGCCGAAAAGTACAACACCTGATGAAGACATTGTTACCCACCTTGTCATGAAAGTCAACGCGGAGAAGAATGGAGCACTTATCTTCTCTTCCGGAAAAAACCTGGGCGTATTCAAAGCTGCAGGCTGGCCCGAGGACGTTGCAGACTTCTATCGTATTCAGGATTATAAAGGATATCTCTGGCTTGCCCATAACCGGTACCCGACCAACACACCCGGCTGGTGGGGGGGTGCCCATCCTTTCAATCTCCTGAACTGGAGTGTTGTGCATAACGGCGAGATAACCTCTTACGGCACTAACCGGCGTTATATTGAAAGCTATGGTTATAAATGCACCATGTACACCGACACAGAAGTGGTAGCATATCTTGTCGACTTACTGATACGAAAACACGGGCTCTCAGAAAAGATGGCGGTACGAGCGCTTGCACCCCCCTTCTGGGAGGAAATTGACCGGATGCCGGCAAAGGAGCAGGAACTCAACCGGGCAATCCGCCTTGCGTACGGATCTGCCCTCATGAATGGCCCCTTTGCAATCTGTGTCGCAAATGAAAACACCCTGGTGGGTTTCACTGACAGAATCAAGCTGCGCCCGCTTGTCACGGGTGAATATGAAGACCGGCTGTATATCTCCAGCGAGGAAGCAGCAATCCGGCGGATAGAACCTGCTGTTGATTCAATCTCCATGCCAAAAGCCGGTGAACCCGTCATAGGGAGGGTTATTGCATGACCATAGGCAGCATCCCCCTCAGGTTTAAAGTGGATATTGACCCTGACCAGTGCATGCTCTGCGGTCGCTGCGTGGAAAACTGTTCCTATGGTGTGTTCCGTAAAGAGGAGGATAAAATACGGGTGAACTCACGGAACTGTGTTGCCTGTCATCGCTGTTCAGCCTTTTGCCCGAGAGACGCAATAAGCATTTATGAGAAACCCACTGATTACCGTAGTCACCCGGTCTGGACGCGTGAAATCCGTGAAGCTGTCTTCAATCAGGCCAAGACCGGGAAGATCATCCTGGCTGGTATGGGA
>Ga0105106_10001627_pt1 | contig 16199 bp, 14 predicted proteins | sample PPLLaktember2015_5_FD_79109 | JGI IMG/M metagenome (GOLD analysis project Ga0105106, IMG submission 79109) | Freshwater sediment microbial communities from Prairie Pothole Lake near Jamestown, North Dakota, USA - PPLs Lake P8 Core (1) Depth... | ecosystem: Environmental > Aquatic > Freshwater >...
TCGGCGTACTCCACGCCGTAGCCGAAACAGCCCGATGCCGCGATGAACGGGTTGCGCAGCTGGAGCGAGCCGATGTTGACGGAGAGATCGGCCATCGTCCTAGTGTCCCCCGGCTGGCAGCGCGTCCCAGACGATCGCGCCGGCGTCGAAGACCGGTCCGTCGAGGCAGGAGCGTACGAAGTGCGATCCGGCGCTGCGGGTCACGCGAACGACACAGCTGTAGCAGCCGCCCATGCCGCAGCCCATCACGGGCTCGAGCGATACGAATACCGGTCGGCCCGCCGCGCGGCCCACGTCGGCGACCGCGCGCATCATCGGCGTGGGACCGCACGCGTAGATCGTGACGGGGGCGTCGATCGGACGATCCGCGAGGGCCCGGGCCAGCGGGGCCGTGATCCGGCCGTGCTCCCCGCGACTGCCGTCCTCGGTCGTGAGCACGAGCCTTGCACCCATCTGTTCGAAAAGCGACGCGTAGTGGAGATCGGCCGCCGATCTGGCCCCGTAGAACAGCGTCATCGCCGCGCGGCGCTTCTTCAGATCTTCTGCCAGCGTGACGAACGGCGCGAGACCGACGCCGCCGGCGACCATCCAGGCCTCGGCCGGCGCGTCAACGGGGACGAAGGGTCGGCCCAGCGGCCCGAGCACCTGCACGCGATCCCCGGGGCGCACTCGATAGAGCAGTCCGGTGCCCACGCCCACGCGCTTGTTGAGCAGACTCAGCCCGATCGTGCGTCCGTCCGGATCGCGCAGAATCTCGAAGATCGAGAAAGGGCGTCGCAGGAGCGGATCGAGGCCCGCCTGTGGCCTGACCATGACGAACTGCCCCGGCGCGGCGATCTTCGCAATCTCCGGCGCACCAAGCGCGACGACGTTGTAGTCGGAGGACAGCCGCGTGTTAGCCAGCACATCGGCGGCCACGTCCAGGGGCATGACGCAAAAGTATAGCCGACGGTCGCTTATGATCGCTTCGTCCATGCGCTACCTTCGCATGCTCACCAACGCGATCGCGGGTGGCGTCCTCGTGGCGATCTACCTCGTGATCCTGGTGCTGCAGCTCAACCCGCACGTGCCGGTCGTGTCGGTGACGGCCGCGCGCTGGTTCGTGGCCCTGCTGGCGATGTATGGGCCATACCTGAGCGTGCTCATCTACCTGATGATCCTCGCGCGAGAGGCCATTGCTTCCCGGCCTCTGCAGCCGGCGTGGTTCAGCGTGCGCATCCTGGCCTGGTTCGGCGCCGTCGGGGCGGCCGCGGCCGCCGGCATCACGTGGGCCAATCTGCGGGGCTTTCGGGCCGTGCTGAACGAGGCGGCAGCCGAGCGCATGTACCAGGGCGCCATGGCGACGACGATCTTCGCGGCGGTGCTCGTCACCGTGGCCGTGCTGCGTTACTCGTTCGGACGGCGCGGCAGCCGCGCCACCGGCATCCTGCTGTTCGCCGCGATGCTGCTGTCGGTAGGTGTGCCGTTGTGGCTCCGTGGCCCCGGCGAACCGCCCGTGCCCTCGGCGCGGCGCCTGAGCCCGGCACGCTCGGTGCCGCCGGCCCCTCGCGTTCGCATCATCCTCCTGGACGGCGCGTCGCTCGGCTTCATCAGACAACGCGTCGCCGCCGGTCAGCTCCCCAACTTCGGCAACCTGCTCGATCGCGGCGCGGTCATCGACCTGGCCACGCTGAAGCCCACGCAGATCGAGCCGGTGTGGACGGCCGCCGCGACCGGCAAGTACCCGCCCAAGAACGGGGTGAGGTCGGAGGCGCTTTATCGCGTGAGACCGGACGACGATGAGCCAGTCAACCTGCTGCCCGACTACTGCTTCGCGCAGGCGCTGATCTACCAGGGCTTCGTGCGGCCCGAGCCGCTGACGTCGGCTGCGCTGCACGCCCGGCCGCTCTGGGAGATCCTCGCCGACCATGGCCTCCCGTCGGGCATCGTCAACTGGCCGCTGACGCGGCCGGCCAAGGCCACTCTCGGATACCTCGTCAGTGACTTCTTCGACGAAGCGGCCAGTTCGCCCCTCCGGTCGGCCGACCCACAGGCGGGCGACCCGACGAGCGCCGTGGACATCGCCCGTGAGGCCTTCGACGCCTGGCAGGCGAAGGCGTGGCAGGACGTGCTGGCCCCGGTCTCCGACGAGGAGGCTCGACCCACGGGCATCCAGCGGGCGCGGTGGGATCGGTCCTACGCTGACGCCAGCGTCGAGCTGGAGCGCCAGTTGCTCGTGCCCAGACTGACGGCGGTCCGGTTCGAGGGGATCGACGAATTCGGTCACACTTACCTGCGCGACGCGGATCCGGAGACCTTCGGCGACGTCCGGCGCGGCGATCCGCATCGATCGGTGCTCGACCGGCACTACGCCTTCATCGACAGCGAAGTGCAGCGCGCGATTCGCGAGTCGGCGCCCGGCGACCTGCTGCTCGTCGTCTCGGGCTTCGGCCTCGATCGGAATCCGCTGGCCAAGCGACTGCTGGCTCGTCTGATCGGCGAGGCGGATCTCGTCGGCACGCACGAGCCGGCGCCGGACGGATTTCTCCTGGCGTACGGGACCAACGTGGCGCCCGGACAGCATCGTCGGGGATCGATCGTGGACCTCGCGCCCACGGTGCTCTACTACATGGGGCTGCCGGTCGGGCGCGACATGGACGGATTCGCGCGCACGGACCTCTTCCGGAGCGAGCACACGCGCGATCACCCGGTGACCTACACGCCGACGCTCGAGCGGTAGGCGCGGCGGCGTGCTATGCTCTTCACGGCTCTTTAACGCGGTCCTGCGAGGCCGCGAAGAGGTGAGAATGTCGTCACACGCCCGCGCCCCGTCTCTCCCACAATCGAGGTCCGCATGTCGGTCGTAATGGACGCGGACCGTCTGTCCCGCAGTCTGGCGCGGATGGCGCACGAGATCCTCGAACGTAACCGCGGCGTAGAGGACATCGCCCTCGTCGGCATCCGCTCGCGGGGCGTGCCCCTGGCCGCGCGCATCGCCAGGCACCTCAAGGAGCTCACCGGCGTGGACGTGCCGGTCGGGACGCTCGACATCACGCTGTATCGCGACGACCTGATGCGGCACCCGGTCGGACCTCAGCCGGTGATCCGGCGTACCGAGATTCCGTTCTCCATCGACGACCGCGTGATCCTGCTCGTGGACGACGTTCTGTACACCGGCCGCACCATCCGAGCGGCGCTCGACGCGCTCATCGACTTCGGGCGGCCGAAGTCGATCCAGCTCGTCGCCCTCGTGGACCGCGGGCATCGCGAGCTGCCCATCCGGGCCGACTACGTCGGCCGCAACATCCCGACGTCCCGGCAGCAGAGCGTCCACGTGCACCTCCTGGAGGTCGACGGACGGGACGAAGTGGAGGTGCAGGGATGACGACGGCCACCGCGCTTCGCAGCCGCCATTTGCTCGGCATCGCCGACATGGATCCCGGCGAGATCCAGCTCGTGCTCGAAACGGCGCTTGCCATGAAGGAAGTGGCGACGCGGCCCATCAAGAAAGTGCCCACGCTGCGCGGCAGGACGATCATCAACCTGTTCTTCGAGCCGAGCACGCGCACGCGCATGTCGTTCGAGCTGGCCGAGAAGCGTCTGAGCGCCGACACGCTCGGGATGACGACCGCCGGCTCGAGCGTGGTGAAAGGGGAAACGCTCAGCGACACCGCCCGCACGCTCGAGGCGATGGCGCCCGACATGATCGTGATGCGCCACGCCTCGTCTGGCGCCGCGCATCAGCTCGCCAGGATCTGTCGCGCGAGCATCATCAACGCGGGCGACGGGATGCACGAGCATCCGACGCAGGCCCTGCTCGACGCGTTCACGATCAACGAGCGTAAGGGCCGCCTCGCGGGACTCCGCGTCGCCATCGTGGGCGACCTCATGCACAGCCGCGTGCTGCGATCGAACGTGTGGCTGCTCACGAAAATGGGCGCACAGGTGTGCGCCTGCGCGCCGGCGACGCTCGTGCCCCACGGGCTGACCGAGCTCGGCGTGGAAGTGACGACGTCCATGGACCGTGCGGTCGAGGGCGCTGACGTCGTGATGATGCTGCGCGTGCAGCAGGAACGGATGCACGGCCTGTTCCTTCCGTCAGTGAGGGAGTACTTCACGCTGTTCGGCTTGACGCCTGAACGCATGCGCCGCGCCGCGCCCGAGGCCATCGTGATGCATCCCGGGCCGATGAATCGCGGCGTCGAGATCGACTCGGAAGTCGCCGATGGCCCGTGGTCGGTGATCCTGGATCAGGTCGCCAACGGCGTGGCGGTGCGGATGGCCGTGCTCTACCTGCTCGCCGGCGGCGACGAGGAACGGAATTAGCCCGATATGGCACTCATTCTTCTCAAGTCCGTGAACCTGGTCGACCCGGTGGCGGGTCGGCAAGGTCAGTTCGATCTCCTCATCGACGGCGGCATCGTCTCGCGCATCGGGCGCGACCTGCCCACTGATGGCGCCCGCGTGATCGAGCTGCCGGCTGGCGCGGTCGTGACGCCGGGACTCATCGACATCCATGTGCACCTGCGCGAGCCTGGACAGGAGCACAAGGAGACGATCGCGACCGGCACCGCGTCGGCTGTCGCCGGCGGCTTCACGGCCGTGGCGTGCATGCCGAACACCGATCCGGTCAACGACCACGCGTCGGTGACCGAGTTCATCACGAAGCGAGCCGCCGAGGCGGCGCTGGCGCGGGTGTATCCCATCGGCGCCGTGTCCATCGGATCCAGGGGCGACCAGCTCACCGAGATCGGGGACCTGCGAGCCGCGGGCTGTGTCGCCATTTCGGACGACGGACGGCCGGTGGCGACGGCGCTCCTCATGCGACGGGCGCTCGAGTACGCGTCGATGTTCGGCATGCCGGTGATCGACCACTGTGAAGACCCGTCGCTCAAGGGCGACGGCGTCGCGCACGAAGGCGCCGTGGCGAGCCTGCTGGGACTGCGCGGCATTCCTGGCGCCGCCGAGTCCGTGATGGTCGAGCGCGACGCCTCCATTGCCGAGCTCACCGGCGGACGCGTCCACATCGCGCACATGAGCGCGCGGCAGTCGCTGCGGGCCGTGCGGGCCGGCAAGGAGCGGGGAATCGGGATCACCGCCGAGGTCACGCCGCACCACTTCGTCCTGACCGACGAGGCCCTGAAGCGCAACGGCGGCTACGACACCAACACGAAGATGAACCCGCCGCTCCGCGAGGAGGCGGACCGCGTGGCGATGGTCGAGGGGCTGCGCGACGGCTCGATCGACGTCATCGCGACCGACCACGCGCCGCATCATGCCGACGAGAAGGCGCTCGAGTTCGACATCGCGCCCTTTGGAATCGTGGGACTCGAGACCGCGGTGCCGTTGTGTGTCGATCGCCTGGTGCATGCGGGGGTGATCGGGCTGACGCGCCTCGTGGAGCTGCTGTCGGCCAATCCCGCGCGCATTCTCGGACTGCCAGGCGGCACGATCGCGGAAGGGGCGCCCGCGGACCTCACGGTACTGATGCCCGACGTGGATGTCACGGTGCGCGCCTCGGCGCTGCGCTCGAAATCGAAGAACACGCCGTTCGACGGCTGGACGCTCAAGGGCGCCGTGGGCGCGACGATCGTCGGCGGACGAACCGTGTTCGTGAATCCGGATGTGCCCGCGCTGAAGGTGTTGCGGTGAATCGTGCCGATCAGTTGCGCGTGAGCGCCCTCAAGAACCTCCAGGAGGCCGAAGTGCTGATGCTCGATGGGCACTTCGACTTCGGCAACGGCTATCACGGCCGGGTGTACCTCAATCCCCATCGCATCTTCCGGCAGCCGTCGCTCATCTGGCGTCTTGCGCAGGATCTCATCGCGATCCTGCCCGACTCGGTCGTCGGATCGACAGAGGTCGTGGCCGGGCCCGTGCTCGGCGGCGCGCTCCTGGCGCACACGATTGCCGGTCTCCTCGACGGCCGGCGCAGCCTCACGCATCCGCCGACGAGCTTCGCGCCGCTCGCGCCCGACGCCAGCGGCCAGATGACGCTGCGGCCGTTCTATCGCACGGTCGTGGCGGGCAGGCGGGTGCTGCTGGCCGACGACGTGCGCAACACGGGCAAGACCTTCGAGCGCGCCAGGGCGACGGTGGAGGAGGCCGGCGGGACCGTCATTGCCACCGCCGAGATCTGCGATCGGCTCGAAGCGATTGTGGATCTGGGCGTTCCGAACTTCGCGCTGACCGAGTACAAGGCGCCGGAGAACTACACGGTGTCCGACTGCCCGATGTGCAAAGCCGGCCAGCCGGTGACGCGGTTCTGAGGGGGTCTGAGGTGTTTTCCACAGGAATCGCAGGTTTGGGGTCAGAGGCGATTCCTGTGGAAAACACCTCAGACCCCCTCAACGCGCTCTACGCGGCGTTCAATCATCCCCACTCCGCGCTGGACCCAATCCAGATCGTCCGCCGCTACGACCGCGTCGAAGACCGGGAGATCGTCGCGTTCCTCGCGGCGGGCCTGGCCTTCGGACGTGTCGCCTCGGTCATGGCTTCCGTCGAGGCCCTCTGCGCGATCATGGGCCCGTCGCCCAGCCGCTTCGTGCGCGCCTTCGATCCCGCCCAAGATGGCGCCGCGCTGCGACCGCTCGTCCATCGCTGGACCCGGGGGGAGGACCTCTCCGGCGTCCTCCTGATCCTCCGCCGCATGCTGGACACCGAGGGCTCCCTCGAAGCCGCCTTCGCTGCCGGCCTCGGCGGGGATGATGTGGACGTCGGGCCGGCCCTCGAGCGGTTCTCGGCGCGCGCCCGCGCGACCGATCTCCGTGCGGCCTACAAACGTCTGCCCGCCTCTCCCGGCGCGCACTACTTCTTCTCGCGCCCGTCGACCGGCTCGGCCTGCAAACGCCTGAACCTCTTCCTGCGATGGATGGCCCGTCACGACGCCGTCGATCCGGGCGGCTGGTCGCGCGTGCTGCCCCGGCAGCTCGTGGTGCCGCTCGACACCCACACGATCCGCGCGGGCCGGTGCCTGAAGTTCACGCGTCGCGTGTCGCCTGGCTGGAAGATGGCGGTGGACATCACGTCGGCGCTCCGCGCGCTCGATCCGGTCGATCCGGTCCGGTACGACTTCGCGCTGTGCCACCTGAGCATGATGGGCGCGTGCGGCTACGGCACGGCCCGCGGGGACACGCAGTGCCCGCTGAAGGGGCTGTGTTCGCCCAGGGTCAGCGCTCCTCGTAGACGTCCAGCGTCCCGCGCACCATCCGCTCGACGCTGAACTCGCGGTCGACTCGGGCGCGGCCCGCCTCGGCGAGCCTCGTGCGCTCGGCCGGATCGCGCAGCAGGCGTACGATGGCCGCCGCCATGCCCGCCTCATCGTGCGGGGCGACGAGCAGGCCAGTCCCTCCGTCGACAACCGCTTCTGGAATGCCGCCCGCGCGCGTGCCGACGATCGCGCGCCGGCAGGCCATCGCCTCGAGAACGGCGGATCCGAGTCCCTCGGTGACGGAGCTCATCACGAAGACGTCGAACGACTTCATGAGCCCGAGCGCGTCCGTCCGGAATCCCGTGAGCAGCACATGGCGCTCCAGCCCGAGGTCCTTGACCTGCCGTTCGAGCGACTCGCGCAGCTCGCCCTCGCCGACGATGAGGAACCGCGTGTCGGGCAGCTCGCGAACGACGCGCGCGGCCGCCGCGACCAGATGACGCTGACCCTTGTGCGGGGCGAGCGCGGCCACGTTGCCGACGATCGGCGCGCCATGCGGCAGCCAGAACGTCGCGTGCGCGTCGATGGGCGCGATCTTGTCGATCATGTCCACGTTGACGCCGTCGTGGACGACCCGGATTCGATCGCGTCCGATGCCGTCGCTCTCGAGAATGGACGCGATCGTCGACGACGCGGCGATGAAGAGGTCCACGTGCCGGTACTTCCACTTCGAGAACGCGTGTCGTTTCAGGTGGAAGTCGACGCGCCGCGCGGCAATCACGCGCGGGCGCACGGGCAGGCCGTTGCGCATCTGCAGGGCCATGGCCGTGAGAGCGACGGCCATCGGGTCGTGGGCATGGACGATGTCCGGCCGCACGTCGCGCAGCACCTTGCCCATCTGCCAGGCCGCGTGCACGTCGAACTCGCTGCGCGGCTCGAACCCGACGAAGCGGAGTCCCTCGCTCGCCCGTCTTCGCAGTTCGCCGCCCGCGTGAGCGAGGAGCACGGCGGGCTGCCCGATCTCGGCCAGACCCGTCACGAGCAGCAGGACCTGATTCTGGCCGCCCCGCCACGTGCGCGCCGTGTCCACGTGGAGCGACTTCACTTGTGCTGCAGCGCCCAGAGCTTCGCGAACTTCATGAACACGTAGTACGCGTTCATCACCGAGATGATGAACCCCGGCAGCCCATCGAGGAAGCCACGGCGGATGACGTAGTTACGGACGAACGCGGCCCACGGGTGCAGCGAGAGGTCGATGATGCCCGCACGGCGGCCGCGCTCGTGCATCTCGGCCGCGGCCAGCGTGGTGTAGCGGTCCATCGTCGCGTAGTGGTGCGCGAGGTCGCGATACGCGTAGTGCTCGAGGTCGGAGGCGAGGCGGCCGACCTCGCCCTCGGCTTCGACCGACTCGTGCACGCGCGTCGTCTTCCAGCGCGCGCGCCGGCGATCGTACAGGCGGAGCTGGTAGTCGGGATACCAGTCGGTTGTGCGGATCCAGCGGCCGAGGTGCCACGTCACGCGCGGGATCCGGAAGCCGGCGGGCGCAGGATCGGTCGCGAGCCGGGCCCGCACCTCCGCGGCGAGCGCCCCCGTCACGCGCTCATCGGCGTCGACCGACAGGATCCAGTCGCAGGCGACCTCGCCGGCGGCGAAGTTCTTCTGTTCGGAGTACCCGGGCCAGTCCCGGACGATCACGCGGGCGCCGCGGGTCCGCGCCCGCGCGACGGTGTCGTCGGTGCTGCCGCTGTCGACGACGAGGATCTCGTCCGCCCAGGCCACCGACGCCAGGCAGGCGTCGATGTTGGCGGCCTCGTCCTTCGTGATGATGGTGACGGCGACCTTCGGCAACCCGGCGAATATAGCGCAACTGCCGGGCCGCCGAGGGTGGCCGCCGCGGCCGCCTACTGGATCTTCTGCACGCGGTCGAAGTTGATGAGCGCCCGGTTGTACGCCACGACGGCGTTGAGCTCGTTGATACGGGCGGCCGCCAGATCGCGCTGGCGGAACTGGAGGTCGAGTTGCGTCGACAGGCCGACGGCGAATCGGCGATCCTCGGCTTCGAGCTGCTGGTCGCTCAATCGGAGCGCCGCCTGTGCCGCTTCCACCTGCCGGAAGCTGCTCTCGATCTGGCGCGCCGCGTCACGAATCTGCCGCACGATCAGGAGCTCGAGCTGGCGCAGGTCCAGGTCCTGCTGGCGGCGCCGGATCTGCTGCTGCGCGAGGTTGGCCTCCGCCGCGCTGCGGCCGAGCGGGTAGTTGACGCTGACGCTCGTCGTCCACGTCGGGTACGTCCCGCCGAACGCCTCGCCGAGCACCGAGCCGAACCCGCGCACGTCGGGAACGCCGTCGATGAGCCGCGTGCCGCCGGCGCCGGACGCCGTGTACCCCAGGTTGAAGTTCACATCCGGCAGCGTGCTGTTCTGGGACACGCGAAGATTGAGATCCGTGAGCTCCAGGTTGCGCCGCAGCACGCTCATGTCGAGCCGGTTGGCGAGCGCGTTCTTGATGGCGGCGTCGATGTCGATGGTCCGGGGCGTCAGCACGATCGTATCCGTCGGACGAATGCTGGTCTGCCAGAAGTCAGGCCGGCTGGGGTCCATGATGATCGTGCGCAGCGCGTCTTCCGCCTGGGCGATGCGCGTTTCGGCGGCGATGAGCTGCACCTGGCTGCTCGCGACCTGCGTCTCGTTCGTGATGATGTCGATTTGCGCCGCCAGGCCCACCTGCACGCGCGCGCGCGCCTGCGCGAGCGAGTCGGTGGCGAGCTTGTAGTTCTGCTGAGCGACTTCCAGATTCCTGATCGCGAACACGAGATCGAGGTAGGCCAGCCGCGTGTTCGTCTCGGTGCCGACGACGGTCTGTTCGAGCTGGAGGTCGGTGATCACTCTCTGGCGCTCGGCCGACTCGAGGCCGGCGCGTGCGCTGTCGATCCTGAAGTTGCGCAGAAGCGGCTGCGTGAAGCTGAAGTTCAACGTCGAGCCCAGCCGCGGGTTGAACGTTCCTCCGGCGCCGCTCGGGGTCGAGTACCGGTTGCCCGACCACTGCATCGAGTAGCGCCCGCCGTACCAACGCAGGTTCTGCGAGACGCTGCCCTGGCCGCTGATCGTTGTGCTCGACGATACGGCGGTCGTGCCGTCCGCGAGCCGCTCGCCGGCCTGCTGCGCCGTGGTGCGCGTGAAGCCGGAGCCGGTGGTTGGCAGGAAGGTTGCTCGCGCGGCGGCGATGCCCTGCGCGGCCAAGTCCAGGTTCATACGGTCGGCCTTGAGCCCGAGGTTCGACTCGAGCGCCATCGCCACGGCCTGCTCCATCGAGACCGCCAGCACCGGTCCTTGTGGCGACGATGGCGGCGCCGACTGGGACGGGGGAGGCGGGGGAGGCGGCGGAGCCACCTGTGCCGAAACGGCCGAGGCCGCGAGAGCGAGGACGCAAGCGAGGGCAAGCGCCGGCCGGACCGGCCGGGACGTCTGATTCAAGGGGCGTTCCACCATGTGCATCTCTCCGCCTGCCGGGCCAGTCCGGCGGCTGATCTAGACGGATATACTAACGGCCGGGTTTCCCGCTTCCGGGACGCAACTGTCCCGTTTCACGGAGCGATCGGGACGTTAGACCCCGTTTTGCCGAGCAAAGTCTCGTTCTTCAGCAGAGAGTGCAAACCATGCGCCGACTTGTCGTGTTCGTGACCCTGGTCCTCTCCGGTTCCGTCTGGATTGCCGCCCAGCAGCGGCCGACGGCTCCCCCAACCCGCCCCGCGGCGATGCTGACCGTCGACAGCATCATGCGCGGCCCGAAGCTGGTGGGCGCGTCGCCTTCCGCCATCCGGTGGTCGAAGGACTCGTCGAAGATCTACTTCAACTGGCAGAAGGCAGGCGAGGAGCGCTCCGCCACCTTCGTCGTCGGGCGGGACGGCACGGGAATGCGGCAGCTGGCCCAGAACGAGTCGCCCAACGCCGACTTGCCCCAGGCCGGCCTCCTCGACAGGGCTGGCCGGCGGGCCCTCCTGGCCGAGGCTGGCGACATCGTGATTTACGACGTGGCCAGCGGGAGCCGGCGGTTCGTGACACGCACATCCGGCGCCGAAACCAATCCGCGATGGGCGCGCAGCGAGACGGCCGTGACGTTCATGCGCGAAGGGAACCTCTTCATCGTGTCGCTTGATGGCACGGGCTCCACGGCGTTCGCGCAGCTCACCGACATCGTGATCCCAGAAGCGGCGCCTCCCGCGGGCGCCGCTGCTGGCGGTGGGCGAGGCGCTGGCGCGGGCCAGGTCGGTCAGGGCGGTCAGCGTGGCGGCGGCGCGGGTGCCGCGCGTGGCGGGGGCGGCGCCGGGGCGGCTGCCGAGACGCCCATCCAGCGCTTCCTGCGCGAGCAGGAAGCCCAGCTCATGGAGTTCCTGAAGCAGCAGGCTGGCCAGCGAGGTCAGGGAGCGGGCGGCCGTGGCGGCCGGGGTGGCCCGACCGGTGGCGGAGCCCCGGCGCCTCCGCCAATTCCACGGTTCACCCTGTCGGCGCGGCAGTCGCTGCTGGACCTTCAGCTGTCGGCCGACGAACGTTTCGTCTGGATTGGTGTGAACGAGCGGCCCGAGGGCACGGCGCGCGGACAGGACACGCCGAACTATGTGACCACGTCCTCCTATCCCGAGATGATTTCCGGCCGATCGAACGTCGGCGACGTGCAGTCGCGGCGCCTGCTCGCCGTGCTGGATCTCAAGGAGAACAAGAGCGTGTGGGCCGACGCCTCCGCGTTCGCCGGCATGGAGCGCAAGGCCAAGCCGGCCGATCCCGACGTTGCGCGCCAACTCAACTGGGGCCTGCCCGATTCTTCCGACGACGGCTCGCAGAGCGTGGTTTCGATTCGCGCGCTCGACAACAAGGACCGCTGGTTCGTGAAGGTCGACCCGGTGACCGGCAAGGCGTCGGTGCTCGACCATCAGCACGACGAGGCATGGATACGCGACGGATCCATCGGCGGTGGCGGCGGCCCGGGCGGGGGCGCTGGCATCGCGTGGCTGCCCGACAACCGGCGCTTCCTGTTCCTCTCCGAGAAGGAGGGCTGGATGCAGGTCCATTCGCTCGACGTGACGGCGGCCGCACCTCAGGCGCGCGCGCTCACGACGGGCAAGTGGGAGGTCACGAGCGCCCGTCTGTCGAAGGATCGTCGCACGGTCTTCCTGACGACGAGTGAGGTGCATCCGGGCGAACGGCACTTCTACACGATGCCGGTGGACGGCGGCGCCCGCACGAAGGTCACGAGCATGACTGGTTCGAACGAGGTGACCCTCTCGCCGGACGAGCAGGCAATCGCCCTCATCTACTCCTACAGTACGAAGCCGCCGGAGCTCTTCGTCATGCCGATGACGCCCGGTGCCGAGGCGAAGCAGGTCACGACCACGCCGAGCGAGGAATGGCGCGGCTTCAAGTGGATCGATCCAAAAGTGATCACGTACAAGGCGCGCGACGGTGTGGACGTGTACGCGCGGCTCTTCACGCCGGAGATGATCGGCGCGCGCCGCGATCCCCGCAGGCCGGCCGTGGTCTTCGTGCACGGCGCCGGCTACCTGCAGAACGCGCACAAGTACTGGTCCACGTACTACCGCGAGTACATGTTCCACAACCTGCTCGCCTCGCGCGGGTACGTCGTGCTCGATCCTGATTACCGCGCCAGTTCTGGCTATGGGCGCGACTGGCGCACGGCGATCTATCGGCACATGGGCGGACACGACCTCAACGACGTCGTCGACGGCGCGAAATTCCTGGCGCAGACCGAACGCGTGGATCCCAAGCGCATCGGCGTCTACGGCGGCAGCTATGGCGGATTCATCACGCTCATGGCGATGTTCACGACCCCGGACGTGTTCATGGCGGGCGCGGCGCTGCGGCCCGTGACCGATTGGTCGCATTACAACCACGGCTACACGGCGAACATCCTGAACACGCCCCTCGTCGATCCAGAGGCCTACCAGAAGAGCTCGCCCATCTTCTTCGCGGACGGGCTCAAGAACCACCTGCTCATCCTCCACGGCATGGTCGACACGAACGTGTTCTTCCAGGACTCGGTCCGCCTCGTGCAGCGGCTGATCGAGCTGAGGAAGGACAACTGGGCGATCGCGCCGTATCCGGTCGAGAACCACGGCTTCACCGAGGAGACGAGTTGGGCGGACGAGTACAAGCGGATTCTCAAGCTGTTCGAAGATCACCTGCGCCGGTAGTCGAGTGCGCGAGCCCATGATCTCCACGTTGTCGGTGTTCCGTGAATCCGGCGCGCTCCTCGAAGGCCACTTCAGGCTGTCGTCTGGCCTGCACAGCGGGCGGTACCTGCAGTGTGCGCTCGTGCTGCAGCATCCACTGCATGCCGAAACGCTGGGGCGGGCGCTGGCCGGCAAGCTACGCGATCTTCAGCCGACCGTCGTGCTGTCGCCGGCGCTCGGCGGCCTGATCATCGGCCACGAAGTCGCGCGCGGGCTGGGCGTGCGCGCCATCTTCGCCGAGCGGCAGGATGGGGTCCTGACGCTGCGCCGCGGATTCACGCTCTCACCCGAGGACCGCGTCGTCGTCATCGAGGACGTCGTCACGACCGGCGGATCGACCCGGGAGACGATCGCGGTGGCCGAGGCGGCTGGCGCCCGTGTCGTTGGGGCAGGCGCCGTGATCGACCGCAGTGGAGGCGCGTCGAAGCTGGCGGTGCCGTTCGTCGCGCTGGAAGCGCTCGACGTGCCGACCTACGCGCCTGACGCCTGTCCAATGTGCGCGGCAGGGGTGCCCGTGGTGAAGCCAGGCTCGCGAGCCCAGCCGTAGCGACGCAGACCGCCGGCACATGCGCACGCTCAAGCTGACGCTGGCCTATGACGGCACCAACTACGTCGGCTGGCAGCGACAGCTCAACGGCGTGTCCGTACAGCAACTGATCGAGGAGGCGTTCGCGCCACTCGTCGGCGGGACGCCGCCCTCGGTCGCCGGCGCGGGCCGCACCGATGCGGGCGTGCACGCCCTTGGGCAGGTGGCGAGCGTGACCGTCGACACCGCGCTCGCCTGCGCGGTGGTGCAACGTGCGTTGAATGTGCGCCTGCCGGCCGACATCCGTGTGATGGACGTCGTCGAGGCGCCGCCCGGGTTCCACGCGCGTTTTCGAGCGGTGGCGAAGACGTATCGGTACCGCCTCGTGACGAGCGCCGTGCTCTCGCCCTTCGACCGCTGGTTCGTGTGGCACGCGCCCGGCCGGTACGAGATCGAGGCGATGCAGGAGGGGGCCGTGGCCCTTGTCGGGCAGCACGACTTCGCTGCATTCCAGGCCAGCGGGACGATGGTGAGCGCGACCGTCCGCACCCTCCACCGCCTCGACGTTCGCGCGCTCGCCGGGGAGATCGCCATCGAGTGCGAGGGCGACGGATTCCTGCGGCACATGGTGCGCACGATCGTCGGCACGCTCGCCGAAGTCGGCACTGGCACCCGCGACGCGGGGTCCATTCCCCGGATCCTGGCCTCGGGCGACCGCCGAACTGCCGGCCGGACCGCCCCAGCCGCGGGGCTCACGCTGGTTTCTGTCGCGTACTGACGCCAGTGCTAAGATCCCCCGAAATGCCCCTCGCGGAGATGCTGAACGCCGTTCGTCCGGGGTCGCCCGAAGAGGCACTGCTCGGCAGGCTGGACTTCGAGCGGCTGCCGCGGCACGTCGCCATCATCATGGACGGCAACGGACGATGGGCGGCGAACCGCCACCTGCCCCGCGTGGAGGGCCACCGCGCCGGCATCGACGCGGTCAGGGACACCGTGGAGACATCCGCCCGGCTCGGTATTCCGGTGCTCACGCTCTACGCCTTCTCGGTGGAGAACTGGAAGCGCCCGGACGCGGAAATTGGCGCGCTGATGGGCCTGCTCAAGCACTACCTTCGCGCGGAGCTGAAGTCGCTGCTGCGCAACAACATCAGGTTCAGGGTCATCGGCCAGACGGAGCGACTGGGCCGCGACGTCCGCGAGGAGCTGCAGATCGCGGAGGCGCGCACGGCGTCCAACACCGGCATGCAGTTCAACATCGCGCTGAGCTACGGCGGCCGGGCGGAGATCGTCGAAGCCGCGCGGCGCGCGATTCGCGCGGGAGTGGATCCGGACGCGCTCGACGAGCGCCTGTTCGCGTCCTTCCTCTACACCGCCGGGCAGCCGGATCCCGATCTGATGATCCGCACGAGCGGGGAGATGCGCGTCAGCAATTTTCTCCTCTGGCAGATTGCCTATGCGGAGATCTGGGTCACCGACGCGCTCTGGCCGGACTTCCGCGCGAGGCACCTCCTCGAGGCGCTCATCGACTTCCAGAAGCGCGATCGACGGTATGGCGCGATCCAGTCCCAGGCTGCAGGGTAGGCGCGCCGCTCGTCGATGACGCGCATCCTCAGCGCCGCTGTTCTCATCGTCCTCGTCGGCGGCACCATCTGGTGGCTGCCATCATGGGCGACGCTCGCGATGGCGGCCGTGGGCGCCGCGCTCGCCGGGAGCGAACTGGCCGGGCTCGCCGGTCACGTCGACGCCGTGGTGTCGAAGGTGCTGGTGGCCGCTTCGTCTGCGATGTTCTGCGTCGCGCTGGCCGCGCCGGCCGTGATGCCGATTGGGGTGGGCAGCGATGCCGCGCTCGCCGTCGTGATGGCCGCGACCATCGCGGCGGGGCTCGTGGCGCTGGCGTCCGGGCCGCCGGGGCCCGGCGTCTTCATGGCCGCCGGCGTGATGGCGCTGGCGCCCGCCTATGTCGGGTTTCCCATGGGCGCGGCTGCCTGGGTGCATGGCACCGTCGGTCCGCAGGCGCTCACCTGGCTCATTGTCGTGATTGCCGCGAGCGACTCCGCGCAGTACTACACCGGTCGCGCATTCGGCCGGCGCAAGCTGGCGCCGGTCGTGAGTCCCAAGAAGACCGTTGAAGGCGCGATCGGGGGACTCGTCGTGGCGACGGGCGTCGGGGCCGCGCTCGCGTCGTGGTGGCTTCCCGAGGCGGGGCTGGCGGGCGGCGCCGTGGTCGCGTTCGTGCTCGCGGCCTTTGGCATCGCCGGCGACCTCTTCGAGTCGCTGCTCAAGCGCAGTGCCGGCGTGAA
>Ga0105106_10001628_pt1 | contig 16192 bp, 9 predicted proteins | sample PPLLaktember2015_5_FD_79109 | JGI IMG/M metagenome (GOLD analysis project Ga0105106, IMG submission 79109) | Freshwater sediment microbial communities from Prairie Pothole Lake near Jamestown, North Dakota, USA - PPLs Lake P8 Core (1) Depth... | ecosystem: Environmental > Aquatic > Freshwater >...
ATGAAGGACGACGGGTCGATGGCGCGCATGCCCGACCTGGTGCAGGTCGCGCGCGAGCACGGCCTGCTGATCGTGACGGTCGCGGACCTGATCCACTACCGGCTGCAGCACGAGAAGCTGGTGCGGCGCGCCAGCGAGGCGCTGCTCCCGACGCGCAGCGGCGGCGAGTTCCGGGCCCTCGTGTACGAGAACGACATCGACCACGTGGACCACGTGGCCCTCGTGAAGGGCGAGATCCGCCCCGAGGACGACGTGCTGGTGCGCGTGCACAGCGAGTGCCTCACCGGCGACGCCTTCGGCTCGCTGCGCTGCGACTGCGGCGAGCAGCTCGCCGCCGCCCTCAAGATGATCGAGGAGGAGGGGCGCGGGGTGCTCCTCTACATGCGCCAGGAGGGCCGCGGCATCGGCCTGAAGAACAAGATCAAGGCCTACGGCCTGCAGGACCACGAGGGGCTCGACACCGTGCAGGCGAACGAGCGGCTGGGCTTCCCGGCCGACATGCGCGACTACGGCGTCGGCTCGCAGATCCTCGTCGACCTCGGCGTGCGGCGCATGCGCCTGATCACCAACAATCCGGGCAAGCGCGCCGGGATCGAAGGCTACGGGCTTCAGATCGTGGAGCGGGTGCCCCTCGAGATCCAGCCCAACGAGAAGAACTTCGAGTATCTCCGCACCAAGAAAGAGAAGCTCGGCCACGTTCTTCACCTGATGAGCTAGGAGCGGTTCCGTTGTTCGCATCCGTCGAGGACGTCCAGGAGCGGCTGGGGAAGCAGAGCTACATCTGCGACAAGAACATCGCGACCGTGGTGTTCCTGGCCTCCCGGCTGGAGAAGCCGGTGCTCGTCGAGGGGCCCGCGGGCGTCGGCAAGACCGAGCTCGCCAAGGTGGTGGCGGCGGCGACCGGCCGCAACCTGATCCGCCTGCAGTGCTACGAGGGGCTCGACGAGGCGAAGGCGCTCTACGAGTGGGAGTACTCGAAGCAGCTCCTCTACACCCAGATCCTGAAGGAGAAGCTCTCCGAGGTGATGGCCGGCGCCACGACGCTGCGCGACGCAGCGGACCGGGTCGCCTCCGAGGACAGCGTGTTCTTCTCGAGCCGCTTCATCGTCCCGCGGCCGCTGCTGCGCTCGATCACCTCCGACGAGCCGACCTTGCTGCTGATCGACGAGGTCGACAAGTCGGACCCGGAGTTCGAGGCGTTCCTGCTCGAGGTGCTCTCCGACTTCCAGGTGAGCGTGCCCGAGATCGGGACCTTCGACGCCAAGAACAAGCCGATCGTCTTCCTCACCTCGAACGACGCCCGCGAGATGAGCGACGCCCTGAAGCGCCGCTGCCTCCACCTCTACATCGACTTCCCGAACGCCGAGCTCGAGCAGCGCATCCTCGAGACCAAGGTGCCGGGCGTCGGGCAGCGCCTCGCCGAGGAGCTGATCGGCGTGATGCAGCGGCTCCGCAAGCTCGACCTGAAGAAGACGCCCTCGATCAGCGAGACCCTCGACTGGGCCCGCGCGCTGTTGGCTCTGAACGCCACGAGCCTCGACGAGGGCTTGGTGCGCGACACGCTGAACGTCATCCTCAAGTACGAGGGCGACATCAAGAAGGCCCACGCGGAGCTCGGCCGGCTGATCGCCCGCAAGGCCGAGGACGAGGCGGCGAAGCCCGCCGCCGCGCCCGGGGCCGCCCCGGCGGCGGCGCCCGCGAAGAAGGGCGCGCTGCACTAGAGGGCCCCTTGCAGCAGAAGCTGATCGACTTCACCAACCTGCTGCGGAAGTCCGGGGTGCGCGTGTCGGTGGCGGAGACGCTCGACGCGTTCGCCGCCCTGGACGAGGTCTCGATCGGGGACCGCGAGGTCTTCAAGGACGCGCTCCGCACCACGATGGTGAAGCGCGGCGACGACATCGCCGCCTTCGAGCACCTGTTCGACCTGTACTGGTCGGCCTTCTACGACGGGCTGCGCGACGCCTTCGACAAGGCGGCGGAAGGGGCGGGCGGCGGCAAGCTCGACCTCGAGGCCCTGATGCGGCAGATCCAGGAGGGCCTCGAGAAGCTCCCCGGCGCGGCTCCGGACCTCTCGGAGCTGGCGAAGGCCCTGCTCACCCAGGACCTCTCGAAGCTCGAGCAGCTGATCCGCGAGGCCGCCCAGCAGGCCGGCGTCGGACGCATCGAGAACATGCTCCAGGTCGGCTTCTTCACCCGGCGCACCATGGAGCAGATGGACGCCGAGGGCGCCGGCCGCCAGCTCCGCGACCTGGCGCGGCAGCTCCGCGACGCCGGAATGCCGGACGCGCAGGTGGACGCCCTGATGGAGCTGGTGGAGCGCTACCTGGACGCCCTGCGCCAGAGCGTCCGCCAGTTCACCGAGCGCGAGCTGCAGCAGCGGAACTACGACTACATGGAGAAGTTCCGCCGCGAGTCGCTGCTCGAGAAGAGCTTCTACAACCTGACCGAGGACGAGATCCGCATGATGCGGGAGGTGGTGACGCGCCTCGCCCACCGCATCAAGAACATCCTCTCCATCCGCAAGCGCCGGCTCCGCAAGGGCAAGCTCGACCTCCACACCATGCTGCGCCGCAACATGGCCCACGGCGGCGTGCCCTTCGAGGTGATCTACAAGCATCGCAAGAAGGACCGGCCGAAGCTCGTGATCCTGTGCGACGTGTCGAGCTCGGTCGCCAACGTCTCCCGCTTCATGCTGCAGTTCGTCTACCAGCTCCAGGAGTGCTTCAACAAGATCCGCTCCTACGTCTTCGTCTCGGAGCTCGGCGAGGTGACCCAGCTGTTCAAGGACCTCGAGGTCAGCCAGGCCATCGACAAGGCCCTCGACGGGGGCGACGTGATCAACGTCTACACCCGCTCGAACTTCGGCCACGCCTTCCACGACTTCTGGCGCAACCACCTCGCGGCGATCGACAACAAGACGACCGTGCTGGTGCTCGGCGACGCCCGCAACAACTACAACGACCCGCGCGCCTGGTGCCTCCGCGAGGTCCACAACAAGGCCAAGAACGTGGTCTGGCTGAACCCCGAGAGCCCGAGCGCCTGGGGCTTCGGCGACAGCGTGATGGACAAGTACCGCCCCTACGTGGACGTCGCCGAGGAGTGCCGGAACCTGCGACAGCTGTCGCGGATCGTCGACAAGCTCGTCCTTTAGGGCGAGGGGCCCCGTCCCCGTTGGCACCGCGGCGGTCCGTAGGCCGAAAGCTCGACGCCCCGCCGGGCTTGCGCGCGGCGGGGCGTCGTTGAAGGCGGAGGGCGGTGGATAGATGATGGGGGGTGAGAGGTTGGACATTTCGGTGAGAAATGCCATATCCACCGCCGCTCCATAACCTCTTCGGAAGCGGCCTGGGCCGGGCCCAGTGGAGCGATTATCTGCCCGCGGAGGTGCAGTTGTCAAACGGGATTTGCGACAATTCGGCGAGGCTGTCGAAACGTGAGTGAATCCGCGCTGATAGATGATGTTCTTCACGTAGGGGGCGAGCCTCGTCCGGGGTTCCACGTGCGCACCTACGGGTGCCAGATGAACGTCCACGACTCGGAGAAGCTCGCGAACCTCCTACTGCACGCGGGCTGGCGCGAGTGCGCGGACGCCGAGGCCGCCGACCTGCTGCTCGTGAACACCTGCTCGATCCGCGAGAAGGCCGAGCACCGCCTCTACAGCGACCTCGGGGCGCTGCGCGCCTGGAAGGCGGCGCGCGCCGGCCGCATCCTCGGCGTGGGCGGCTGCGTGGCCCAGCAGGAAGGCGACACCCTGCTGCGTCGCTTCGCCCATCTCGACTTCGCCTTCGGCACTCACAACCTGCGGCTGGTGCCGGCCCTCGCCGACGCGGCCCGGGTCGGCGAGCGCGCGGCGCGCACCGAGGAGACGCGCTCCCTCGAGCGCTTCGACCTGCCCGCGCGCCACCCGGCCTTCGCCGGCCGGGGGCGCCGCAGCGCCTACGTCACGGTCATGGAGGGCTGCGACCTGTTCTGCAGCTTCTGCATCGTGCCCCGCACCCGCGGCCGGGAGATCAGCCGCCCCGCGGCGGGCATCCTGGCCGAGGTCCGGGCCCTCGCCGAGGGCGGCGTGCGCGAGGTGATCCTGCTCGGCCAGACGGTCAACGCCTACGGCCGCCACGAGCTCCGGCGCCGCAGCCGGGGGAGCGGGGTGCTGCCCTTCGCCGAGCTCGTCGCGCGCATCGCCGCGGAGCCGGGCATCGAGCGCATCCGCTACACGAGCCCGCACCCGCTCTTCTTCGACGAGGCGCTGATCCGGGCCCACGGCGAGCTCCCCGGCCTCTGCCCCCACGTGCACCTGCCGGCCCAGAGCGGCTCGGACCGGGTGCTCGCCGCCATGCGTCGCCGCTACCGGGGCGACGACCTCCGCCGCCTCGCCGAGGCCCTGCGCGGGGCCCGGGCGGACGTCGCCCTCACCACCGACCTGATCGTCGGCTTCCCCGGCGAGACCGAGGAGGACTTCCGGGCGACCCTCGCCCTGGTCCGGGAGGTCGCCTTCGTGGACAGCTTCTCCTTCAAGTACTCGCCCCGGCCGGGCACCGCGGCGGCCGAGCTCCCGGGCCGGGTGGAGCCCGAGCGGGCCCAGGAGCGCCTCGAGCGGCTCCAGGAGCTCCAGCGGGAGCTGACCCTGGCCGCCCACCGGGCGCGGGTGGGCACCACCACGGCGATCCTCGTCGAAGGGCCGAGCCGCCGCGGCGGCAGCCAGCTCCAGGGGCGAGACCCCTACCACCGGCTGGTCCACGTGGACGGCGAGGCGCTCGGGGGGGCCGGGGAGGGGGCGGCCGGCGAGGTCGTCCCCGTCGAGATCGTGGAGGCGACGCCCCACTCGTTGCTGGGACGCCCCCTTCTGGAGCAGGCTTGCGGCCACCCCTATCGCGACAGTGAAGGAAGCCGGCCATCCGGCCGATGAGACGGGAGGATTCGGGGGGCCGATGCCCAAGGCGCGCATCCTCGCCGTCGACGACCAGCTCTACTTCCGGGTGTTCCTCGAGGACCTCCTGAACCAGGAGGGCTACGAGGTCTGCACGGCGTCCGGGGGAGAAGAGGCGCTGCACCTCTTCGAGCGCGGCGACTTCGACGTCGTGCTCACCGACCTCGTGATGCCCGGCATGGACGGCACCCAGCTGGTCGGCCGGGTGAAGGAGCTGCGGCCCGAGCAGGACGTCGTCGTCATCACGAGCGTCGGCGACGTGAAGACGGCGGTCGAGGCGATGAAGCTCGGCGCCACCGACTACCTGCTGAAGCCCATCGACCGCACGGTGCTCGCGCGCTCTCTCGACGGCATCCTCCAGCGCCGCCGGCTCCGCGAGGAGCACGGGCGCCTGATGGCCGAGAACCTCGAGTTCATGGGCGCGTTCTCGCTCTACGAACGCGGCCTCGGCCTGTTCGCGACGCTCTCGATCGAGGTGCTGGCCGACCGCATCGTCGAGGGCCTCTGCCTCGAGACCCACGCCCACGGCGGCGTGCTCTGGCTGGCCCGCGACGGCGAGCCCCAGCAGCTCCGGCTCGCGGCCGTTCGCGGCCTGGTGCGCCCCGACGAGGAGCCCGAGGAGCTCTCCCTCGACTCGCTCCCGCCCGAGCTCGCGCCCCTCGCCGAGCCCCTCAGCCACTCCTTCCTCGCCCACGCGCCGGGCGCCTCCGCAGACGAGGACAAGGACGCGGCCGAGGGACGCACGGCGCCGCTCTGGGTCGCGCTGCGCCGGGGCGCCCAGCTCTTCGGCGCCGCGCGCCTCACCGACCGCCTCGACGGGGGCGAGTTCGGCGACGAGCAGCGCGCGGCGGCCGAGAAGTTCGCCGTGTTCGCCTCCCAGGCCGTCGACAACGCCACCCGCTTCCGCTCCCTCGAGCGCCGCTCCTTCCGGGACCCGGTGACGAAGGCCTACACCCGGGCCTACCTCGACGACATCACCCACAACGAGATCCGCAAGGCCGCGCGCTTCGGGCGCACCTTCTCGCTGGTGCGCATCGAGCTCGAGGGCCTCGGCGAGCTGCGCGGCCGCGCCTCCGAGGCCGAGTTCGTGAGCTGGGTCGAGTCCCTCGCCTTCCACGTGGGCCGCGCCCTGCGCGCCACGGACCTGCTCGCCGCCGAGGCCGACAGCCGCTTCTGCGTGCTGCTCCCGGAGACCGACTCGGTGGGCGCCGCGGTGCTGAAGCGCCGCATGCGCACCGCCGTCGAGCGCTCGGAGCCCTGGCGCGCCCTCGAGCCCGGCGAGCGCCCGGAGCTGCTGCTCGGCGCCGCCACCTTCCCGAGCGACGGCACCCAGCTCGAGGCGCTCTGGAGCGTCCTCGAGGGCCGCGTCGACGAGGACCGCCGCAGCCTGGTGCGCTCCCTCGAGCTCGAGTCGATGCCCTTCCGCGGGCTCGTCGACGCGCTGCTCGCCGAGGGCATCGGCGGCCGCCCGGAGACCGGTGAGCAGATGACCCGCTACCTGATCGAGGAGGTGGCGCGGCGCCCCCACGACCGCGGCCTGCTGTTCGTCTCGCCGGGGGCGGGGATGGCGGGTGCCCTGCGCGACGGCCTCGAGACCCTGCGCGGCCTCTCGCCCCGCACCGAGATCGTGCTGGTCGCCGACCGCAAGGGCGCGGCGGTCTCGGGCCTGCCGGTGACCTGGGTCTCGCCGCTCCGGGCCGGCACCCAGTCGCCGTTCCTGATCTACTTCGGCGAGGGCGCGCCCTACGCCCTGCTGCGCGAGCCGGGCAGCGAGGACGGCCGGGTGACGCTCTTCCACAGCTGCGACCGCGTGCTGGTCGAGCATCTGACGTTCCAGCTCGGCCGGGATCTCGGCATCCCGGTGGGCGAGTAGCGGCGGGCGGAGGACGGGGTCGTGAGCGGATCCGTGCTGATCGCCGACGGGAACCGGGCGCGCGCCAAGCGCCTCGGCGAGGCCTGCGCGGCCCGCGGCTTCGCGACCAGCTTCGCGCCCCACGGCGCGGCGGCCCTCGAGGCGGCCCTCGCCGACGTGCCCGACGCGGTGATCGCGCCCGTCGACCTCGGCCTCATCGACGCCCACAAGCTCGCCGAGATCCTGCGCGCGAACCCCCGGGCCCAGGGCGTCCGCTTCCTGTTCCTCGGCCGGCTGCCCGAGCGCGAGCGCGGGACGAGCTGGTTCGACGAGGTGCTGCCCCCCTCGACGGACGCCGACGAGGTGGCCCTGCGGGTCGAGGCGCTGCTCGCCCAGCGGGCGCGCATGGACGCCACCTGGCGCGACGCCGAGGCCGACCGCGAGCTCCAGGGCAAGCTCTCCCAGATCCCCCTCACGGACCTGCTCCAGCTCTTCCACATGAACCGGCGCAGCGGCACCATCGAGCTGGTGCGCCGCGAGTCGGGCGAGCGCGAGGAGCGCGGCACCGTCTGGGTGCGCGACGGCAACCTGATCCAGGCCGCCGTCGGCTCGGTCGAGGGCGAGAAGGCCCTGTTCCGGCTGCTCGCCTGGCGCGACGGGACCTTCAGCTTCACGCCGAACCGGGTGAACGTCACCCCGCGCATCCTGACGCCGACCCGCGCGGTGCTGATGGAGGGCATGCGCCAGCTCGACGAGTCGGACCGCCTGCGCGCGAGCCTCCCGGCCCTCGACGCCCGGGTGATGCTGAAGGTCGGCACCGGCGAGCTGCCGAGCGGGGTGCACCCCCTGACCCAGGAGGTGCTGCTGCTCCTCGAGCTCTACGACCGGGTGGGCGACGTCGTCGACCACTCGGCGCACCCGGACTACCAGGTGCTGCGCACGCTCCAGGCCCTCGCCGACCGCGGCATGATCGAGCTCCGCCAGGAGCCCCGCGCCGCCCTGGCCGAGGCCGGGGCCGAGGGCTTCTTCTCCGCGGCCCAGATCCGCCGGCTGCGCGAGTGGCTCCAGTCGGGCCGGCCCCGGGGCGCCGAGACCCTCGAGGCCAAGCTGCTGATCTTCTCGCCCGACGAGTCGGCCACCCGCGACTTCGCCCGGCTGCTGGCCGAGATCCCGGGCATGCGCCTCGCCGAGACGGCGCGCCAGGGGCGCATCACCGTGGAGGACCTGCTCCCGGTCGGGCGCATCACGGTGGACCCGGGCCTCGCGATCCGCGTGATCCACGTGCCCGCCGACCGGCGCTTCGCGCCGATCTGGCCGGTGGCGGCGAACGGGGCCCTGGCGTGCCTGCTGCTGGTGCGCGGGGCCGAGCGGGCCGCCGAGGCGCGGGTGGCCCCCCTGGCCGATGCCCTGCGGCGCCTGCCGCGGGCGCGGCTCTTCCACCTCCTGCTGCTCCACAAGGGCGAGCGCCTGGTGCCCGAGGAGGTGCAGGAGAAGATGGCGCGCCTCGGCGACGGCTCCCTGTTCCTCGTGCCCCTCGAGGGCGGCAAGGACGGGGCCTCCCTGCTCCGCACCCTGCTCGGGCGAGTGATCCCGTGAGCGAGGGGCCGGAGCTGAAGGCGTTCGCGCTGCTGGCCGAGCTCTCCGAGGACGAGCGCGAGCTGGTGACCGATCTCCTCGAGCGCCTCGAGCTCGACCCCGGCGAGCAGCTCTTCTGCGAGGGCCAGGAGGCCGACTCCCTGGTGCTGATCGAGAGCGGCACCCTGGACCTGACCTCGGCCCGCGTGGGGGCCGTGGGACAGGCCGGGGCGGGCGATTCTCTCGGCGCGCTCTCCCTCGTGAGCGTCGGCCCCCGCGAGGTCACCGCCGTCGCGAGCGAGGCCGCGCGGGTCTGGGTGCTCTCGCGGGAGTCCTTCCGGCGCCTGTGCGAGGACGCGCCGCGCGCGGCGTGCCGCATTCTCGAGGCCGCCCTCGCGGACTTCGCCGGCGCGGTGCGCGAGAGCCTCGATCGCTTCTCCGGGGCGCCCTCCGGCGCTTGAAAGCAGCGGGGTCCGCCTCTACACTCCGCACTTGGATTCGAACCCCTCCGGCCGCCGTCCCCGTCGATCTTCGGAACGCTCCTCCAGCCTGGAGCTCATCCGCTCATGACCGACCGTCCCCCCGACAGCCGGATTCGCGAAGGTCTAACCTTCGACGACGTCCTGCTCGTGCCGGCGGCCTCCCAGGTGCTGCCCCGCGACGTCGACCTTCGCACGCGCCTCACCGAGTCGATCACGCTCCACATCCCGCTGGTCTCGGCGGCGATGGACACCGTGACCGAGCACGAGACGGCGATCTGCCTGGCCCGCAGCGGCGGAATCGGGATCGTGCACCGCAACATGACCATCGCCCGCCAGGCCGCCGAGGTGGACAAGGTCAAGCGCTCCGAGTCGGGGATGATCGTCGACCCGATCACGATGTCCCCGGGCCAGCGCATCTACGAAGCCCTCGAGGTGATGCAGCGCTACCGGATCTCCGGCGTCCCCATCACCCGGGAGGGCAAGGCCGTCGGCATCCTCACCAACCGGGACCTGCGCTTCGTCAAGGACACGAGCGCCGAGATCTCGACGGTGATGACCCGGGAGGGGCTCGTGACGGTGCCGCCGGGCACCACCATGGAGCGGGCCCGGGAGCTGCTGCACAAGCACCGCATCGAGAAGCTGCTGGTGGTGGACGCCGAGGGCGACCTGCGCGGCCTCATCACCATCAAGGACATCGAGAAGAGCGAGCGCTTCCCCCACGCGTCGAAGGACGCGATGGGCCGGCTGCGCTGCGGCGCCGCCCTCGGGGTGGGGCCCGACCACCTGGAGCGCGCCCAGGCCCTGGTGGACGCGGGCGTCGACGTCGTCGTCGTGGACACTGCCCACGGCCACTCGGCCACGGTTCTCGACACCGTGGCGGAGCTGCGCCGCACTTTCCCCGACCTGCCGATCGTCGGCGGCAACGTGGCGACGGCCGAGGGCACCGAGGCGCTGGTGAAGGCGGGGGCCTCGGCGGTGAAGGTGGGCGTCGGGCCCGGCTCCATCTGCACCACCCGGATCGTCGCCGGCGTAGGCGTCCCGCAGCTCACCGCGATCCTCGACGCCGCGGGCGTGGCCGCCCGCTTCGGGGTGCCGGTGATCGCCGACGGCGGCATCAAGTTCTCCGGGGACGTCACGAAGGCCCTCGCCGCCGGCGCGTCGCTGGTGATGGTCGGCTCGCTGTTCGCCGGCACCGACGAGGCCCCGGGCGAGGTGGTGCTGTTCCAGGGCCGTTCCTACAAGGTCTACCGCGGCATGGGGTCCCTCGGCGCCATGTCCGACGGCAGCCGCGACCGCTACTTCCAGGGCGACGTCGAAGAGGCGGAGAAGCTCGTGCCCGAGGGCATCGAGGGGCGCGTGCCCTACCGCGGCAGCCTGCAGAGCAGCATCCACCAGCTCCTCGGCGGGCTGCGCTCGGGCATGGGCTACTGCGGCGCCGCCAACCTCGCCGAGCTGCGCCAGAACGCGCGCTTCATGCGCATCTCCAACGCGGGACTCCAGGAGAGCCACGTCCACGACGTGATCATCACCAAGGAAGCCCCGAACTACCGGATCGAGTGACCCAGGCCGCGATGCCCCGCGAAGCGCTTCGGGACCGGATCCTGATCCTCGACTTCGGCGCGCAGTACACCCAGCTGATCGCGCGGCGGGTGCGCGAGCACGGGGTCTACTGCGAGATCCAGCCGGGCACGATTCCGGCGGCGGCGGTGGCGGCCTGGAAGCCCGCGGGCGTGATCCTCTCGGGGGGCCCCGCCAGCGTCTACGCGCCCGGGGCGCCCCAGCTGGACCTCGGGGTGCTCGAGCTCGGCGTCCCGGTGCTCGGCATCTGCTACGGCCTCCAGCTCCTGGCCCGGGGGCTCGGCGGCGTGGTCGAGCCGGCCGAGGAGCGCGAGTACGGCCGCGCGCTGCTGAAGCTCGCCCGCGAGGACGCGCTGTTCGCCGGGCTCCCCGGCGGCGCCGAGCGGGCGGTCTGGATGAGCCACGGCGACCGGGTGCTGCGCCTCCCGCCGGGCTTCGTGGTGCTCGCCACCAGCGAGAACTCGCCCTTCGCCGCGGTGCGCCACCAGGAGCGGCCCATCTTCGGCCTCCAGTTCCACCCCGAGGTGGTGCACACGGAGGGCGGCTCGGAGCTGCTGCGCAACTTCGTCCACGAGATCTGCGGCTGCAGCCATTCCTGGACCATGGAGGTCTTCATCGACGAGGCGGTGGCGGCGGTGCGCAGCCAGGTGGGGGAGGGGCGCGCGGTGTGCGGGCTCTCCGGGGGCGTCGACTCCTCGGTGGCCGCCGCCCTCGTGCACCGGGCGATCGGCGAGCGGCTGACCTGCATCTTCGTCGACCACGGGCTGCTGCGGGAGGGCGAGCGCGCCGAGGTCGAGCGCGAGTTCCGCGAGCACCTCGGCATGCACCTCGTCTGCGTCGACGCGAGCGCGCGCTTCCTCGGCGCCCTCGCCGGCATCGAGGACCCGGAGCGCAAGCGCCGCATCATCGGCCACCTGTTCATCGAGGTGTTCGAGGAGGAGGCGGCGCGCCTCGGCAGCGTCGACTTCCTGGTGCAGGGCACCCTCTACCCCGACGTGATCGAGAGCGTCTCGGTGCGCGGCCCCTCGGCCACCATCAAGACCCACCACAACGTGGGCGGGCTCCCGGAGCGGATGCGCCTGCGCCTCGTGGAGCCGCTGCGCGAGCTGTTCAAGGACGAGGTGCGCGAGGTGGGGCGCCGGCTGGGCCTCCCGGATTCGATCGTCGGGCGCCACCCCTTCCCGGGGCCGGGCCTCGCGGTCCGGGTGCTGGGCGAGGTCAGCGCCGAGCGGGTGGCGACCCTGCGGCGCGCCGACGCGATCCTGATCGAGGAGCTCCGGCGCGCCGGGCTCTACGACGCGATCTGGCAGGCCTTCGCGGTGCTGCTGCCGGTGCGCAGCGTGGGCGTGGCGGGCGACGCGCGCACCTACGAGAACGCGGTGGCGCTGCGCTGCGTGTCCTCCGAGGACGCCATGACCGCCGACTGGTCGCGCCTCCCCCACGAGCTGCTGGCGCAGATCTCGAGCCGCATCACCAACGAGGTGAAGGGCGTGAACCGCGTCGTCTACGACGTGTCGTCGAAGCCTCCCGCCACGATCGAGTGGGAGTAGGCGGGTGGCGCCGCGGCCCTTCGTCCACCTGCACCTCCACACCCAGTACTCGCTGCTCGACGGAGCCATCAAGCACAACCCGCTGTTCGAGCGGGCCAAGGCCCTGGGGATGCCGGCCGTGGCGATGACCGACCACGGCAACCTGTTCGGCGCCGTCGAGTTCCAGGAGAAGGCCCTCGCGAAGGGCGTGAAGCCGATCCTCGGCTGCGAGGTCTACCTGGCCTCGGGCTCGCGCTTCGACAAGGAGCGGCGCGAGCGCGACAGCTCGGGGTTCGACGCGATCAACCACCTGCTGCTGCTCGCCATGAACGAGACCGGCTACCGGAACCTGATCTACCTGGTGTCGAAGGGCTACCTCGAAGGGTTCTACTACAAGCCCCGGATCGACCTCGACCTGCTGCGCGAGCGGAGCGAGGGGCTGATCGCGACCTCGGGCTGCCTCTCGTCGATGGTGAACCGCGCGATCCTCGGCGGCGAGGTCGAGACGGCCTGGCGTCTGACGGAGGAGTTCGCGGGCATCTTCAAGGACCGCTTCTACCTGGAGCTCCAGCGCCACGGCATCCCGGCCCAGGACCAGGTGAACGCCGAGCTGGTGAAGATGGCGTCGGACCTGCGCCTGCCGCTCGTCGCCACCAACGACGCCCACTATCTCGAGCAGCACGACCACGAGCCCCACGACGTGCTGCTCTGCATCGGCACCGCCTCGAACCTGGATACGCCGAACCGCCTCCACTTCGACGGCGAGGGCTTCTTCGTGCGCTCGGGCGACGAGATGGCCGAGCTGTTCCACGACCACCCCTCGGCGATCGCGAGCACCCTCGAGATCGCCGAGCGCTGCGACGCCCTGATCCCGATGGGCAGCTACCACATGCCCGAGTTCCAGGTCCCGGCCGGCACCACCCGCGAGCAGGTGTTGGAGCAGGACGCCTGGCAGGGCCTGCGGCGGCGTCTCGGCCTCGCGCCCGACGAGCCGCTTCCGGGAAAGCACGGCCCCTACGCCGAGCGCATGCGTCACGAGCTCTCGGTGATCCAGTCGATGGGCTTCGCCGGCTACTTCTTGATCGTCGCCGACTTCATCGACTACGCGCGCGAGCACGGCGTGCCGGTCGGGCCCGGGCGCGGCTCCTCGGCAGGGAGCCTCGTCGCCTGGAGCCTCGGCATCACCGGCGTCGACCCGATCGAGTACGACATCATCTTCGAGCGGTTCCTCAACCCCGAGCGCATCTCGATGCCGGACATCGACGTCGACTTCTGCATGCGCGGGCGCGACGAGGTGATCCGCTACGTGGCGGAGAAGTACGACCTCCCGGGCGACGACGGGCGGCGCGTCTCGCAGATCGTGACCTTCGGGACCCTCCAGGCCCGGGCGGCCCTGCGGGACGTCGGCCGCGTGATGGGGCTGCCCTACGGCGAGGTGGACCGCGTCGCCAAGCTGGTGCCCGACACCCTCGGCATCAGCCTGGAGGACGCCCTCGAGCAGTCGCCGGAGCTGCGCGCCCGGGTGGAGTCCGACGGGCAGGTGGCGAAGCTGGTCGAGACCGCGCGCAAGCTCGAGGGCCTCACCCGCCACGCCTCGACCCACGCCGCCGGCGTGGTGATCGGCAACCAGCCGCTGATCGAGATGGTGCCCCTCTACCGCGACCCGAAGTCGGGCGCGGTGATGACCCAGTTCGACTGGCGCTGCGTCGAAAAGGTCGGGCTGATCAAGTTCGACTTCCTCGGTCTCAAGACCCTGACCGCCATCGCCGACGCCGAGCGCCGCATCCGCGAGGGCGGCTTCCCGGACTTCTCCGTCGACGCGGTCCCCCTGGACGACGAGCCCACCTACGACCTCATGTGCCGGGGCGACACGGAGGGCGTGTTCCAGCTCGAGTCGTCGGGCATGACCGACCTGGTGATGAAGCTGAAGCCCCGGGCGCTGAAGGAGATCATCGCGCTGGTGGCCCTCTACCGGCCGGGTCCCCTCGGCTCGGGCATGGTCGACGACTACGTGAGCCGCAAGCACGGCCTCACCAAGGTCGAGTACCTGGTGAAGGAGCTGGAGGAGCTGACCGCCGAGACCCTCGGCGTGATCGTCTACCAGGACCAGGTGCTCCAGATCGCGAACCGGCTGGCGGGCTACAGCCTCGGCGAGGCGGACCTCCTGCGCCGCGCCATGGGCAAGAAGAGCCCCGCCGAGATGGCGAAGCACGCCGAGAAGTTCGTGGCCGGCGCGACGAAGAACGGGATCGACGCGAAGAAGGCCGAGGAGATCTTCGGCCTGATGGCCGAGTTCGCCGGCTACGGCTTCCCGAAGGCCCACTCCACGGCCTACGCGCTGATCACCTACCAGACCGCCTACCTGAAGGCGAACCACCCGCGGGAGTTCCTGGCGGCGCTGCTCTCCATCGAAGCGGGCAACCACGACAAGCTCTCGCGCTACATCGCCCACGCCCGCGAGATGAAGATCGAGGTGCTGGGGCCCGACGTGAACGAGTCCGAGCGGGACTTCACGGTGGTGGCGGAGGGCATCCGCTTCGGCATGGCGGGGGTGAAGAACGTGGGGGAGGGCGCGATCGAGGCGATCGTCGCCGAGCGCCGGGAAGGCGGCCGCTTCACGAGCCTCTTCGAGTTCTGCGAGCGGGTGGACGCCCGCCGCGTGAACCGGCGGGTCGTCGAGAGCCTCGCGCGCTGCGGCTCCTTCGACTCGCTCCACCCGAACCGCGCCGCGGTCTGGGGCGCCCTCGACGCCGCCCTCGAGGCGGGCGCCGCGGCCCAGCGCGACCGCGACATCGGCCAGAGCCAGCTCTTCGGAGGCCTCGCCGAGGCCCGCGCGGCGGCCCCGCTGCCGGAAGCGCCGCCCTGGACCGAGCAGGAGCGCCTCGCCCACGAGAAGGAGGTGCTGGGCTTCTACGTGACGGGCCATCCCCTCGACGCCCACGCGAGCGACCTCGCGCGCTTCGCCGACGTCACGGCGACGACGGCGGCGGAGAAGGCCGGGCGCGAGGTGCGCGTCGGCGGCCTGCTCACGGCCCTGCGCGAGACCCGCACCCGGCGCGGCGACACGATGGCCTTCGCGACGATCGAGGACCTCGAGGGCGCGTTCGAGCTGGTCGTCTTCGCCGAGCCCTACGGGCGCCTGCGCGCCCTGCTGAAGCAGGCCATGACGCCGGCGGCGGGGGAGGGCCCGCTGCCGCTCCTCGTCTCCGGGACCCTCGAGGCCGGAGAGCCGCCGAAGCTGCTGGTGCGCGACGCCATGCGCCTCGCCGACGCCGCCGAGCGCCTCTCGGCCCAGCTCCGCATCCGCATCTTCCACCACGAGGCGAGCCGCGACCGGCTGCTCGCCCTGCGGCGGGTCCTCGAGGCCCACCGCGGCGACTGCTCCGTGCTGCTCCACCTCGTGATCCCCGGCGAGAGCGAGACCGTGCTCGCGCTCCCGGACAAGCGCGGCGTCGAGCCGAGCGACGGCCTGCTGCGCGCGGTGGACGGGCTCTTCGGCCGCCCGGTCGCGGACCGCGTGCTGTGAGGGCGCTCCTCGGCCGCCTCGGCCTCGCCGCGCTGCTCCTCGCCGCCGCCCTTCCGGCGGCCGCCCAGGTGCGGCGCTTCGAGGTGGTGGGCGCCGTCGCCCTCGACCCGGCGGCGCCGCTGGCGGCGCCGCGCCAGGCGGCGCTCCGCGCCGCCCTCCAGGAGGCGGTGTCCCGGGCGTCCCAGGAGCTCGTGCGCGAGGCGACGGGCAACGAGCCCGAGGCCGGCGCGCCGTCGCCGGCTCCCGCGGGCGAGCCCACCGAGTACGCCGTCAGCTACCGGATCCTCGAGGACCGGGGCGAGCAGGCCGCCCTCGTCGCCGGGGGGCCCGAAGGCGGCCGGGAGTACGTAGTGGTCGCCGAGGTGCAGCTCGACCTCGATCGGCTCCGCGCGAGCCTCCGGGCGGCCGGGCGCCTCGGGGCGGAGCCGGCCCCTTCCGCGCCGGCGGCGTCCTTCCGCCTCGAGGTGCTCGGCCTGCCGAGCCCCGAGGCCTGGACGGCGCTCCGGGGAGCGCTCCGGGGCGCCGGCGCCCAGTCGGTCGTGCCCGTCGAGATCGAGGCCGGGCGGGCCCTCCTCGAGGTCCGGGCCCCCCTCGGCCCCGAGCGCCTCGTGGAGCGGCTGCTCCACGCGACCCTCCCCGAGGGCCTCTCCCTCGAGGCCCTTCCCGCGGAAGGCGGCACCGGGCGCCTGCGCGTGCGCCGGGGCCCGCCGCAATTGACACCGGGAG
>Ga0105106_10001629_pt1 | contig 16192 bp, 8 predicted proteins | sample PPLLaktember2015_5_FD_79109 | JGI IMG/M metagenome (GOLD analysis project Ga0105106, IMG submission 79109) | Freshwater sediment microbial communities from Prairie Pothole Lake near Jamestown, North Dakota, USA - PPLs Lake P8 Core (1) Depth... | ecosystem: Environmental > Aquatic > Freshwater >...
AGGATCGCCCCAGCGGCGTGCTTGTTCTCGTTGGCCCAGCGGCCCACCTTGATCATGGCCTTCATGTAGGCGATGACGAGCTCGGGGTGCTCCTCTGCCATCACGTCGGTGCAGGTGATGACGGCAGGAGTGTTGGCAACCTGAACAGTCCAGTCCGGGTATCTCGACAGATCTTCGATCATCTTGATCTGGCCGGTCGCCTCCTGGAGATGCTGGAAGACCTTGCTCTGGGTGTAGATGGCGTCGACGACGCCGCCGAGCAGCGCCTGCTCCAACGGGCGGAAGGCCAGGTCGTGCTTGTGGTCACGCCGCATCCACAGCTCAGACGGGTTGTTCATCGGCGGGACGAGCATCTCGGGTTTGTCGTACCAGTCATCCGCGTAGGGGAACTCGACCAGCTCGATGTCGTCCATGGACATGTCGTTCAGCATCAGCATGTTCTCGATGCCCATGTGCTCCTGGATGCGCCACCAGTCGTTCTTGATGGTGTTCAGGCTCTTCGAAATGCCGATCTTCTTGCCCTTCAGATCCTTCATCCGAAAGATCTCGGCGCGGGCGCGCACCGCCATGCAGCCGCCTTCGTAGACCCAGGTGGCACCGAGGAGCCTGGTCCGGCGGATGTCCGCGTGAACATGGATCGGGGGATACAGGCCACCGAATCGGATCAGGTTGTCGAGGTTGTGGATGTAATGCGGGTACCAGTTGTTCTCGGGTGCGTGGCGGAAGTAGGCGTACTCGACGCCGATCTTCTTGAACTCCTCACGACACCAGCCCAGCTCCTGGTCGACGTTGTTCGCGGAAACCATGGGGCAGTTGGTGAACCACACTTCCTCCCAGTTGAGGGGGACTGTGGTGGACACTCTCTCTTCGGGCACGGTCAACCTCCTTGTCTCTCGGCACGACTCGTGCGCGCTCTCCATGCTCGGTCGGCTCGCCGAGGGGGGCATCGTCCAATCGGTATGAATCGATCGGCGATGGGTCGAGTGCGCAATGTTCACGAGGGCTCGACGGACTGCCCGGGGCCTTCGAGGTCTTTCACCCCGAAAGGGGGATGATGCCCAACGAGGCCTTTGGCACTGTCGGTTTGCGACGAGGCCGAGCCGGCCCGCATGATGTCGAGGGATTAGCCGATCGCGCGAGACGAGGTGATGACATGACGAGTACCGAATTCCTGACGCTGCTCACCGGCATATCCGGTCTGGCATTCGTGGTCGGCAGCATGCTGGCGATGGGTTTGAGTCTCACCATGAGCCAGATCCTGGAGCCGCTCCGCAACCTTCGTCTGGTGGTCCTGGCCCTGTTGGCCAACTTCGTATTGGTGCCGCTACTCGCCTACGGGATCACAAGGGTGCTCCCCCTCGACGAGCCGCTCGAGATCGGGCTCTTGATCCTCGCTTGCGTGGCGGGAGCGCCGTTCCTCCCCAAGGAGGTGCAGATGGCCAAGGGGAGCATCCCGCTGGGGGTCGGCCTCATGTTCCTCCTAATGATGGTGACCATCGTCTATGCACCGATCGTGGTTCCGCTGCTTCTCCCCGGTGCCGAGGTGGATGCCTGGTCGCTGATCAAGTCGTTGGTGGTGACCATGGTGGTTCCTCTGGTCATCGGGTTGTTGATCAGGTCGAACGATCAGGAATCGGCCGAGCACTGGGCTCCGGTGGCGAGCAAGATCTCTGGAGTCTCGGTGCTGATCCTGCTGGTCGTCGGGTTGGGGATGAACATCTCGAACATCATCGATCTCATCGGCTCCTACGGATTTCTCGCCTTGGTGGTCTTCGTGGTCGGGTCCCTTCTCATAGGCCTCGCTCTCGGCGGCCGGGACCGGGCCACCCGCAGCGTCATGGGGCTGGGCACGGCGCAGCGAAACGTGGCGGCCGCGGTTCTGGTGGCCACGGTCAGTTTCTCCGGCACAATGACCCTTCCCTATATCCTGGTCGGCTCTGTGATACTCCCACTGGTCCTGTTGCCGACTGCCCGCTGGCTCGGTAAGCGCGCCGGGGCGACATGACCGCAATCCGGGGTCCCCGCTCCTTGGCTGGGCTGGTTGTGATTCGATGAAGCGCTTCGTGCCGATCACCTCCTGGCTTCCGGGTTACCAGCGAAACTGGCTTCGCTCCGACCTCATCGCCGGGATCACGATCATGGCGTTGCTGGTCCCGGAGGGAATGGCATATGCCGAGTTGGCCGGGGTCCCACCTCAGGCGGCGTTCTACGCAGCTCCGGTCGCCCTGCTCTTGTACGCCTTGTTTGGAACCTCACGTCAGTTGGTGGTGGCGGTGTCGTCCGGAGTTGCAGTCATGTCGGCGTCGATCATCGGCGACATTGCGGCGCCAGACTCGACCGAGTTCATCGCGCTGACAGCCGGGCTTGCCCTGCTCACCGGTCTGGTCTCTGTCCTGGCCGGCTTGTTTCGGCTGGGTCGGATCGCCCGGTTCTTCTCTCACTCGGTGCTCATCGGATTCGTCTCCGGTTTGGCGATCAACATCGCGGTGAAGCAGCTTCCCAAGATCTTTGGTCTCGAATCGGGCGAGGGCAACACGATCGAGCGTCTGATCGAATTGATTCGCGACCTACCCGAAACCCATCTGACCACGCTCATCGTCGGGCTGAGCACAGCGGTTCTGATGCTCATCGTCGAGAGGTGGTTTCATCGCATACCGGCTGCAATGGTGGCGCTGGTGTACGGGATCCTCGTCGTCACGGTGTTCGGCCTCGATGCGCGTGGCGTCGAGGTCGTCGGCGAGATCCCGGCGGGCCTGGCCGCGCCGCAGATCCCCGACATCACCTTGGCCGATCTCGGTGCACTGCTCACCGGGGCGGTGGCTCTCACCCTGTTCGTGTTCGCCGAGGCGATCGGACCGGCCAGGAGCTTTGCCTCCAAGCACGGCTACAGGATCGATGAGAACCAGGAGCTGATCGGTCTCGGCATGGCCAACTTCGGAGCGGGGCTCTTCCAGGGATTCCCCATTGGAGCCAGCCTCTCCAAGTCGGCGGCTTCGGACGCCGCCGGGGGCAGGACGCAGATTTCCGCTCTGGTCGCCGCTGCTGCCACGGCGCTGGTGGCCCTGTTCCTCACCCCTCTGTTCAGGAATCTCCCTGAGGCTGCGCTCGGGGCAATCGTCGTCGTCGCGGTCTCGGGGATGGTCAACCTCGAAGGGCTGCGTCGGCTGTATCGGGTCCATCGAATCGAGTACGGGCTGGCGATGACGGCTCTTGTCGGAGTGCTGGTCTTCGATGAAGTCCTCGCCGGGCTGCTCGTGGCCGTCGTTGTGTCCCTGATCGCACTCGTGGCTCGTGCCAGCAGCACCCGACTCAGCGAGCTCGTCCGGCTACCCGGGACGATGGAGTTCAAGAACTCGTTGGATCATCCAGAGGGTCTGATCACAGACGGGCTGCTGATCCTTCGGCCCGATGAAGGGATCTTCTTTGCCAACGCCGAAGGTCTGCGGGAGGCTGTTCAGGGTGCTCTCGACTCCACCGACCGCCACGTCGATGTCGTGTTGATCGACCTCAGCCTGAGCAACGAGATAGACATTCCAGGGACGGAGATGCTGGTGGCGCTCGCCGCAGAGCTCGATCAGCTCGGAGTCGAGCTCCAGATAGCCGGCTTGCGAGCTCCGGTGTTGGCTCTGCTCGAGTCGAACGGTTCCATCGACGAGATCGGTCGGGAAGGTGTCCTCCCCAATATTCCGAATGCGGTGATCGGCTATATCCGGAGAGCGGGCCTGACCGTCCCGGTGGATGATGTCGAAGCCGTGGCGAGGCGGATCGATGCTCTCACCGAGATCCTGGGTCTGGAGGAGTCAAGGATGACGCCGGGCCAGCGGGAGGAACTGATCGCATCGGTGGAGCGGTTGCGAGCTTCCCTGACCGACACTTCTGACTGAACGTCGAGTCCGTCGCCAAGTCGCACCAACACCGGCCGGTGAGCGCGTGGAGTGGGGGTCAATGGAACCGGCCCGAGCCGGGAAGGGCTCGAGCCGGATTGCGACTACTGCTGCGCCATCACCCTCGCCATCTCGGCTTCGGGGTCTTTGATCAACTCACCCGAGACGTCGACTGTCACCGAGTGGATGATGCCTGTGAAGGCGAAAGGCGGGTCGTAGACCCCGGCGAGGACCGGTGCACCGAGGTCATAGCCGCACGACAACCCTTCGATCTCGTAGAAGATCGGGGTGGTGTGGGGGACATCCAGACTCGCCACCAGCTCACCGTCGACGTAGAGCTGGAACCTGCCCGGCGACCCCTTTCCGACGGTGAAGTCGGGTTTGCCGGTTGGCTCGAACTCGAAGCGAAGGAGATGACGGCCCTCCGGCACGGCGCTCTCAGACGCGACTTCGAACCTGTCGCGGGCCACGTAGTTGAGCGCGTAGCGGATGCGTCCATCCTTCATGTAGAAGCAGAAGCCACCGGCGGCGCCACCTTGAGCGAGCAGGATTCCTTCAGCCCCGGCCCCCGGTACCTCCACGTCGGCTTCGATCGAATGGGGGCGGTTCAACGCCGGGGGAGTGGCAAAGGCAGGAACCATGCCCAGGTTCGGGTAGTACACGAACTTCGACCTCGGAGGCGAAGTCTGGGGTCGTTCCGCCATGAGACGCTCACGCACGCTCCCATCGAGCGGGAGAACCTTGTATCTGCCGGCCTCGACCCACCACAGACTGACCAACTCCCTCAGCTTCTCGGGATGGTCGGCGGCGACGTCCCGTGACTCCGCCGGATCCTCGGTGATGTGATAGAGCTCCCAATCCTCGGCCTCGAGCTCGGCCAGCACCTCGGGCGGTGTCGGCGAGCCGAATTGTCGTCCTCGCTTCGCTGCCTCGGTGAAGTTGGGGCCTGGCCAGGGGCACACCGCTCGCCACCCGTCATGGTCGATGGCGCGGTGAGCGAACATCTCGAAATACTGGGTGGTATGCCGGGTGGGCGCATCCGCCGCGTTGAACGAATGGGCGAAACTCACACCTTCGAGCGGGCTCTGCGCCACCCCCCGCACGGCCTTGGGTGCCTCGAGCCCGAGCGCGTCCAGGACGGTTGGGACCATATCGATGGCGTGGGCATACTGGTAGCGGAGCTCGCCCGTGCCTTCGATGCCTTTGGGCCATGCCACGATGAACGGGTCGGTAGCGCCGCCACGATACGTCTCGCGCTTCCACCGTCGGAACGGGGTGTCACCGGCCCAGGTCCAGCCCCAGGCATAGTGGTTGTAGCTGGTGAGTCCACCCAGAGTGTCGATCTGGGCCAGGTTCGCCTCGAGGCTCTCTGCGACGTTGTTGAAGAACAGCATCTCGTTGACCGAGCCTTGGGGCCCACCTTCGGCGGAGGCGCCGTTGTCGGACAGGATCATGATCAGCGTGTTGTCCAGCTCTCCGATCTTCTCCAGCATGTCGAGGATCCGCCCGAAATGGTGGTCGGTGTATGTCACGAACCCTGCGTAGACCTCCATCATCCGGGAGTAGAGGCGACGCTCGTCCTCGGACAGGGAGTCCCACTCCGGTACGTCAGGGTCGCGTTCGGGGAGAATCGCATGCTCAGGCAGCAGCCCGATCTCCTTCTGACGGGCGAACACGTTCTCTCGGTAGGCATCCCACCCATCGTCGAACTTGCCCTTGTAGCGATCGGCCCATTCGGTCGACACGTGGTGCGGCGCATGGCCTGCACCCGTGGCGTAATAGAGGAAAAACGGCTTCTCGGGTGCGTTGACGTGAGAGTTGAGGATCATGGCGATGGCCTGATCGGCGAGATCGGCGGAAAGGTGATAGCCGTCCTCGGGCAGGCTGGGCTGCTCGATCGACCGGTTGTCCTCGGTCAGCTCCGGGTACCACTGGTTGGTCTCACCACCCAGGAACCCGTAGTAGCGCTCGAACCCACGGCCGAGCGGCCAGCGATGGAACGGCCCCGCTGCCGTGTTCTCCTCCGATGGCGACAGGTGCCATTTGCCCACGCAGAACGTGTTGTAACCGTGCGGGAGAAGCATCTCGGACAACATCCCGTTCTCAAACGGCATCCGGCCGTCATAGCCCGGAAACCCCGTTGACGTCTCCATTATCGATGCCACACCACTGGAGTGATGGTTCCTGCCCGTCAACACGCAGGCCCGAGTGGGTGAGCAGAGAGCGGTCGTGTGCATGTTGGCGTAGCGGAGACCCATCGCTGCAACGCGGTCGATGTTGGGAGTCTCTACCAGCCCACCAAACGCGGACAGCTGTCCGTAACCGACGTCGTCGAGAATGAAGAAAAGGACATTGGGCGCACCATCTCTTGCCCGAATCGGAGCCGGCCAGGCCGGCTCCGACTCCTGAGCGGTGAGACCGATCCGCCCCGGGAAAGTCGTTCCTTGCTCGTATTCGACGATGGCCATGCGCTACTCCTTCGAGTGGGTTGACGGGATCTGGGCGACCGGGGATCCCAGGCTATCGAATACACGCTGGGCCGAACCGATGTCATCATCCGATCGGGGTTAAAAAGCGGGACTGGAGCCTGCCGGCCGCCCCGGCCGAAATCTCAGGCGTCGTTGGTGGATCCGGGATGCACCACCCGGCGTTGGACACCGCTGGGGCGGGCGCGGGGGCGAGACGAGTTCCCCACTTCGACCGAGTCCGTCTGAACGAAGCGACGACCGGCCGGACCGGCTGTGATCCCGTGAAGGACCACACTCAAGAGCACCGTCAACGCGACGACCGCGACCGCCTGGCCGACGACTTCGTGGTCAGTCCCCAGTTCCTCGAGGGCCAGCAAGGCGAACACAACCGATGCCAGGCCTCTCGGCCCGAACCAGGCGAGGAAGATGACATCGGTTCGGCCCAGCCCTGACCGTGACATCGCCAGGGCGACTGGCAGCATGCGGAGGATCGTGAGGCTGAGGAGGGCGTAACCGATCACCCGCGCATCGATGTAGTCGAAGGCAATCGGGACCAGCGTCGCCCCGAAGAAGAACCACACGACCAGGGCGAGGAGCTCGCCACCCAACTCGGAAAGCTGGGTCGCCTGCTCGACCTCGACCACGCTCTTGTCCAGGGTGGCTCCGAAAGCGATGCCTGCGACAAAGGCAGCGATGAAGCCATTGCCATCGATGGCGAGGGCGATGGCGAAGGCACCGACTGCCGTCGCCAGGGTGGCCAGCCGACGACCACCCGGTGCGATCCAGTCTCGGCGAGAAGCTGCGCTTATCAACGCGGCGCCGACGAACCCGACGGCTATGCCCACGACGATCCCCAAACCAAGCTCACGCAATGCTGCGCCTGCCGCGAACGACTCGCTCTCGGCGACGATCCCGAGTTGGCTGGCAGCGACTGCGAGCGTGAAGGTCACGATCGGCGTGACGATCCCATCGTTGAGCCCGCTCTCGACGTTGAGCCCTCTTCGCAGTCGCATCGGCACCCGCTCGTCGTTGATCACCTGCACACTGAGAGCAGCATCGGTGGGAGCCAGGGCGGCAGCCACGAAACCGGCCAGTGCCCAGGTGAACTCCCCGAACATGAACGCAGCCACCAGACCACCGAGGATGAGGGTGAGCGGAAGCCCTCCGCCGAGCAGGCGGAGGGGCAGGGAGACGTCCTTTCGCAGCTCGGTGAGATTCACCCTGGAGGCATCCGAGAAGAGGACGAGGGCCAGGGTCGCCTCGGCGAGCAGATGGATGGACGCTGCTTCCACGTCGATCGGGATAGGCCCCCAGTCCGGGTTGGCCAGCACGTATCCGAACACCGAGAAGATGAGGGGCCCCGTGATGTCGTGACGGGCCAGAGCCCCCGAGATCACCGCCCACCCCAGGACGAGGAAGGCGATCGTGGCTACGACGGAAGCGGTCATCAGCGCTCTCCGGAGAGTGTGTTGTGCATCATTCTCGTCACTCCGTTCCCGCCCCGGGGGCTTGGTTTGTCTCCACCCAGGCGGTGGCGTCGGCGTATGCCCGTTCGATCGTCGCTCCGAGGCGCTCGCTGCCGGAGTAGATGTTGTCGGGGCCAATGGTCGCCGTCACACCCGTCACCATGAGCTGTTCCTCGAGCTGTTTGTCCGTGGAGACCAGCAGCAGCTTGCTGCCGACGGACTGCAGGGCGAGGGCATACTTTCGCAAGACGTCCATGAAGGTAGTGCCGAGATCGCTTCGGCCTCGCAGGCGAAGGATCACCACCGTGTTCCGCGAGGCACCGGTCACCTCCGGCATCTGTCGCTCGAATATGGGGGCCGAGGCGAAGAAGAGACTCCCGTAGGGTTGGAGCACGATCACATCATCCGGCGGAAGCGACGCGGGTGGGTCCTTCTCGACGACGGCGCCCGAGGGCTCATAGACCCTTTGCCTGATCGTCACCTTGTTGGACTGTCGGATCACGTGGAGCACCACGGACAGGGCTACCCCGGCCAGCACCGCGTATTGAAGGGGGATGAGCATGGTCAGCCAGAACGTCACCGCGAGCACGACCGCCTGCATTCTCCCTGACTTCCACACCGACATCAGATCTCCGGGCTTGATGGTTTGGTACCCGACCAGCATCAGCAACCCGGCGAGGGCGGGCATGGCGACCCTCGCGACCAGATCGGCGAAGAGCAGGATCACGACCGCCATAACGATGCTGCTGATGATCAGGGCTTGCTTGGTCCTCGCCCCGGCGGACTTCACGAGCGATGTCGCAGACATGGAGCCACCCACCGGCATTGCCTGGAACACACCGGTTGCCACGTTGGCGACGCCCTGTCCCACGAAGTCACGCGAGGCATCTGGGTAGGTCCCGTCGGGATTGGGGAAGTTGGCGGTGATGCTCGCCCCTTGAACCAGTCCGACGAAGGCCAGCGAGAAGGCAGGTATGAGCAGCGCGGTCACCTGAGTCAGGTCCGGCCAAGCTGGCCGCGGTAGCGCGTTTGGTATGTCGGCGACGTCCCCGAGTTGTTGCACACTGTCGAGTCCAAGGACCGCGACGGCGGCGGATGTGACGACGATGGCCGCCACCATCCCGAGCGAGCCCAATCGCGTTCGTTCCAGGGCGACGATCAGCGCGATGGTGGTCGTGCCAATTGCCATTGTGGGGAGGTCGGCTTGTCCGAGGTTCAAGATGGTGTCGAAAGCGCGGACCACACGATTGGCGCCCTGTCCGTCGTAGCCGGTGAAATCGCCCAGCTGTCCGAGGATGATGTTCACGCCGACAGCACTGATGAACCCGATCATCACCGCGTTCGAGACGAACCTGAGGATCGACCCGAGCTTGAGCAGCCCGGCGGCCAGCATGACCAACCCGGTGAGGATGGAGAGTGTGAAGAGGGCGCTCCCGGGGTCCTCTGCACTCTGGATGGCTTCGACGTCGGTGATGATGATCGCCATGGCCCCGGTCGCTTGGACGGCCATGAAGGTCGAGCTGGTGAACAGGGCTCCAGTCAGAGTGCCGACGAGCAGGGCGTAGAGGCCATAGACCGGGTTGACGCCGGCGAGGAGGCCACTGGCGAGCCCATCCGGGACGCTTTCGACGCCGAGAACGAGACCCGCGGTCGAATCGCTCTTCAACGACCCGCGGTCGAACAGTCGGCGTCTGGGCGATCCGGTCACACTCCACCGCCCGGCACGCAGCGTCCCGACTCCCTAGGAGTCACACTCGGCGAGTGTCGTCAGCGCGTCGAGACGGGTCGCCGCATCGGTTGCCTTCTCGGCAGCCTCGGGGGCTCCCGCGGCGAGCGCCGTGGCAATCTCGTCGACGGTCTGGCCCAGGGATGTGGCCGCATCTGCGATCGCGTCGGCGCCGGCATCGGCGAGGGCCACTGCAGCGTCGTCAACGCCCGTGGCGAGCTCATCGATCTCCGTCTGAAGGGTGCTGTCGCCCTCCTCCGCACTGGCCACGCGCTCGAGAGTTGCCTGCCAATCGGGAGCGGAATCGCACACTTCGGCCTTCGCCGTCTCCAGGAGATCGCCATCATCCGAATCGCAGGCTGCGGTGCCCACAAGGACCAGCACCGCGACCAGAACCACGCCTTTGCCTCTGAGGCTCATCTTCGACCACCTTTCTCCATGGCCCGACCATGTGGTCGCGGCCTTTCAGCAAGACTCGCTCCCCAGGCAACCATCGTTCGGCCCCTGCCGCATCACCCGTCGGGGATGAATCTGGAAAACGGCTGTTTCGCTCAGCCGGGCGCGGCTCGAAGCAGATCCATCGCCTCGGGAGCTTCTCGACCCGACCGGAGCAGGTCGGCCATCACTCGCATCGGCCCATCGATGAGCCCGAGTGAGCGATAGTCCTCGGCTCCTGGCCCGGCAGGTGGCCTCAGCCGCTCGCACCCTGGCCGACCGCTTGCATCGCGAGATGCTCGTGCAGATGCTGCTCGTCCTCGTGGTACGACGGCTTGAGGTCGAAGACCACCTTCTTCACCGTCCCGGTGAACTCATAAGGCGCCGCGTTCTTGTAGCGCCCATCGACGACGAGACCGTTGTCCCGTCCGATGTCCATACCCGAGTAAGACGTGAACGCCACCGGCACGGTTCTCTCCAGTCGGCCCTCGCCGATCTGGCGGTCATTCACCCAGAGGGTCACCGTGCCCGCGGTGCCCGGTTTTGGTGCGTCGGCTTCGAAGAGCATCTTCACGAAGACATCTCCCGCCGGGATTCTCTCCGTTGACTCCTGGGTGAAGGTCTCGACACCCAGGAACGAGTAGGTGTGGTGAAGGATGCCTTCGGAGTCCACCCAGAGGGCGAAACCACCTATCTCGTCGGCATTGGCCACGATGACCCCCTCCGCCCCACCGTCGGGGACATTCAGCTCCGCCTCGATGGCGTAGGAGCGGCCGTAGATCCTCGGCACCATGCCGCGCTGGACATTCTGGACGTCGCCGTAGAAGGTGAACCTCGTCACCGTGGGCAGCGGAGGCAGGATGCCGAAGAAGATCGACATGCCACCGAGCAGGGGCAACACCCGATTTCGCTCCGCCTCAGCCCAGAAGAGCTGTTTCAGCTCCTCCAGCTTCTCGAGATTCTCCCCAGCCAGGTTGCGCGCCTGGGAGAAGTCGTCGGGAAGGTAGTAGAGCTCCCAGACGTCGTTCTCAGGGTCGTAGACACCTGGTGCGAAGCGCTTCATGGTCTCGGGGGAGAAGTCCCAGGGGATTCGGTCCAGCCTGGCGCAAGCCCACCAGCCGTCCTGGTAGATGGCGCGGCATCCCATCGACTCGAAGTACTGCACCGTGTGGCGCTCTTCGGCGCCCGGGTCGGAGAAGGTGTGAGCGAAGCTCGTGCCATCCATCGGCTCCTGTTCGATCCCGTCGACCAACCTGGGCTCGGGGATGCCCACCGCATCGAGGATGGTCGGGCCGATGTCGATGGTGTGGGTGAACTGGGAGCGGATCTCGCCGCGTGCCATGATCCTCTCCGGCCAGGCAACGACCATCGGGTCCCTGGTTCCTCCGAGGTGGCTCCCGGTCTGCTTCCCCCACTGGAACGGGGTGTTCCCGGCCCATGCCCAGGCCGATGCGTAGTGAGGTGCGGTTTCGATGCTGCCAAGGGCTTCGATACCCCCGTACTTGTCGATGAGCCCCAGCTGCTCTTCGGGTGTCAGCGGCACTCCATTGAGGAAGGTCATCTCGTTGAAAGAGCCTGTGATCGTTCCTTCCATGCTGGCGCCGTTGTCGCCCCAGACGTAGAAGATGAGTGTGTTGTCCAGGTCACCCATCTCCTCGATCGCGTCGAGGAGGCGCCCCACGTTCCAGTCGGCGTTCTCCGAGAACCCGGCGAACACCTCCATCTGCCGGACGTACAGCTTCTTCTCGGAGTCGCTCAACGAGTCCCAGGCGGGGAACAGGTCGGGCCGTGGGGTGAGCTCGGCGTCTTCAGGAATGATCCCCATCGCCTTCTGACGCTCGAACACCGATTCCCGGTAGGCGTCCCAACCATCGTCGAACTTGCCCTTGTACTTGTCTGCCCATTCCTTGCCGACATGGTGAGGAGCGTGAGCGGACCCGGTCGAGTAGTAGACGAACCACGGCTTGTCCGCGTCTTGGGCTCGCACGGCATGGAGCCACTCGACGGTCTTGTCGGTGATGTCATCGGGGAGGTAGTACTGGCCACCGTGCTTGCCCTCGGGAACGCCGATCACACCGTTGTCCTGGGTGATGATCGGGTCGTATTGCCCGGCTGCGCCGCTGAGGAAACCCCACCAGTGGTCGAACCCCCAGCCGCTGGGCCAGCGATCGAACGGTCCGGCGGCTCCCTGGACATTGTCCGGCGTGAGATGCCACTTGCCGAAGCCGCCGGTTACGTAGCCGTTGTCCCTCAGCGTGCGCACCACAGAAGCGCAGCTCTTGGGCACCGCGGCGGTGTAGCCGGGGAACGGCCCCGGGTACTCGGCGATGCTGCCAAAGCCGACTCGGTGCTGGTTGCGGCCCGTCAACAATGCGGCACGTGTCGGAGAGCAGATGGCCGTCACATGGAAACGGTTGTAGGCCAGACCCATGTCACGCACCCGACTCATGCCCGGGGTAGAGATCATGCCACCGAATGTGTCCGGGTTGCCGAATCCGGCATCGTCGATGAGCACGATGAGCACGTTGGGTGCCCCTTCGGGGGGCTTCGGATTCATGACCACCGTCCAGTCGGGCACGGACTGTTCGATGGTGCGGCCCGCCACGCCGGAGAAGCTCGGGTCACCAAGCGGCAACACCGTCCGGTCTGGATCGAATTTGCCCGCCGCCTCGGCCAGCGCCTCGCGCAGGTCACTCAGGGAGTCGCCTTCCATCCGGACCCTCGACTTCGCAGGGGATCCGCCCAGCGCCTGCTCAGCGGCAAGAAGGTCATCCTCGGCAACGAGGGTGAGAATGGCCGCCGTCCCCGGCTTCAGCTTGTCCCCGATGCCCGTCTCCAGACCACCCTCGACCCGCTGCTGGGTGAATTTCCCGACAATCCCGCCGGCAGCGGCACCGATCGCGACGGATGCCAATAATGGAGGGGCAGCCAGTCCGACGAGTACACCCACTCCGCCGCCCCATCCAGCGCCTTTTCGGCCCAACTTGTTGCCGGTGTTCACGACGCTGACGCGGCCATCGTCGTCTTTCTGCACGAGGATGGCCCCCTCCGAGCTCACCTCCTTGGCGCGGATCAGCCCGACCAGCCGGTCGAAATCGCCCTCCGCCCCTTCCACGGTTTGGTAGGCCGCCAGGACCAGTTGCATTGCCTTGCTCATGCCATCTCCTTAACCGATGTGCGCCATCGGGTTACCCGTGTTCCGATTCATCCCTCTGGGTCATGTGGGCGTCGACCTTCAGAGTCTCTACGCAACCATCGTTCGGCCCCGGCCGCATCACCCCCCGGGGATGAATCTGGAGCCCTGCGTCGCTGATCAGCCCGGCCGGGCGCGGAGAAGGTCCATCACCTCGGGAGCTTCCCGACCCGACCGGAGCAGGTCGGCCATGATCCGCATCGGCCCATCAATGTGGGTGAAGAACATCTTGTAGCCCGCACAGAGGTAGTTGAGACCCGGTTCCCCATCGGGGGTCTGGGTGAACCGGTTCTTGGGGCACTCACCGTTGCAGGCGAAGCGCACGTCGCAATCGAGACAGTATCGGGGGAGGGTTTCCCGTTTCGCCTCTCCGAAGCTCCTCTGCCGGTCGGAGGTGACCAGCTCCGATAGGTGGGTATCACGGATGTTGCCCAAGAGGTAGTCCGGCTCGACGAAATGGTCGCACGAGTAGACGTCGCCGTTGTGCTCGAGTGCGATCGCAGTGCCACAAGTCTCTCTGAATATGCACAGCGAAGGCTCGATGCCCAACCATGAGGCGAGCGCAGCGTCAAAATGCTGGACGAAGACGTCACCGACGTCGTTGCCGACCCACTCGTCGAAGACTCCGCAGAGAAACCGGCCCCACTGCTCCGGCTTCACCGAACGCTCCGTCACCTGCGAGCCGTTGTTGGTGTAGAGCGGACGCTTGGTGTTTCGTGACCCCCAACCGATATTGGCGATCTGGATCAACTCGGGGCTGGTTCGCTCCACGATCGGGATGAACTGGAGGAAGGTCGCCCCGAGCTCGTCGCGGAAGAACCGGTACACATCGACCGGATGATCGCCATTGGCGGCGTGGACCGTGCACAGGACGTTGAAATCGACGCCGTGGCGAGTGAGCACTTCGAGCCCGGCCATGACACGGTCGAAGCTTCCCCGTCCCTTCTTGTCGACACGGTAGGCGTCGTGCATCTCGCGCGGGCCGTCGACGGAGAGGCCGACGAGAAACCCGTTGCGCGAGAGGAACTCTCCCCACCGGTCGTTGAGGAGCGTCCCGTTGGTCTGGATCGTGAACTGCAAGCTCTGTCCGGGCCGCGCATGCCTGTGGGCGTGCTCCACGGCCCTCTCGAAGAACGGCACGCCCATCAGGGTCGGCTCGCCGCCCTGCCAGGCGATGGTCACCTCGGGATAGGGGCTGGATTCGATCAGTTGCTGCACGTAGGTTTCGAGCAACTCGTCGGCCATGCGGAAACGGTCCCCCGGGTAGAGCATCTCCTTGGACAGGAAGAAGCAATAGGTGCAGTCCAGGTTGCAGATCGCCCCGGACGGCTTGGCCATCACGTGAAAGGGCGGCGCCGTGGCTGTAGAAGTCATGACCGGGGCCGAACCGTACTCACGGCGACCAGTGGTCGCTCACAGGACATTCTCCTATTCGAGCGGCGGGGAACTCGTGATCCATCACCCAGGGCGGATGAATCCGATCGCTTCCCTCGAAGGTCAGAGGTAGTCGTGACGCTCCAGCCAGCGCATCGCGAAGAACCCTTGCGCTGACGGCAGATAGAACGTTATGACCCGCCACGTGATCGTTGCGGCGAAAGCCGATGTTTGGTCGACGCCGAGGCCGACGAGAAAGCCGGTCATCACTGTCTCCGTGACCCCGATGCCACCCGGCACCGGTACCAGGCCCTGAAGCAGATTGGTGGCGACGACCGCCACCAGACAACCGGCAAAGCTGATCGGTGCGTCGATCGCGACAAGAACCAACCACAACGACCCCGCCATGAGCAACCTGGTGGCCAGGTTGCTGCCCAGCAGGCCGAGCGCCCTTCCCGGTTTCTTGAGCAGGTCGACGAGGGCGTTCTTGGCATCCTGGATGACCGGCAGGACCTTTTCTCGAAGCCGCTTGATCTTTCGGAAGGCTGCCACGGTCGCCATGGCAATCCCGACCACGATCAGCAGCACGATGCCCCAGCGCACCTCGTCGCTCTCGAAATCGAGACCGAGATCGAGGTCACCAGCAAATATCGCCAGGATCAGGATCGCGATCTCGACCAGGAAACCGCCGACACCGTCGATCGCGCCCTGGGTCACCGCCAACGTCGTGTTGACCCCGAACTTGTGGAGGAACGCCGAGTTCATCGCCACCCTCCCGGCGAAGGTGGGGACGGCGAGGCTGATGAACTTGGCTGCGACCTGCAGCGTGACGAGCGGCCAGAAGGGCAGCTGGCCTCCCACGGCATACATCATCCCCATCGCCTCCGGGATGAACATCGACTGTCCGACGACCAGGGCGAGCGCCACGGTTCCCCAGCTGGCGTTCTGGAGCACAGACCACACTTCGGCGAAGTCGATCCCGGCGAGCATGGGTATCAGGGCCCCGGCGGCGAGGACGAGCAATGCGGCGGTGGCGACATCCCGGCCGGAGACGCGTCGGAGTTTCACTGGCTCGGGCAAGGGGAGCCCGGTGGCCTTGGTGACGGCCTCCTGGAGCTCGTCCATCACGTCCTTCGGACTGTCTGTTTCGTTGCGTGTCCCACGGCTGACCGCGGGCAGCTGCAGATAGGGGAGTGCCTGCGCCAACCTGTCGACACCCAGCGCCCGCGCAGCGGTGTCGACCGCGCGGGTGGGCCCGACGAGAAGTGCCATCGAGAAGAGCAGCTCGACGATGTCTTGCTGACACGCGGGATCGTCGGCGACCAGAGATCCGACCGAGAAGTCCGTGAATGCGATGTCGCTCCCGTCGACCAGGATCGCCTCTGTTGTCAGGTTTCCGTGGCTGATCGAGGCGTCGTGGAGTCGTCCCACCTGCTGCCAGATCCCCAACAGGAGGTCGTCGTCGATCTCATCGGCCTCGAGGCCACGCAAGGTGGGAGTTCCGCCTCGCTGGACGAGGAGCGCCATCTCCGAGGTGGCCTCGCCGGCGGCGATCACCTCGGAGACCCGAACGCCGGCACGCCCGGCCATCATCGTTACCAGTGCCTCGTGCTCCACGGCCTGAAGACGCGAGAAACTGACGGCGC
>Ga0105106_10001631_pt1 | contig 16171 bp, 13 predicted proteins | sample PPLLaktember2015_5_FD_79109 | JGI IMG/M metagenome (GOLD analysis project Ga0105106, IMG submission 79109) | Freshwater sediment microbial communities from Prairie Pothole Lake near Jamestown, North Dakota, USA - PPLs Lake P8 Core (1) Depth... | ecosystem: Environmental > Aquatic > Freshwater >...
GGCCTTCCCGCGATTTGCGCCCGACGGCGCTTCGATCGCCTTCACCGGCGAATATGACGGCAACCGCGAGGTCTTCCTCATCCCGGCCGAAGGCGGCGTGCCCCAGCGGCTGACTTACACGCCGTCCCTCGGCCGCGACGACATCTCGGACCGCATGGGCCCGAACAACCTGGTCATGGGCTGGGCCCATGACGGGAAGCGGATCGTCTTCCGCTCCCGGATGGCCGAATGGAACGATTTCAACGGCCAGCTCTATGTCGTCGCGAAGGACGGCGGGCGGCCGGAGCAGATCCCGCTGCCCCGCGGCGGCTTCTGCTCGTTCTCTCCCGACGATTCGAAGCTCGCCTACAACCGCGTCTTCAGGGAGTTCCGGACCTGGAAGCGCTACCGCGGCGGCATGGCCGACGACATCTGGATCTACGACTTCGCGACCAAGACGATCGAGAACATCACCGCCAACCCGGCCTTAGACATCATTCCCATGTGGAACGGAGACCGCATCTATTTCCTCTCGGACCGGGACGAAGCGAAAAGGATGAACCTCTACGTCTACGACTTGGCCGCGAAAGCGACCCGGAAGCTGACGAACTTCACCGAGTTCGACATCAAGTTCCCCTCGCTCGGCCCCAAGCACATCGTCTTCGAGAACGGCGGCTACATCCACACGTTCGATCTGGCCACGGAACAGACGGCCCGGGTGCCGGTCATCATCGCCGACGACATGGTCTCGGGCCGGGGCAAGGTGGTCAAGGTCGACCGCCGGATCACCAACTACGAGATCGCCCCGGACGGCCAGAGGGCCCTCTTCGGCGCCCGCGGCGACGTCTTCACGGTCCCGGCCAAGCACGGCAACACCCGGAACCTGACCGGGACTCCCGGCATCCACGAGCGCTCGTCCAAGTGGTCGCCCGACGGCCGGACGATCGCCTTCATCTCCGACAAAAGCGGCCTCGAGGAGATCTGGCTCATGAACCAGGACGGCACCGGCGAGCCGCGCCAGATCACGACCGGCGGCGACACCTACAAGTACGCCATCGCCTGGTCGCCGGACGGGACGAAGATCCTCTGGAACGACAAGATGCTCCGCCTCGCCTTCGTCGACGTCGCCACCAAGGCGGTCACCGTCGTGGCCACGGCCGAGGCCGGCGAGATCACCCAGTTCCACTGGTCGCCCGACAGCCGCTGGATCGCCTACGGCATGCCCGAGCGCGAGACCGTGAACCGGATCTATCTCTACTCGCTCGACTCCAAGAAGGCCTTCCCTGCGACGGACGTCTGGTACAATTCCGGCGATCCCGCGTTCAGCCGGGACGGCAAGTTCCTTTTCTTCGTTTCCGACCGGGACTTCAGCCCGGTCTACAGCCAGACCGAGTGGAACCACGCCTACCTGGCCATGTCCCGGATCTATTTCGTGACCCTGACGAAGGACGTGAAGTCGCCCTTCGAGCCGAAGAGCGACGAGGTCGCCGTCAAGCCTGAAAAACCGGCAGCCGCCGCTCCGGCGAAACCGGCGGCCAAGGGCGAAGTGAAGCCCGCCGCGAAGGCTGAGCCCGAGGCCGTCCCCACCGTCAAGGTCGACACCGACGGCCTCATGGACCGGATCGCCGCCCTGCCGATCGAGAGGGCCAACTACGGCCGCATCTATGCGACGGGGGAGTCCGTGTATTACGGCCGGTTCAAGGACCTCGAGCGCCAGCCCTCCCTGATGCTCTACAATCTGGCCGAGCTCAAGGAGCAGGACCTGGGCAAGATGGAGGACTACGAAGTCTCGGCCGACGGCAAGAAGATGCTCGTCGGTGTCGATCGCTCCTTCGGCATCATCGATCTTCCGAAAGGCCCGGTCAAGCTCGAAACGAAGCTCGACCTCTCGGGGATGGAGGTGGCGCTGGATCTCCGTCAGGAGTGGGACCAGATCTACGAGGAGAGCTGGCGGCAGATGAAGGAGTTCTTCTACGCGCCGAACATGCACGGCGTCGACTGGGACGCCCTCCGGCTGCGCTACAAGCCCCTGGCGGCGGCCGTGAACCACAGGGCCGACCTGACCTACGTCATCGGCGAGCTCATCGGCGAGCTCAGCGCCGGGCACACCTATGTCGGCGGCGGCGACATGCCCGCCGCGCCGAAGGTCATGGTCGGCCTGCTCGGGGCGAAGCTCGAGCGCGACGCCAGGACCGGCGCCCACCGCATCGTGCGGATCCTCAAGGGCCAGAACTGGGACCGGGGACTGCGCTCGCCCCTGACCGAGATCGGCGTCAACGTCAAGGAAGGAGAGTTCATCACGGCCGTCGACGGGCGGCCGCTCGGCGAGGTCAAGGACATCGGCGCGGCCCTTTACAACAAGGCCGGCCGGCAGGTCACGCTCAGGATCGCGGCCGGGCCCGAGGGCAAGGGCGGGCGCGACGTCGTCGTCGTCCCCATCGAGACCGAGAACGCCCTCTACTACAACGATTGGGTCGAAGGCAATATCGCCAAGGTCGACAAGGCCACCGACGGCCGGGTCGGCTACATCCACATCCCGAACATGGGCGTCGACGGCCTGAACGAGTTCGTCAGGCGCTTCTATCCCCAGCTGCGCAAGAAGGCCCTGATCGTCGACGTCCGCGGCAACGGCGGCGGCAACGTCTCGCCGATGGTCATCGACCGGCTCATGCGGGAAATGGTCATGGTCGGGATGGCCCGCAACCAGGTTCCCGCGCCCGACCCCGGCGCCGCCTTCCTCGGCCCCAAGGTCTGTCTCTGCGACGAGTTCTCGGCTTCCGATGGCGACATCTTCCCCTTCAGATTCAAGACCCTCAAGCTCGGCAAGCTCATCGGCAAGCGCACCTGGGGCGGCGTCGTCGGCATCCGCGGCACCCTGCCGCTGCTCGACGGCGGGTCGCTCAACAAGCCGGAGTTCGCCCCCTTCAGCCCCGACGGCAAGGGCTGGATCATCGAGGGCGTGGGCGTCGAGCCCGACATCGTCGTCGACAACGATCCGGCGCGCGAATTCGCGGGCATCGACGACCAGCTCAACAAGGGCATCGAGGTCGCGCTCGAGGAGCTGAAGACCAAGGGACGCGAGCTGCCGGCCATCCCGCCCTACCCGATCAAGAAATGACGCGGCCGGCGCGGGCCGGCCGAGGACGCAAGGAGGAGACATGGCCGACGAGAAGGTGAAGGTCAGCTGCGGCACGTGCGGGACGACGAACAATTTCCCCCTCGAGGCGCGCGGGAAGACCGTCCGCTGCGGCCGCTGCAAATCGCCGCTTCCGGAGCCGGGCGCGATCCTCGAACCCGGCGAAGAGGGCATCGCCAACCTGTTCCACAACTCGGCCCTGCCCGTGCTGGCGGATTTCTACTCGACGACCTGCGGCCCCTGCCACATGATGCATCCCATCCTCGAGAGGCTGGCGGTCCGGAGGGCCGGCGAAGTGGTCGTCATCAGGATCAATGTCGAGTTCCACCAGGACCTGGCCCGTGAGTTCGGAGTTCAGGGGGTGCCGACCTTCGTCGTCCTCCACAAGGGCGCGGAAAGGGCCCGCACGGTCGGGGCGATGGACGAGAACAGCTTCGCCCTCTGGGCGGCCAGCCGGACTTAGCGCCGGCCCGATCGGGCGAGGCGAGCGGAATGCCGAAGGGGGGACTCGAACCCCCATAGCCTTGCGGCCACTAACCCCTCAAGCTAGCGTGTCTGCCAATTCCACCACTTCGGCATAAATAGGGGACTATTTCTTTTCGACAGGGGCCGGGGCCGGCGGTTTCTCGGTTTCGGCCTTCGTCTGCGGCTGGGTGGCCGGAGCCGCCGCTTTGTCCTCGGGCTTGGCGGCCGGGACGGTCGCCGCGGCCGGGGCCTTCTCGCCGCCGACGACGGAGGTCGTATCGCGCCCGGACAGGATCCACAGGCCGAGGGAGGTCAACATGAAGATGATGGCCGCCGCGGTCGTCACCTTGGAGAGCAGGGTGGTGCCTCCGCGGGAGCCGAAGGCCGTCTGGCTGCCGCCGCCGCCGAAGGCTCCGGCCAGGTCCGCGGCCTTGCCCGATTGGAGCAGGACCGCGAAGATCAGGATCATGCAAACGATGACATGCAGAACGATGATTAAAGCGCTCACTTTTCTTCCCTATAGGCTCGAAGGGCCTCCCTGGCGACGCCGATGAAGGCCTCGGCGTCGAGGGACGCTCCTCCGACCAAAAATCCGTCGATGTCCTTTTCCTTGAACAACGGATAAGAACCGGCCGGCTTGACGGAGCCGCCGTAGAGGATTATAGCACAGGCGCCGGAGTCATTTCCATAGCTTTTTTCGATCCGCCGCCGGATATGGGCGTGGACCTCTTCCGCCTGGGCCGGGGAGGCCGTTCGGCCCGTCCCGATCGCCCAGACGGGCTCGTAGGCGATGACGATGCGCTCCATCTCCTCCTTGGAGAAGCCGTCCAGGCTCCGGGCCAGCTGATCGTCGATCCTCTCGAGGGTTTTGCCGCCGTCCCTCTCGGCCAGGACCTCGCCGATGCAGACGATGGGGGACAGGCCGCTCGCGAGGGCGGCCCGGGCCTTGCGATTGACGGTTTCGTCGGTCTCGCCGAACAGCTGGCGCCTCTCGGAGTGGCCGGCCAGGACATAGGCGCAACCCGCGTCCTTGAGCATGGGCCCGGAGACCTCGCCCGTGAAGGCCCCCCGGTCTTCCCAGAAGAGGTCCTGGGCGCCGAGCCCGACGCCGGAGCCCGCAATCTCCTTCGAGACCGCACCCAGGGCGGTGAAGGGGGGGATGAGGACGATCGAACACCCGAGGAGCCCGGGCCCGGCCTCGACACCGGAGGAAGAACCCGATGCGGCCGCCGAAGCGGCGGCTGTGACCTTCCGGGCGAGGTCCGCGGCCTCGGCGAGCGTCAGGTTCATCTTCCAGTTGCCCGCGACGAACGGGCCGCGACGACGGCGCCCCATCTACTTTTCCAGCGCGGTGATGCCCGGCAGGGTTTCGTAGGCGACGTACTCGAGGGACGCGCCGCCCCCGGTCGAGATGTGGCTGATCCTGTCCTTGACGCCGGCCTTCTTCACGGCCGCGACCGAATCGCCGCCGCCGACGATAGAGATGGCGCCCGATTCCGCGACGGCCTTGGCGACGCCCATCGTCCCCTTGGCGAACTCGTCGATCTCGAAGATGCCCATGGGGCCGTTCCAGAAGATCGTCTTGGCCTGAGAGATGACCGCGGCATAGGCCGCGACGGTCTTGGGGCCGATGTCGACGCCCATCATATCCTCGGGGAAGGGGAGGGATTCCACGACCCTCGTGCCCTCTCCCGCTTCGGGGGCCCGGGCCAGGACGTGGTCCTGCGGCAGGTGGAAGCTGACCCCTTGAGTCCGGGCCTTGTCCAGGATCGTCAGCGCGACCTCGATCTGGTCGTCCTCGACGAGCGACGTGCCGACGCCCAATCCCTGGGCCTTGAGGAACGTGTAGGCCATGGCCCCGCCGATCAGGATCTGGTCGGCCTTGCCGAGCAGGCTCTCGATGATCTCGATCTTGTCGGACACCTTGGCCCCGCCCAGGATGGCCACGTAGGGCTTCACCGGCGTGTGGACGGCCTTCTTCAGGTAGTCGACTTCCTTCTTCATGAGATAGCCGGCGGCCTTGACCGGGACGAAGTCGGCGATGCCGACGACGGAGGCGTGGGCGCGATGGCTCGAGCCGAAGGCGTCGTTGACGAAGATATCGATGTCCTCGGCGAGCCGGCGGGCGAATTCGGGATCGTTCTTCTCCTCTTCCTTGTAGAAGCGGACGTTCTCGAGCAGGAGCACCTCGCCTTCGGCCAGGGCCTGCTTGAGCCGCCGGACCTCTTCGCCGATGACATCCGGGGCCATGCGGACCCTGTAAGGGATGAGCTCGGCCAGCCTTTTCGCCGCCGGCTGGAGGCTCATCGCCGGATCGACCTTGCCCTTGGGGCGGCCCAGGTGGGAGGCGATGACGAGGCGGGCGCCGTGATCGAGCAGCCAGCCGATGGTGGGCAGGGAGGCCCGGATCCGCGTGTCGTCGCGGATCCCGCCCTTGTCGTCCAAGGGGACGTTGAAATCGACGCGGAGGAAAACGAGCTTGCCTTTGACGTCGAGGTCGGTGACGAAGTTCATGGCCGCATCACTTGGTGATGAACTTGGCCAGGTCGGCCAGCCGGCAGGAGTAGCCCCACTCGTTGTCGTACCAGGCGATGACCTTGGCCAGGTTGCCGTCGATGACCTTGGTCGAGAGGAGGTCGATGATGCCCGAGTGCGAATTGCCCAGGAAGTCTACGGAGACGAGGGGCTCGTCGGTGACATCCAGGATGTCCCGGAGCGGTCCGGCCGCGGCGCTCTTGAACGCGGCGTTGATCTCCTCGACCGTCGCGGCTTTCTTGAGCACGGCGACGAAATCGACGATCGAGACGTCGGGGGTGGGGACGCGGACGGAGAAGCCGTCGATCTTGCCCTTGAGCTCGGGCATGACCAGCCCGACGGCCTTGGCCGCCCCGGTCGTCGTCGGGATCTGGGCCACGGCGGCGGCCCGGGCCCGGCGGAGGTCCTTGTGCGGCGCGTCGAGGATCTTCTGGTCGTTGGTGTAGGAGTGGATGGTGGTCATGAAGCCCCGCTCGACGCCGAAGCCCTCGTGGAGCACCTTGACGACGGGGGCCAGGCAGTTGGTCGTGCACGAGGCGTTGGAGATGACGTGGTGTTTGGCGGGATCGTAGGTCTTTTCATTGACGCCCAGGACCAGGGTGACATCGGGGTCGGTGGCCGGCGCGGAGATGATGACCTTGACCGCGCCGCCCTTCTCGATGTGCTGGATGACGTCGGGCCGCTTGGTGAACTTCCCGGTGGACTCGATGACGACGGAGACGCCCAGGTCTTTCCAGGGGAGCTTGCCGACCTCTTTTTCGGCCAGGACGCGGATCTTCTTGCCGTTGACGACGATGGCGTCCTCGGTCGACCGGACGTCCTCCTTGAATGTGCCCAGGACCGTGTCGTACTTGAGCAGGTGGGCCAGGGTTTTGGCGTCGGTAATGTCGTTGACGGCCACGTACTCGATCGCCGGGTCGTTCCAGGATGCCCGGAGCATGTTCCGGCCGATGCGGCCGAATCCATTGATGCCTATGCGGATAGCCATGGGAACCTCCTAATTTCCGTGAGGGAAAGCCATCCCGAAAATATCACAGACGGGCCGGGAAATCAAGGCAGGTCGGCGGGTCCTTTCGACGGTCCCGGGGGCTTGCCGGGCTCGCCGCTCTTCTTGGCTCTCTTTTGCGCGTACATGAGCGCGTCGGCCCGGCTCAACAGCTCCTCGATCGCCTCGAGCCCTTCCGGCCCGCGCGTCGAAAGGCCCATGCTCACAGACAGGCTGAACCCCGCTTCGGCTGCCGAATTGGTGTTGAAGAGCTCCAGCCGGTCCTGGAGCCTCTGGGTGAGGATATCGATGTTCATCCGGGTCGTCTCCATGGCCAGGACCGAGAACTCGTCGCCGCCCAGCCGGCCGATGATGTCGGCCTCCCGGAAACAGTGTTTCAGGACGGTGGCGACCTCAGCCAGGGCGCGGTCGCCGGTCTTGTGCCCGCTCGAGTCGTTGATCTTCTTGAGGTTGTCCATGTCGAGGTAGATCAAGGCGACCGTCTTTTTCAGGCGGCTGGCGGTCTTGAGGGCGTGCTCGGCCAGGGTCATAAAGCCGCGGCGGTTGTAGAGGCCGGTCAGCTCGTCGTGCAGCGACAGGGCCCGGATCTCCTCCTCCATCTGCTTGCGGTCGGAGATATCGGTCAGGACGGCCATGGTCCCGCCGACCTGGGCGCCCTGGATCCGCGGACCGCCGCTGACGAGGAACGTGCGGCGGCTGCCGTCGCGGTGCAGAAAAACGAGCTCGTAGCGGTCGGAGATGCCCTTGGAGCGCTTCTCGTCGGCGTGGCGAACAATGGCGTGCTGGTCCCGGGGCACGAAGGAAAGGACCGGCCGGTCGATCATCTCACCGGGCGTGTAGCCGAGCATCCTCGCCGCGGCCGGATTGACCAACGTGAATTTATCGTCGGCATCGGTCAGGACGAGGCCTTCATTCATGGTCTGGACCGTGCTCTCGCTGAACCGTCGCAGCTGCTCCAGCTCCTCCTCGGAGCGCAGCCTCTGGGTGATATCCTTGAGGATGCCGATGATCCCCCCGATCCGTCCGTCCGGCTGAACATAGGTTGTCTTGATGAAGATAACGTGATGCTCGCCGTCCCAGGCCTTGAGGGGGGCTTCGTAAACCTTGTGCCCCGGCGCGCTCAGCAAGGCCCGGTCCTGCTCCTGGTGCGCGGCGACGATCTCCGGCGGGGCGACGTCCATGATGGTCTTGCCGATCATCTCGGACTTCTTGCGGCCGAGGAGCTTTTCGAAGGCGGCGTTGGTGCCGAGGTAGCGGCCTTCCGTGTCTTTGAAGAAGGCCGGGTTGGGCATGATGTCGATGAGGACCTGGATGAAGTCGTTCATGCTCTTGTTGGCCTCGCGCCAGCGGGTCGTTTCGAACCGCTCGTGCGAGGAGACGGCCAGACGCCAGAGCAGGATGAGCATCGCGGCGCAGAGGACGAGGAAGGGGACGGCGATGAACGGCAGGAAGCGGCGCGGCGCCAGGAACGCCGCGGGCAGGCCGGCCGCGAAGAGCAGGAACACGGCGATGAGCTGCCAAGGGGTCTTGCGGACCGGGGACGGGCCCTGGCTCTGTCCGGTCACGTCGGTTCCCTGCCTGTCATTTGGTATTACCTAACACAGAGAAAGAGCCAAAGTCAACAAAGCCTCGAGTATGTTAAAATACCGCCGGAGGAACGTCATGAAGATCCTGACCTCCGCGGAGATGAAGGGGATCGACCGGACGGCGATCGAGGAGATCGGCATCCCCGGCGTCGTTCTCATGGAGAACGCCGGCCTGGGTATCGTCCGGGCGCTCAAGGCCCGGTTCGCCTCTCTCGCCGGCGAGCGGATCGTCATCGTGGCCGGAAAGGGCAACAACGGAGGCGACGGCTTCGTCGTCGCCAGGCACCTCGCCAATCTGGGCGCCCGGCCTCAAGTTCTCCTTCTTGCGGCCAGGGATGAGGTCAAGGGCGATGCCGCGACCAACCTGGCCGTCGCGCTCAAGATGGGTCTTCCTGTGACAGAAGCCCGCGACGGCGCGGCCTGGAGGAAGGCCCGGGCGGCTCTCTCGCGCGCGACGATCGTCATCGACGCGATCTTCGGGACCGGGCTCGACCAGCCGCTTGAAGGCCTTTATGCCGCGGCCGTCGAGGACATCAACGGGTCTGCCGCCTTCACGCTCGCGGTCGATATCCCCTCGGGGCTTTCGGCCGATACCTTCGAGCTCGTCGGGCCGAGCGTCGAGGCCGACCTGACCGTCGCCCTGGCCGCCCCCAAGGTTGCCCATATCTTCGCGCCCGCCGCGGCGCGCGTGGGCGAGCTCGTCGTCGCCCCGATCGGCATCCCGCCCGCGCTCTTCGATAAACCCGGGCTGAAGCTCTCTCTGGTCGAGGAGGCGGAGGTCCGCCCGTTCTTCGCGAAGCGGAACAAGGACACCCACAAGGGCTCGTACGGCCATCTCCTGATCTTCGCGGGGTCGGTCGGGAAGTCGGGCGCGGCCGCCCTGGCCGGCCGGGCCGGGCTGCGCATGGGCGCCGGCCTCGTCACGGTGGCGACGGCGGCGGGGGCCCTGCCTTCGATCGCCCGGACCATGGCCGAGCTCATGACCGAGCCGCTCGCGGAAACGCCGGCGGGAACGATCGCCGCGACCGCGCTGCCGCGGGCCCTGGGATTGCTCAAGGGCAAGAACGCCCTCCTCGTCGGGCCGGGGCTCTCGACCCAGACGTCGACGGCGGAGTTCGTGCTCGGCCTTCTGCCGAAGGTCAAGGTCCCTTGCGTCATCGACGCCGACGGCCTCAACATCGTCGCTACGCGCCCGGACATCCTGGCGCGGCTCGGCGCCCCGGCCGTCCTGACGCCTCACCCCGGCGAGTTCGCCCGGCTCGCCGGCCGGACGAACGAGGACGTCCTCCGACATCGCCTCGAGCTGGCCCCGGAATTCGCCGCCGCTCACGGCGTCACCGTCGTCCTTAAAGGGCATCGGACGCTCGTCGCCACACCCGACGGCCGGGTCTTCGTCAATCCGACGGGGAATCCGGGCATGGCCACCGGCGGGACGGGCGATGTCCTGGGGGGAATGATCGCCTCCCAGATCGCCCAGAATAGAGAGCTCCTCGGGGCCATCCTCTCGGCTGTCTATGCCCACGGCCTGGCCGGGGACGTCGCGGCGGAACGCCTCGGCGAGAAATCTCTCGTCGCCGGCGACATCATCCGTTATCTGCCGCCGGTCCTGAAAGCGCTGGCCGGGGGATGAGCGGAGGGACCGTCGCCACGACCCGCTCCGAAGAGGAGACCTTCGAGCTGGCCCGGTCGCTGGCGGCCGGCTTCAAGGGCGCCGAAACGGTGCTCCTTACCGGAGAGCTCGGGGCGGGAAAGACGGTCTTCGCCAAGGGCATCGCCGCGGGCGCGGGCGTCGCCGACCCCGACCGGGTCTCGAGCCCGTCGTTCACGCTCGTCAACGTCTACGACGGGAGGCATCGGATCTTCCACATCGACCTCTACCGCCTCGAGCGGCCGGACGAGATCGCCGATCTGGGCTGGGAAGACATGCTCGGCCAAGGCATCGTCATCGTCGAGTGGGCCGAGAAGCTGACCTTCCCGGTCGAGGGGATACGCGTCCGCATCGAGCCGGCGGGCGACGACGCCCGCCTTATCACTATTTCGTGATCATCGCATTCAGGGCGCTCTTGAGCTTGGCCGCGATTTCGGGGGCTGCGGGAGTTTTTCCCGCCAAGATGTCTTTCGGCGAGATCTCCCCGCCGTAGAAATCCCGGTTCGCTTTGCGGTCCTCCTGGATGGAGGATCCCTGGAGGGTCAGCCCGACGAACAGGCCCCGGCTCCGGGAATAGGAGAGGATCTCCGCCTTGAGCTCGGAATCCGTGCTGGCTTCGGCCGTGCGCCCCACGGGGCCGGCGGAGATCCCCGCGTCCGCGCCCAAGGTGAATTTTCCATCGCTGAAACCCTCGACGCTCCGCGGAGTCCGGAAAACGAGGATGACGTCGGCCGACTGGACCCCGACTTGCCACCCGATGCTCCCGCCCTTGAGGTCGATGAAGGCCGGGTCGGTCCAGCCCCCGTCCCCGGTCCGGACGAGCAGCACGCCCTTGCCGTGGCGCCCGCCGATGATGAGCCCGGCCCGGATGACGTCGGGAATGATGGCGATCCCGGCGCAGTCCTCGATGAGGCTCTCGGGGATGCTCTTATCCGATTCCTTCATCATCTCTTCGAGGACCCGGACGGCGTCCTCGACCTTCTTGACCTGGTCTGCGGCGTTCTTCCCGGCCGCCTGGTCCGGCCCGGGCCCGGCCAGGACGGGGGATAGCGTCAGGATGAGGGCCAGCGGCACGGCCGCGAATTTTCCGAGGTTCATGTTATCCTCCTGCTTTTCTATTCATCCCTTGAAGGCTCTTTTCAGCGCCAGGGCCGCCTGCTTCGCGTCCGGGGCGCCGAGGATGGCCGAAACAACGGCGATGCCGTCGGCCCCGGCCCGCGCGATCTCAGCGGCGTTGGCAGCGCCGATCCCCCCGATCGCCACGACCGGAAGCCCGACCGCGCGCTTGATAAGCCCGATCCCCTCGGGGCCCAAGACAGGCAGAGGGGTTTTTTTTGTCGCGGTGGCGTAGGCCGGGCCGGCCCCCACGTAATCGGCCCCCTCCCGTTCCGCGCGGCCGGCCTCCCCGGCCGTGTTGACGGATACGCCGATCACGGCCTCCGGCCCAAGAAGACGGCGAGCGAGAGCGACAGGCATGTCCTCCTGGCCGAGATGGACGCCGGCCGCGCCGCAAGCCAAGGCGATATCGACCCGGTCGTTGATCAGGAGCGGGATGCCCTTCGCCGCGAGCCGGCCGGCGATCTCGAGCCCGAGCCCGGCGAAGGCGCCACTCGCGAGAAACTTGGCCCGGAGCTGGACAATGGTCACTCCGCCGTCGACGGCCTCCACGACGAGGCCGGCGAGATCGCGTCCAGCCGCGTATTCGGCGTCGGCGACGAGATAGAGAGAATAATCCGTGGCCATCCCTTCCAGTATACGCCAAACAAACAAGGAGAGAGACAGTCCCCTGCGGGGACAGGCCCTTCCGGGGACGTTGCGCAGACCCTGTCCCTTCTGATAAAGTAACTGTGCCATGAGCATCGATCTCAAATCCTACATCCTCGACGTTCCCGATTTTCCCAAGCCGGGCATCCTCTTCAAGGACATCGCTCCGCTCGTCCTGAGCTCGCAGGCCTTCAACTTCGCCATCGACGAGCTCGCCGCCTGGGCGGCCCCGAAGAAACCGGAGCTCATCGCCGGCATCGAATCCCGGGGCTTCGTTTTCGGCGCGGCCCTGGCCCGGGAGCTCCGCCTCGGCATGACCATCATCCGGAAGAAGGGCAAGCTCCCCCGTAAGTGCGCCTCCGTCGTGGCCCCGAACGAGTACGCCGTCGAGCACTTCGAGATGCACGAGGACTCTGTAGCCCGCGGCCAGCGCGTCCTCATCATCGACGATTTGATCGCCACCGGCTCCTCCTCGGTGAGCGCCATCAACCTGGTTAAGCTCCTCAAGGGTGACGTCATCGGCTTCGGGGCCGTCATCGAGCTGTCGTTCCTGAAAGGCGTTGAGGCGATCCGCAAGGCCCACCCGGACGTTGCGGTTCACTCCCTCGTCCGCTACTGAGGCCGGGCGGCCTCGGGCCGGGCGGAAGGAGGGGAGCAGGGGAGAGGCATGAAGGGCTTCATCGAACGGACCTGGCGTAAACTGAGACTCAAAGACGCGGCCCCGGCCGCCGGCTGTCTCGCTCTTCTCCTCGCCGTCTCCGGCTGCGCCCGGATGGCGCCGCCCTCCGCGGCTCCGCGCCTGGCCGCCCCCGACGCGGCCTGGGTCGCCCGGACGCTCAAGAAGATGACCATCGAGGAGAAGGTCGGGCAGCTTATCTCCTGCCGCTTCACGGGCGAGTTCCGGAACGCCGACAGCAGCTATCTCCGCGAGATCGAATCGCTCGTCGTCGACTCCAAGATCGGCGGCCTGATCCTCTTTGCGCCCGCGCGCGTCTACGCATCGGCCGAGCTCATCAACCGTTTTCAGAAGCTGGCCAAGGTTCCGCTTCTCATGGCGGCCGACTTCGAAGCCGGGGTGGCGAACCGGGTGACCGGGGCGACGCTCTTCCCGCCGCTCATGTCGCTTGGCGCGGCCGGCTCCGAGGACCTGGCCTACGGCATGGGCCGCGTCACCGCCCTCGAGGGCCGGGCCCTCGGCATCCACATGACCTACGCCCCGGTCGTCGACGTCAACATCAATCCTGATAATCCCATCATCAACACCCGGTCGATCGGCGCCGACCCGGCCCTCGTCAGCCGCATCGCCAACGCCTTCATCCGCGGCGTCCAGGACAACGGCATGATCGCCACGGCCAAGCATTTCCCCGGCCACGGCGACACGTCCGTGGACTCCCACAGCCTCCTGCCGGCGATCACGGCCGGTCTCGACCGCCTGGAGAAGGTCGAGCTCTTCCCGTTCCGGGCGGCCGTAAAGGCCGGGGTCCGGGCGATCATGTCGGCCCATCTGGCCGTTCCGGCCCTCGACCCGACGCCGGGGCTTCCGGCGACGCTCTCGCCGCAGATCATGACCGGGCTCCTGCGCGAAAAGATGGGCTTCAAGGGACTCATCGTCACCGACGCGATCGAGATGGGCGGCGTGATGAACACCTTCTCCTCGGAGGAAGCCTCGCTCCGGTCCATTCTCGCGGGAGTCGACCAGCTGCTCCTGCCGCCCGAGCCGGCCAAGGTCATCGCCTATCTCGCCGCGGCGGTCCGCGACGGCCGCATCCCGGTCGCCCGGATCGACGCCTCCGTGCGCCGCATCCTCGAAGCCAAGGCCGCCCTGGGCCTTCCCCGCAACCGCTTGGTCAGGATCGAGGAGATCCGCCGCCTCGTCGCCCCCCAGGCCAACCTCGACCTGGCCGCCAAGGCCTTAAAGAGCGCGGTGACGCTCGTCAGGAACGAAGGCGGCGTCCTGCCTCTCGCCGCGGCCCCGGAGAGGCTGACGGTTCTCTCCTTGAGCAGCGACCTCGGCGACTATTACGCCGGCCAAGGTTTCGTCGCGGAGATGAGAAAGAGGTTTCCGGCCGCCGCCGCGTTCTACGCCGACGGCGATACGGGAAGCGAAGCGCTCGACGAGGCCTTCGCCCAGGCCTCGGGCGCGGACACCGTTGTCTTCGCGCTCTTCTCCCGGCTCAGCGACCGGAAGGGGAGCGTCGACCTCGACCCGAGGCACATCGAGCTCATCCGCAAGCTCGCGGCGCTTCCCGACGGGCCGAAGATCGCGGCCGTCTCCTTCGGCTCCCCGTACTTCCTGAGGCACTTTCCCGAAGTCGACGCCTATGTCTGCCTGTACAAGAACACGCCGGACACGCAGGCCATCGCGGCTCGGGCCCTCGCCGGGGAGATGGACCTGGCCGGCAAGCTGCCCGTTTCGATCCCGGACCTCTATCCGGTCGGACACGGGCTCGAGCTGAAAAAAAGGACTCCGTGAAGGAGGGGACACCATGACCTACAAATTCCTGGGCAAGACCGGCGTCAAGGTCTCGACCGTCGCGTACGGCACTATGTCCTTCGGCGGTGACGCCGACGAGGCGGGATCGAAGGCCCTGTTCGAGGCCTGCCGCGCCGCCGGGGTCAACCTCTTCGACTGTGCCGACATGTACGCCGCCGGCCGGTCGGAGGAGATCCTCGGCCGTCTCATCAAAGACTGCCGGGAAGAGGTGCTCATCACGAGCAAGGCCTATTTCCCGACCTCCAAAGACGTCAACGCCATGGGCGCGTCGCGCCGCCATATCCAATACGCCGTCGAAGCGAGTCTCCGCCGCCTCGGGACCGACCGGATCGACATCTACTACGTCCATCGCTTCGACGACCGGACGCCGCTCGAGGAGACCCTCCGGGCGCTCGACGACCTTGTCCGCCAGGGCAAGGTCGTCTACACCGGAGCGAGTAACTTCGCCGCCTGGCAGGTCGCCAAGGGGCTGGGACTATCGGCGAAAGAGGGGCTGGCCCCGTTCGCCTGCATCCAGCCCATGTACAACCTCCTCAAGCGCCAGGCCGAGTCCGAGATCCTGCCCATGGCCCTGTCCGAGGGGCTCGGTGTCTTCCCCTACGGGCCGCTCGCCGGCGGGCTTCTCAGCGGCAAGTACGGCCCGGACCGCCGTCCCGAATCGGGCCGCCTCATCACCAACAAGATCTATGCGACGCGCTATGCCGATCCATCGAACTACGACGTGGCGGAGCGCTTCACGAGCTTCGCCCGGGAGCGCGGCTTCGACCCGGCCGGGCTGGCCGTGGCCTGGGCGGCCTCGCACCCCGCGGTCACGGCTCCTCTCGTCGGGGCCAGGAACACGGCCCAGCTCGCACCGCTTCTCGCGGCCGTCGATATCCCGATGACCCCGGAGCTGCGGGCCGAAATCTCCGCGCTCGCGCCCGAGCCGGCCCCGGCGACCGACAGGAACGAGGAGCGGACGGCCTTCAACTTCGGGGTCCGCTGAGCCCTCGCCATGGCTCCCACACGGCGGCTGAATATCCTCGCGGCGATCGCCCTCGCCCTCTTTGTCTCCGGCCTCATGCCGGGGCTGGCTCTCGAGCCCCCCACGCGCGAGCAGATCGCGCGTTACCGGCTCGACGGGACCCTGCCCGCGCGCATCGCCAGGGCCAAGGCCATCGGCAATCACAAGGTCCCGCGCCGGACGCGGGAGCGGCTCCACGACAGGCTGGCCGGCCTGGCACCCCGGCCAGGCGTCGGTTCCGCCCGCGCCGCCCTACCGGGGCCCGCTTCTGTGCTCGCCCCGCCTCCGGCCTGGGCGGGCATGCCGACGACAGGGACCGTCAGGGTCCTCGCCCTGCTCGTCTCATTTTCCGACTATCCCGGCACGACCGACCCGGCCACTTTCGGATCGCGGCTCTTCGGGTCCGGCACATCGGGCCCGCCGTACGACAGCCTGAAGGGCTTCTACGAGCGCTCGTCGTACGGCCAGCTGGCCATCACCGGCAGCGTCCTCGGCTGGTACCAGGCCCCCTATGCCCGGAGCACGGTCGCCGAGACGGATTCCGGCCGCCAGAAC
>Ga0105106_10001632_pt1 | contig 16171 bp, 12 predicted proteins | sample PPLLaktember2015_5_FD_79109 | JGI IMG/M metagenome (GOLD analysis project Ga0105106, IMG submission 79109) | Freshwater sediment microbial communities from Prairie Pothole Lake near Jamestown, North Dakota, USA - PPLs Lake P8 Core (1) Depth... | ecosystem: Environmental > Aquatic > Freshwater >...
CAGCTCTGCTACGGCCGGGCCATGTCGAGCGGCCAGATGGTCGAGCTCGGCGAGGCCGTCGGCGTCACGGCGGCCCAGTCGATCGGCGAGCCCGGGACCCAGCTGACCATGAGGACGTTCCACGTCGGCGGTATCGCCATGCGGGGCGCCGAGCGGTCCAAGATCGAGGCCAAGAAGGACGGCGTCGTCAAGTTCACCAGCCTCCTCTCGGTCACCAATAAGGAAGGGATCCTGGTCGTCGTCAACCGGAACGCGAACATCGCGATCCTCGACCACCGGGGCCGGGAGATCGAGCACTACCAGGTCCCCTACGGGGCCAAGGTCCTCGTCAAGGAGGGCGATGAGGTCAAGGCCCGCCAGGGCTTCGCAGAATGGGACCCCTTCAACACCTACATCCTGACGGAGGAGACGGGCGTCATCCGGTTCCACGACGTCGTCCTCGATGTAAGCATGGAGGAGGTCCAGGACGAGTTCACCGGCCTCATCACCCAGGTCGTCATCGACCCCAAGGACGAGAAGCTCCAGCCCCGGGTCGAGATCCTCGACGAGAAGAACAAGGACGACCGGGGGAACCCCGCCATCCTCAAGAGATACTTCATGCCCTCCGGGGCCAACCTGGAGATCAAGGACGGCGACCGGGTCTTTGCCGGCGACGTCCTGGCCAAGATCCCCCGCGAGGCGTCGCGCACGAAGGACATCACGGGCGGTCTGCCCAGGGCCGAGGAGCTCTTCGAGGCCCGGAGGCCCAAGAACCCGGCCGTCATCTCCGAGATCGACGGCCTCGTCCAGATCGGCGGCCTGGTCCGGGGCTACCGCAAGATCTCCGTCAAGAACGAGCGGGGCGGTGAGAAGGAGTATCTCATCCCCAAGGGAGCCCACCTGAGCGTCGCCGACGGCGAGCGCATCAAGGCCGGCAACGCCCTGATGGACGGCCCGGTCAACCCCCACGACATCCTGAAGGTCCTGGGCGAGAAGGAGCTGGCCGAATACCTGCTCCGCGAGGTCCAGGAGGTCTACAGGCTCCAAGGGGTACCGATCAACGACAAGCACATCGAGACGATCATCCGCCAGATGCTGCGCTGGATCAAGGTCGAGGAGGTCGGGGATACCGAGTTCCTGGTGGACGAACAGGTGGACAAGTTCATATTCCAGGAGGAGAACGAGAAGGTGATGAAGAAGGGGGGCAAGCCGGCCAAGGCCCGGCCCCTCCTCCTGGGCATAACGAAGAGCGCCTTGAGCACCGACAGCTTCATCGCGGCCGCGTCCTTTCAGGAGACCACGAGGGTCCTGACGGAGGCCAGCCTCTACGGGAAAGTGGATTATTTGAGGAGATTGAAGGAGAACATTATCATGGGTCGGCTGATCCCCGCCGGGACGGGCTACAAATTCTACCGGAACGTCGAATTGAAGGAAGAGGAAATGCCGGAACTCATCATCGAGACCCCCGTAGGCGAGACCGAGGTCCCGACCCGGGGCTAGTGACGGGAGCCCCCCTGAAATGTCCTCAAATTTCTTGACAGGGAAGGGCGATTTTGCTATCATCCACACATTCGTCTCGGGATATTCTCCCTGGGGTGAATAACTACCGGAATCTTTTTATCGAGGAGTAGGTGTTTTGCCGACCGTAAATCAGCTTATCAGGAAGGGCAGGACGCTTAGGAAGTCCAAGAGCAAAGCGCCTGCGTTGGGAACTTGCCCCCAGAAGAGGGGGGTCTGCACGCGCGTGTTCACCATGACGCCGAAGAAGCCGAACTCGGCCATGCGGAAGGTGGCCAGGGTCCGCCTGACGAATAACATCGAGATCTCCGGCTATATCCCCGGGGTCGGGCACAACCTCCAGGAGCACTCCATCGTCCTCGTTCGCGGAGGGCGCGTGAGGGACCTGCCGGGCGTCCGCTACCACATCGTCCGGGGCACGCTCGACTGCGAAGGCGTCCAGAGCCGCTCCAAGGCACGATCCCGCTACGGGGCGAAACGGCCCAAAGAAAAAAGAGCGAAAGCCTCGAAAGCCTAAGGGAGAGCGGATATGCCGAGACGTGGAACCATTAAGAAGAGGAAAATCCAGGCCGATCCGTTCTATAACAGCACGCTGGTCGCCCGCTTCATCAACCTGTTCCTGAAGAAGGGCAAGAAGAGCACCGCCGAGCGGGTCGTCTACGGCACGATGGAGATCATCCAGACGAAGACGAAGGAAGATCCCCTCAAGCTCCTGGAAAAGGCCATCGACAACGTCCGCCCTCTGCTCGAGACGAAGTCCCGGCGCGTGGGCGGGGCCAATTATCAGGTCCCGATCGAGATCACGGCCGGCCGGTCGTTCACGCTGGGCGTCCGTTGGCTCATCAAATACGCCCAGCAAAGGAACGGGAAGAGCATGGCGGAGAAGCTCTCCGCGGAGATCATCGACGCCATCAACAGCCGGGGCGGCGCGATCAAGAAGCGGGAAGACACCCATAAGATGGCGGAAGCCAACCGGGCCTTCGCTCATTACAAATGGTAGTCTCCGTTTCCGAGCGGCACGTCGTGGCACGTCGATCACTGGAGCATAGAGGACATGCGGTCTCACCCGATCGAGAACGTGAGGAATATCGGCATCATGGCCCATATCGATGCGGGGAAGACCACCACGACGGAGCGGATCCTCTTTTACACGGGGATCACCTACAAAATGGGAGAAGTGGACGACGGGACGGCGGTCATGGACTGGATGGTCCAGGAGCAGGAGCGCGGGATCACCATCACCTCCGCCGCGACGACGTGCACGTGGAATAGCCACCGTATCAATATCATCGATACTCCGGGGCATGTGGATTTTACCGCGGAAGTCGAGCGTTCCCTCAGGGTCCTCGACGGCGCGATCGCGATCTTGTGCGGGGTCGGCGGCGTAGAGCCCCAATCCGAGACCGTCTGGAGGCAGGCGGATAAGTACAGGGTCCCCCGGATCGTGTACGTCAACAAGATGGACCGGGTGGGCGCGGACCCGGAGAGGGCGGTGGCCGAGCTCCGGACGCGGGTTGCGGCCAGGCCCCTGCCGATCCAGGTCCCGATGGGCCGGGAAGAAGGCTTCCGCGGCGTCATCGACCTGGTCGAGCGGAAAGAGATCGACTGGGGCCGGGGCATCCTCGGAACGGATTTCGAGGTGAGAGAGGTCTCGGAGGAATTCCGGGACATAGTTGAAGAGAAAAGAAGTGAGATGATCGAGACGCTGAGCGAGACGGACGACGCCCTGATGCAGAAGTACGTCGACGGGACGGAGATCTCTGTTCCGGACATCAAGGACGCGATCCGGAGGGGGACCCTGGGCAACAAGTTCGTACCCGTTCTCTACGGCGCGTCCTTCCGGAACAAGGGGATACACCCCCTTCTCGACGCTATCGTCGATTACCTGCCCTCGCCGGCGGACGTCCCGCCGGTCGTCGGCCGCCATCCCCGTTCCGAGGCCTCCGAGCTGCGGGCGGCGTCCGACAGCGAGCCCTTCTCGGCCCTCGTCTTCAAGATCATGAACGACCCCTTCCTCGGTAACCTGGCCTTCTTCCGGGTCTATTCCGGGAAGGCGAAGATCGGGTCGATGATCTACAACTCCGTCAAGGACGAGGAGGAGCGGCTGTCCCGCCTCCTTGAGATGCACGCCAACAAGCGGAAGGAGATCCAGGAGGTCTATGCCGGGGACATCGCGGCGATGGGCTCGATGAAGAACCTGGCGACGGGGGACACCCTCTGCCTGAAGAGCCGGCCCGTCGTCCTCGAATCCATCAAGTTCCCCGAGCCGGTCATCATGGCGACGATCGAGCCCAGGTCCAAGTCCGAGCACGCCAAGCTCGCCTCCGCCCTGGCCAAGTTCACGCGGGAGGACCCCACCCTCATCGTCCAGCGGGACCCGATGACGGGCCAGACCCTGCTCCGGGGGATGGGCGAGCTCCACCTGGACATCGTCATGGACCGGATGGAGCGCGAGTTCGGCGTCCAGGCCAACCTCGGCAAGCCCCAAGTCGCCTATAAGGAGACCATCCTGACGGCCGCGGAGGGCGAGGGCAAGTATATCCGCCAGACCGGCGGCAAGGGCATGTACGGGCACTGCCGGATCCTGGTCGAGCCGCTGCCGCGGGGCCGGGGCTTCGAATTCGTCGACACGACCCGGGGCGGCGTCATCCCCCGGGAGTTCATCGGCGACATCGAGACGGGCATCCGGGAGTCAATGGAGGCCGGACTCGCGGCCGGGTTCCCGCTGACGGACCTCAAGGCCGTCCTCCTGGACGGCTCCAGCCACGAGGTGGACTCCAACCCCATCGCCTTCAAGATCGCCGGCTCCCTGGCCTTCAAGGAAGCCGGCCGGAAGGCGGCGCCCGTCATCCTCGAGCCCATCATGTCCCTCGAGGTCATCAGCCCGGACGAATATCTCGGGGACATCGTCGGGGACATCAATTCCCGGCGGGGCCGCATCGAGGGGATGGAGATGCGGGGCGGCGCGAGGGTCGTCCGGATCTTCGTTCCTCTTTCGGAGATGTTCGGGTACGCGACGGCGCTCCGGACGCTCACCCAGGGCCGCGGCCTGTTCGTCATGGAGTTCCTCCGGTACGAGCGGACGCCGGCGGCCGTCCAGGAACAGATCATCGCCAGGATCGAAGGGAGACTGCCCCTTCAGAGGTAGGGATATCATGCATACCGCAAAGCCGACAGGAGGTAAGTGATGGCCAAGGAAAAATTCGCGAGGACGAAGCCGCATGTGAACGTGGGGACGATCGGGCACATCGATCACGGGAAGACGACGCTGACGGCGGCGATCACGAAGGTGCTGGCGACGAAGGGGCTGGCGACGGCGAAGAGCTACGACGAAGTGGCGAAGGCGGACGCGAAGATGTTCCGCCGGGACGCGACGAAGATCCTGACGGTGGCGTTGAGCCACGTGGAATACGAGTCGGAGAAGCGGCATTACGCGCACATCGACTGTCCCGGGCATGCCGACTACATCAAGAACATGATCTCTGGGGCGGCGCAGATGGACGGGGCGGTGCTGGTGGTGTCGGCGGCGGACGGGCCGATGCCGCAGACTCGGGAGCATATTCTGCTGGCGCGGCAGGTGAACGTGCCGGCGATCGTGGTGTTCATCAACAAGGTGGACTTGGCGGACGACCCGGAGATCCTGGACCTGGTGGAGCTTGAGATCCGGGAGCTTCTGACGAAGTATCAGTTTCCTGGGGACAAGACGCCGGTGATTCGGGGGAGTTCGACCAAGGCGCTGGCGGACCCGACGGGGGAGGCGGCGAAGCCGATCTGGGACCTGGTGAAGGCGATGGACGAGTTCATTCCGGAGCCGCTGCGCGAGGTGGACAAGCCGTTCCTGATGTCGATCGAGGACGTGTTCTCGATCACGGGACGGGGGACGGTGGTGACGGGCCGGGTGGAGCGCGGGGTGGTGAAGGTCGGGGACGAGGTCGAGATCGTCGGGTTCGGGGAGACGCGGAAGACGGTGGTGACGGGGGTGGAGATGTTCCGCAAGCTTCTGGACCAGGCGCAGGCGGGGGACAACATCGGGGCGCTTCTGCGGGGGATCGGGAAGGACGACGTGGAGCGCGGGCAGGTCCTGGCGAAGCCGGGATCGATCACGCCGCACCGGAAGTTCAAGGGGGCGATCTTCGCGCTGACGAAGGACGAGGGGGGACGGCACACGCCGTTCTTCTCGAACTACCGGCCGCAGTTCTTCTTCCGGACGACGGACGTGACGGGTTCGGTGAAGCTGCCGGCGGGGGTGGAGATGGTGATGCCGGGGGACAATGTGAACCTGGAGATCGAGCTGATCGCGGACGTGGCGATGGAGAACGCCCTGCGGTTCGCGATCCGCGAGGGCGGGCGGACGGTCGGCGCCGGGACGGTCACGGAGATCATCGAATAGCCGGCGCGGCCGAACGATCGGGACGGCAAAGGACAAGCGAAGATGCGCGAGACAGTGACCCTGAACTGCACCGAATGCAAACGCCGCAATTACACGACCACGAGGAACAAGAAGACGCAAACTGAGAAGACGGAGCTCAAGAAATACTGCCCGTTCTGCCGCAAGCATACCCTCCACAAAGAGGTGAAGTGAACGACGTGCAGGTGAGTAGCTCAACTGGCTAGAGCAGCGGTCTCCAAAACCGCAGGTTGCGGGTTCGAGTCCTGCCTCACCTGCCAGAACAACGGCCCCCGGGGGACGGGCGGAGCGAGACCTGAGGGACGGTCGGGCGAAGACGAGGAAAGACCATGAATGACAAGATCCGTTGGTACAAGCGTTTCATCAATTTCTTGAAGGAGACCAAAGCCGAGCTGAAAAAGGTCACCTGGCCTTCGCGCAACGAGGTCACGAGCACGACGATCGTCGTCATCGTCGCCACGGTCTTCTTCGGCTTCTACCTCTTCTTCATGGACCTCATCTTTTCCTGGGTCATTACCCAGATCAAGGCTCTGGTGAGCTGAAGAGGAACGGCACCATGGCAAAGAATTGGTATGTCGTCCATACCTACTCGGGATTCGAAAAGTTCGTGGCCGAGTCCGTCAAGCAGAGGGCCCTCGAGCTCGACATCCAGGACCAGGTCGGCCAGATCATCATCCCCACCGAAGACGTCATCGAGATCCGGGGGGGGAAGAAGGTCGTGTCCACGAAACGGTCCTATCCGGGCTACATCCTCGTCGAGATGGAGATGTCCGACGAGAACTGGCTGATGATCCGCCAGACCCCCAAGGTCACGGGGTTCGTCGGCTCCGGCAAGAAGCCGTCCCCGCTCAACAAGAACGAGGTCAGCCAGATCGTCGAGCACATGGAGACCACCTCCGAGAAGCCGAAGCCCAAGCATTCCTTCGAGAAGGGCGAGGCCGTGCGGGTCATCGACGGCCCGTTCTTCAACTTCAGCGGGATCGTCGAGGACGTCAACCACGAGCGGAGCACCCTGAAGGTTCTCGTCACCATCTTCGGCCGGTCGACTCCCGTGGAGCTCGAGTTCCTGCAGGTCGAAAAACTTTAGGAGGGAAGGATGTCCAAGGAAGTCATAGCGAAAGTCAAGCTCGAGATCGTCGCGGGCCAGGCGAGCCCCGCTCCTCCGGTCGGCCCGGCCCTCGGCCAGCACGGCGCCAACATCATGGAGTTCGTCCGCCAGTTCAACGACCGGACGGGCAAGATGGAGGAAGGGACGGTGATCCCGGTCGAGATTTCGATCTTCAAGGACAAGAAGTTCACGTTCGTCGTCAAGACCCCCCCCGCATCCTACCTCCTGAAGAAGGCCGCGGGGATCGCCAAGGGCTCCGGGGCCCCCAACAAGGACAAGGTCGGCAAGGTGACCCGGAAGCAGATCGAGGAGATCGCTCGGACCAAGCTCCCGGACCTCAACGCCTACGACATCGAGGCCGCCCGGAAGATCATCGAAGGCACCGCCAGGAACATGGGATTGGAGATCGTCAGTGAGTAAACGAGGCAAGAAGTACGTCAAGTCCCGGGAGCTGAAGGGCGAGGAGACGCGCGTCTTCACCATCGAGGACGCCGCGGCCAACGTCAAGAGAGCTGCCTACGCCAAGTTCGACGAGTCGGTCGACGTGTCCGTCCGCCTCGGGGTCAACCCCAAGTACTCGGACCAGATGGTCCGGGGCACCGTCGTTCTCCCTCACGGGACCGGGAAGACCAAGAGGATCTGCGTCATCGCCGCGGGCGAGAAGATCAAGGAAGCCGAGGAAGCCGGCGCCGATTTTTTCGGCGGCGACGACATCATCGAAAAGATCTCGGGCGGCTGGACCGACTTCGACGTTGTCATCGCGACGCCCGACGTCATGCGGGGCGTCGGCAAGCTGGGCCGGATCCTGGGCACCAAGGGCCTCATGCCGAGCCCGAAGTCGGGCACGGTCACCTTCGACGTCCGCAAAGCCGTCGAGGAGACCAAGGCCGGCAAGGTCGAGTTCCGGTTGGACAAGACGAGCATCGTCCATTCGACGGTGGGCAGGGTCTCCTTCGCCGAAGACAAGCTCGTCGACAACATCCGAACCTTCATCCAGGCCATCGTCCACGCCAAGCCGCCGGCCGCCAAGGGGAAGTACGTCCGGAGCATGTTCGTCTCCTCGACGATGGGGCCGTCGTTCAAGATCACCGAGGACATTCTGGAGAAACAGGAGAGACGGCAGTGAAACGGGAAAACAAAGAAGAGATCGTCAAGGGCTTGGAGAAGGCCTTCGCCGGGAACGGCACCTATTACCTCGTCGATTATAAGAAGATGCGCGTCTCCCAGTCCGTCGAGCTGAGGAAGATCCTCCGGAAGAACGCCTATTCCTACCAGGTCGTCAAGAACCGCCTTGCCCTCCGGGCCCTCCAGGAGAGCGCGCCCGAGCCTCTCAAGCCCTTCTTCTGCAAAACGACGGCCATCGCCTTCGCCGAAAAGGATCCCATCGGCCTGGCCAAGGCGCTCCGAGACTACTCGGCGGGAGGCAAGGTGCTGGCCGTGAAGGCGGGCGTCGTCGAGGGGCAGTACATGGCCCCCGAGCGGTTCGACGAGATCGTCAAGCTCACTTCCCGGGACGCACTCCTGGGCAAGGTCGGATACATGATGGCGTACCCGATGAGCCAGTTCCTGAGGACGCTGCAGGCGCCCCTGGTCAGCATGGGCCGGATGTGGAGCCTGTTGAAAGATAAGAAATAAGGAGAACAGACATGGAAACCAAATTGACGAAAGAGCAGTTTTTCGCCCACCTGGACAGCCTGACCATCCTCGAGCTTTCCGACTACGTCAAGGAGTTCGAGACCCGGTACGGCATCAGCGCCGCCGCCGCCGCCCCCGTCGCGGCCGCCGCCGGCCCCGCCGCCGAGGCCAAGCCGGCCGAAGAAAAGACCGAGTTCACCGTCGTCCTCAAGAGCATCGGGGACAAGAAGATCAACGTGATCAAGGTCGTCCGGGAAGTCACCAGCCTCGGCCTCAAGGAAGCCAAGGACCTCGTCGACGGCGCCCCCAAGACCCTCAAGGAAGGCATCGCCAAGGAGGAAGCCGAGGCCATTAAGGCCAAGTTCGCCGAGGTCGGAGCCTCCGTCGAGCTTCAGTGAAGTCGGCCGGACGGCCGCGTCCCCGGGTCCTGCGGACCGGGGGCGACAGGCCGTGAAACTCTTTCGATAGAGAGAGAATATGCACAAAGAAACAAATGCTTATCTTGAGAGGGTCGACTTCTCGAAGATCAAATCGGTCTTCGCCATGCCCGCCCTCCTGGATATCCAGGTCGCGTCCTACAATGAATATCTCCAGATGGACCTTCTGCCCGAAGAGCGGAAGGACATCGGCCTTCAGGCCGCCTTTAAGGACGTCTTCCCGATATCCGATTTCAAGGAGACCACCGAGCTCGAGTTCCTCAGCTATGCCATCGGGAACTGGGAATGCAAGTGCGGCCGTCTCAAGGGGGTCGAAAACTCCCGGGCGAAGTGCAACGCTTGCGGCACGCTCCTCGCGGCCGCGACCGAGCTGACCGAGAAGGAGATCTGCCCGTACTGCGGGGCGGCGCGCAAGATCGAGATCCCTCTCTGTGATCACTGCGGCGACCGGGTCGGCCTCAAGATGAAGTACACCGCCACCGAGTGCATCCAGAAGGGCTACACCTACTCGGTGCCGCTGAAGCTCCGGGTCCAGCTCGTTTCGTGGGAGAAGGATGTCGTGGCCAAGACGAAGCGCCTCAAGCACATCAAGCAGCAGGAGGTCTACTTCGGCGACATCCCGCTGATGACGGAAAAGGGCACGTTCATCTTCAACGGCATCGAGCGGGTCGTCGTCAGCCAGCTCCAGCGTTCGCCGGGCGTTTTCTTCCGGCAGGCCGAGGCCAAGGGATTCTTCATCGGCAAGCTCATCCCGTACCGGGGGGCGTGGGTCGAGTTCGAGTACGACGCCAAGAACAACCTCTGGGTCCGCCTGGACCGCAAGAAGAAGTTTCTGGCCACGGTCTTCCTCCGGGCCTTGGGCTTCGGGACCGACGAGGACATCCTGCGGCTCTTCCACAAGATGGTCAAGGTCGTGACGGAGGACGGCAAGCTCTTCTGGGAGGTCTCCGACGGCCTCGCCGGCCGGACGGCGGCCGAGGACGTCGTCGACCCGAAAACGAAGAAGATCCTGGTCCATGCCCGCAAGAAGATCGCGCCGGACGCCGTCCAGGCCCTGAAGGACGCGGGCGTCGCCCGGGTCCCCCTGGCCAAGAAGGACCTTCAGGGGGCCTATTCCTTGGTCGGCATCAAAGGGAAGGTCCGCGTCAACGAGGAGCTCAACGAGGTCCAGGCCGATCTCCTGGCCGGGCGGGGCGAGCCGTTCGAGGTCTTCTTTCCCGAGGAGGACCGGGCCGGCCAGATCATCGTCAACACCCTGAAGAAGGACCTTCGCAAGGACACGAACCAGGCCCTGGGTGAGATCTACCGGAAGCTGAGGCCCGGCGAACCCCATACGATGGAGAGCGCCCACAACCTCTTCCATAATCTGTTCTTCAATCCCCAGAAATACAATTTCTCCCGCATCGGACGCCTGAAGTTCAACATCAAGCTCGGCCTCCAGACCTCCCTCGAGGATAAGACGCTGTTCCCCATGGACTACGTCGAGGTCATCAAGTACCTCCTCAACCTCAGGTCCGGCGAGGGGTCGGTCGACGACATCGACCACCTGGGCAACCGCCGGGTCCGGTCGGTCGGCGAGCTCGTCGAGAACGCCTTCCGGATCGGCCTGACCCGCATGGAGCGGACCATCAAGGAGAAGATGACCGTGACCGCGGACCTGGCGGCGGCCATGCCCCAGGACCTTATCAATTCCAAACCGGTCATTGCCGCCCTCAAGGAGTTCTTCGGGAGCTCCCAGCTCTCCCAGTTCATGGACCAGATCAACAGCCTGGCCGAGATCACCCACAAGCGCCGGCTGAGCGCCCTGGGGCCCGGAGGCCTGAGCCGCGAGCGGGCGGGGTTCGAGGTCCGGGACATCCAGACGTCCCACTACGGCCGGATCTGCCCGGTCGAGACGCCGGAAGGCCCGAACATCGGCCTCATCTCCTCGCTGAGCAGTTACGCCCGGGTCAACGATTACGGCTTCCTGGAGACGCCCTACCGTAAGGTCAAGAATGGCCGCATCGTCGATTACGTCAAGGTCATTCACCCCGGGAGCACGTCCAGCAAGGTCGGGGACATCCTCCTTAAGGACGAGATGCTTAAGGCGAGCGAGCCGCTCAAGGGCCAGAAGGGCAAGTTCCTACCGGTCGTCGAGCCCCACTGCTGGTACCTCACCGCCTGGGAAGAGGAGAAGTTCAACATCGCCCAGGCCAACGCCGACGTCGACGAGAAGGGCCGGTTCACGAGCGACCTCATCAGCGCCCGGGAGTCCGGGAACTTCAAGTTCATCCCGAAGGACAAGATCGACTACATCGACGTGTCCCCGAAACAGCTGGTCTCCCTTTCGGCCGCCCTCATCCCGTTCCTTGAACACGACGACGCCAACCGCGCTCTCATGGGCTCCAACATGCAGCGCCAGGCCGTCCCCCTGATGCGTCCGGAGGCGCCGCTGGTCGGGACGGGCATCGAGCACCTCGTAGCCAAGGGGTCCGGGGACGTGGTCGTCTGCCGGCGCTCCGGGGTAGTCGAGTTTGTCGACGCCGAGCGCATCCTCATCCGGGTCGACGAGAAGGAGAACGCCCGGGACTACGAGGTCGGAACCGACCTTTATCTCATGACCAAGTTCCTGAGGACCAACCAGAACACGTGTATCAATCACCGGCCGATCGTCCGCCGGGGCGACAAGATCGATCGGGGCCAGGTCCTCGCCGACAGCTCCTGCTCCGACAAGGGCGAACTCTCCCTGGGCCGGAACGTGCTCTGCGCCTTCATGCCGTGGCGGGGCTATAATTTCGAGGACGCCATCATCGTCAGCGAGAAGCTGATCAAAGAGGACGTCTTCAGCTCCATCCACATCGTGGAGGAGACCATTGAGGCCCGGGACACCAAGCTCGGGCCGGAGGAGATCACCCGGGACATCCCCAACATCCCCGAGAACCTCTCCCGCAACCTCGACGACAACGGCATCGTCCGCATCGGTGCCCAGGTCAAGAGCGGCGACATCCTCGTCGGCAAGGTCGCCCCGAAGGGCGAGACCCAGCTCTCGCCGGAGGAGAAGCTCCTCAAGGCCATCTTCGGCGAAAAGGCCCTGGACGTCAAGGACGCCTCCCTATATTGCTCGCCCGGCGTCGAGGGCACCATCATCGACGTCCGGATCTTCTCCCGGCGGGGGACCGAAAAGGGCCCCAGGGCGAAGGCCATCGAGAAGGACGAGATCGCTCGGATGAAGCGGAACCTCGACGACGAGATCACCATCCTCGAAGAGGAGAAGTGGCGGAAATCCAGGACCCTGCTCAAGGGCCTGGTGGTCGAGAAGACGCACAAGGCCGGCTCCCTGACCGTCGAGAAGGGGACGAGGCTCACCGAGCGGATGCTCGACGAGCTTGGCGAGGACGAAGCCCTCAAGCTCAAGCTCCCCGACGACGAGGAGCGGGACCGGGTCCTCAAGGACCTTGACCGGAAGGTCAAGAGACAGATCGAAGCCGAGCGATCGATCTTCAAGGAGAAGGTCGATAACCTGAAGAAGGGCGACGAGCTCGCGCCCGGCGTCATCCAGGCCATCAAGGTCTTCATCGCCATGAAGCGGAAGATGTCCGTCGGCGACAAGGTCTCCGGGCGGCACGGCAACAAGGGGATCATCGCCCGCATCGTTCCCGAGGAGGATATGCCCAGGCTTCCCGACGGCACGCCAGTCGAGATCGTCCTCAACCCGCTGGGCGTCCCCTCCCGAATGAACGTCGGTCAGATCCTCGAGACGCACGCCGGATGGGCGGCCAAGGCCCTGGGGATGTGGATCGCGACCCCCGTTTTCGACGGCATCTCGGAGAAGGAGATCAAAGGACTGCTGAAGAAGGCGGGCCTTCCCGAGTCTGGGAAGATCCTGCTCTTCGACGGCGTCACCGGCGAGATCTTCGACCAGGAGATCACGGTCGGCTATATCTACATGATGAAGCTGTACCACCTCGTCGACGACAAGATCCACGCCCGGTCGACCGGGCCGTACTCGCTGATCACCCAGCAGCCGCTCGGCGGCAAGGCCCAGTTCGGCGGCCAGCGCTTCGGCGAGATGGAGGTCTGGGCCCTCGAAGCCTACGGGGCCGCCTTCACCCTGCAGGAGATGCTGACGGTGAAATCGGACGATGTCGAAGGCCGGGCCAAGATCTACGAGGCCATCGTCAAGGGCGACCTGGACTTCCAGCCCGGGCTCCCCGAATCCGTCAACGTCCTCATCCGGGAGCTCCAGAGCCTCTGCCTGAACTTTGAGCTCGAGAAGGGCGAGAAGGACGAGATCCTGCCCTGGGGGATCGCGGTTCCCCAGGCCGTCAAAGGAGATGCATGATGGACGTTCGACAGATCATGGGCGGTAAGCCCCGGATCGATTTCGACAGGGTCCGGATCAACATCGCCTCGCCGGACAAGATCAAGAGCTGGTCCTGGGGTGAGGTGACGAAGCCGGAAACCATCAATTACCGGACGTTCAAGCCCGAGAAGGACGGACTTTTCTGCGCCAAGATCTTCGGCCCCATCAACGACTACGAGTGCCTCTGCGGCAAGTACAAGCGGATGAAGTACCGGGGCATCATCTGCGAGCGCTGCGGCGTCGAGGTGACGAAATCCAAGGTCCGCCGGGAGCGCATGGGCCACATCCAGCTGGCCTCGCCGGTAGCCCACATCTGGTTCTTCAAGAGCCCGCCGAGTCGGATCGGGCTCGTCCTCGACCTGTCCATCAAGGACCTCGAGAAGGTCCTCTATTTCGAGTCGTACATCATCCTCGACCCGGGCGACACCCCGCTCAAGGAGAAGCAGCTTCTGAGCGAGGAGGAGCATAAGGACGCCCAGGAGAAGTACGGCGACAAGTTCGACGCGTCCATCGGCGCCCAGGCCATCAAGACGCTCCTCCAGCGGGTCAATATCGCCAAGGACACCGACCGCCTACGGAAGCTGATGAAGAAGGAGACGTCCCAACAGAGGAAGCTCCGCTACGCCAAGCGCCTCCGGGTCTTCAAGGCCCTCAAGCGCTCCGGAAACCGGCCCGAGTGGATGGTCCTCGACGTCGTCCCCGTCATCCCGCCCGACCTGAGGCCCCTCGTCCGCCTGGACGGCGGCAGGTTCGCCACATCGGACCTCAACGACCTCTACCGCCGGGTCATCAACCGGAACAATCGGCTTAAGAAGCTCATCGAGCTTAAGGCCCCCGAGCTCATCATCCGCAACGAGAAGCGGATGCTTCAGGAAGCCGTCGACGCCCTCTTTGACAACGGGAAGCGCGGCCGGGTCCACCTGGGCGCCAATCGCCGCCCGCTCAAGTCCCTGAGCGAGGCCCTGCGGGGCAAGCAGGGGCGGTTCCGACAGAACCTCCTCGGAAAGCGCGTCGACTACTCCGGCCGCTCGGTCATCGTCGTCGGCCCCGAGCTCAAGCTCAACCAGTGCGGCCTGCCCAAGAAGATGGCCCTCGAACTCTTCAAGCCGTTCATCTTCAACCGGCTGGAGAAGGAGGGGCTCGTCCCGAGCGTCAAGGTCGCCCGGGAATGGCACGAGGCGGAGCGGCCCGAGGTCTGGGATTACCTGGAGGAGGTCGTCCGCGAGCATCCCATCATGCTCAACCGCGCCCCCACCCTGCACCGGCTGGGCATCCAAGCCTTCGAGCCCCTGCTCGTCGAGGGCAAAGCCATCCACATCCACCCGCTCGTCTGCGCCGCGTTCAACGCCGATTTCGACGGCGATCAGATGGCCGTCCATATTCCCCTGTCGGTCGAGGCCCAGGTCGAGGCCCAAACCCTCATGCTTTCGACCAACAACATCTTGTCACCCGCCCACGGTCGCCCTCTGACCGTCCCCAGCCAGGACATGGTCCTGGGCTGCTACTATCTGACGTTGGGCAAGAAGGGCCTGAAAGGGGAGGGCCGGATCTTCGGTTCGCCCGACGAGGTCCTCCTGGCCATGGAGAGCCGGGAGATCGACCTCCAGTCCCAGATCAAGTTGCGGTTCTCCGGCCCGTTCATGAACCTGGCGACCTTTTATGACGACCAGGCCGTCATGACCTGCCCGATCAACGAGGTCCGCGGCGAACATATCGAGACCACCCCGGGCCGGATCATCTTCAACAGCGGCCTCCCCCAGGGGATCCCGTTCATCAACGGCATCTTCCGTAAGAAAGGACTCGAGAACCTCGTGTTCTACGGCTACCTCCGGAAGGGCCTCCAGGCGACCGTCGAGATGCTCGACAGCCTCAAAGAGCTCGGCTTCAAATACGCCACGCAGGCCGGGTTCTCCCTCGGGATCGACGACTTTGTCATTCCCGGGGAAAAGGCCTCCCTGATCGACAAGGCCCAGAAGGAGGTCGCCGGTATCGAGAACCTTTACCGCGAAGGGACGATCTCGGCCGGCGAGCGGTTCAACCGCGTCATCGAGATCTGGGGCACGGTGACCGACAAGGTCTCGGCCGCCATGATCGGCGAGATGAAACGGATCTCGTTCGAGGGCCGCGGCCTCAACCCCCTCTACGTCATGGCCGACTCCGGCTCCCGCGGCAACAAACAGCAGATCCGCCAGCTGGCGGGGATGCGAGGCCTGATGTCGAAGCCGTCTGGCGAGATCTTGGAGACGCCCATCGTCTCGAACCTCCGGGAGGGCCTGAACGTCCTCCAGTATTTCATCTCGACCCACGGCGCCCGCAAGGGCCTGGCTGATACGGCCCTGAAGACGGCCAATTCCGGCTACCTGACGCGCAAGCTCGTAGACGTCTCCCAGGAGGTCATCGTCGACGAGCACGACTGCGGAACCCTCAAGGGCATCAACGTGACAGCGATCGTCGAGAACGGTGAGATCATCGAGCCCTTCATCGATCGCATTGTCGGCCGGACCTCGATCGAGCGGGTCATCAACCCCGACACGGGGGAGGTCATTGTCGACATCAACGCGGAGATCACCGAGGCGGTGGCCCAGCAGTTCCAGAACATGGGCGTCGAGCGGGTCAAGATCCGCTCGGTGCTGACCTGCGAGGCCAAGCGGGGCGTCTGCCAGCTCTGCTACGGCCGGGCCATGTCGAGCGGCCAGATGGTCGAGCTCGGCGAGGCCGTCGGGGTCACGGCGGCCCAGTCGATC
>Ga0105106_10001634_pt1 | contig 16151 bp, 12 predicted proteins | sample PPLLaktember2015_5_FD_79109 | JGI IMG/M metagenome (GOLD analysis project Ga0105106, IMG submission 79109) | Freshwater sediment microbial communities from Prairie Pothole Lake near Jamestown, North Dakota, USA - PPLs Lake P8 Core (1) Depth... | ecosystem: Environmental > Aquatic > Freshwater >...
ACCGCAGAGGAAGAATCTGACCTCACATTCATTATTACGTATAACAACGGTGATACGCCCCACACCACCAATGTCGTCCTTCCGGTAACATTCGGGACTGACAAGAGTGCAGCGGTGCCCACGGTCAACAATATTGCCCTCACCTCGCAGGGCATGTCCTATGATATTACCGGGGATGTTACCAATACCGGGATCTCCGATGCAAACGGACTCGTGGTAACCGTGGGTTCTCCTGCCAAAGGAACAGGAACCTATCCCGAGTATGCAATCGGCAGCCTGGCCGCTGATGATTCTTCCAGTTTTGAAGTGACGTTTACCTGCAATGATCTCTCATCGGTCCCGCTGGAATTCAACTGGAAGGATGATGATGGCGATGATTACCGTGTCACCAGGATCCTCGATCTCAGGTCCTCAGCTGGTTCCACCGCTGCCATTGCGGGTAACAGGTCCAGCACGGCATCCGGGTCATCCGGCGTGTTCCAGGGAGGCCCTGGCGGACAGATGCGTGGTGGCAACAGCCTGTTCGGTGGCAGCAGTGGTAACGGGATCAGTGCGTTTTACCCCATCATTGCAGGAGGTATCATCCTCGTCGTCGGCATCGTTCTCTGGACGAAGCGGAAATGGATCTCGGCAAAACTGAAGAAACAATAAGGGGACATCCTATGGACGCTACCCCTCTTATCCGGCTCGTGGATGTGTCAAAAGTGTATCATCTCGAGGCCGGTGACTTCACGGCACTCAGGCATATCACCCTGGATATCATGGAAGGTGAATTTGTGGCCCTCATGGGACCCTCGGGTTCCGGTAAATCGACCATGATGAACCAGCTGGGGATCCTTGATGTCCCCACCTCCGGAGAGATCTCTATTTCAGGCAAGAATGTTGCCCGGATGACAAACCTTGAACGGACCCATATGCGCAGGGATGTGATAGGGTATGTCTTCCAGAAATTCTACCTGATCCCGCTTCTCTCTGCATATGAGAACGTGGAATACCCCCTCATCCTGAAATACAAGAAAAGGGACACCACAGGCAAGGCAGCAGCAGTCCTCAGATCCGTAGGGTTTGACGACGAGATGAGTGCCCACCGCCCCAACCAGCTTTCGGGGGGGCAGCAGCAGCGGGTTGCAGTTGCCCGTGCCCTTGTCAACGACCCGAAGATCCTGCTCTGTGATGAACCCACCGGCAATCTCGACCGGAAGACGGGATTCCAGATCATGGATATTCTCTGTGGCCTGCACAAAGAGGGAAAAACGGTGATCCTTGTGACCCATGACCCGAAGATTGCCGAATACGCACACCGGACTATCGTGCTCGAAGACGGGAGGATTGCAGAATCATGAGGGATATCTTCTTTGACCTTTCGGTCCGGAGTGTTCGCCTGAACTTCATGCGCTCCATCCTTGCATCCATCGGGATTGTGATCGGTGTTATTGCAATTTCCTCGATGGGTATGCTGGGTACAAATATGCAGCTCCAGGTAAAGGACCAGCTTTCCGCAGGTGCAAACACCATCGTTATTACACCGGATGTGGTCCGGATGGGTCCACCGGGATTTACCCAGTCCGGGTCCAGTACCTCATCCTCCTCATCCTCATCGGTCATTACCAAGGCCCAGCTCAGTAAGATCAGGCTGGCTGCGGGAGCGAATGCAAGTGCGATCATCCCCGTTTATTCGACAAATACTGAATTCACGCTTGGCTCGGTAAATGGCAGAGGCACCATCTACGGGATCGATCCTGATTATATTACCAAATTCCTCACTATTGAAAACGGGACAAACATCGTCGGTGCAAATGATGCCCTCGTGGGATCTTCGATCGCAGAGAATTTTGAGCTGAAACTCGGGAGCCGCGTCAAGGTCGGGTCCACGACAACAGGATCCCGTGCCGAGGTCAGGGTCGTCGGGATACTTGAGGAACGGGGGATGGCAGCGGATAGTGTCAGTACCGATAATGCAATCATTGTCTCTGAGGACTGGTACACGAACCAGTACGGCGGGAAAAATGAGTATCCCCAGATAAACGTGATTGTGAAAAATATTGACACCATAACTGAGGTCGAAACGGCGATAGATGCCAGACTCAATGCAAATGAGAAAACACCGGTAATCCGGATTCGGGACGCAAGTTCCATGCTCTCCAGCATCAGTTCCACGCTGGGCACGATGACCACGTTCATACTGGCAATCGGTGCCATCTCGCTCCTGGTCGCTGCCACGAGTATCTTCAACGTGATGATGATGTCGGTCAATGAGCGGGTGCAGGAAATAGGAATCCTGCTTTCCATTGGTACGGAGACCGGGGAGATCCGGCGGATGTTCCTCTACGAGGCATTCATCCTTGGGATCATAGGTGCAATCGTCGGGGGAATTGGCAGTCTTGTGATCGGGTATTCGGTAGTAAGTGCCATGATCGGCACGACAGACTATTTCTTCCTCCCGGAAAGCATCGCATACGTCCCTATCGGCATGGTTGTAGGTATTATTGTCTGTATTATTTCGGGGCTCTACCCGGCATGGCATGCATCCAACATGGACCCGATCGATGCCCTGAGGAGTGAATGATGATTCCGGGGAAGGTGAATCATGTCGAGTTTACTGAAATACTATACACAAAAAGTACTGTCGAAGATACAACCGAGAAAGGTACTGGAACAAAAACTGCACAGGACAAGGAAAACCAGGAGGGATCTCTGATATGGGAAAAAAGAGCAGTCTCCTGCTGATCGTATCAGCAATTCTCGCAGCAGGAGTGCTGACAGCAGGATGTACGCAGGATTCAGGAAGTGCCCTGCAGCCCGGTGAGAGCCCGTCAACGGGGGTTCAGGCACTGTCTTCAGGGAGCACAGAAACGGGCAATAATGACCGCCCTCCCTTCACTATGTCCGACATACAAAACCGAACACCCCCATCGGGTATGATGAACGGTATCCCGCCAGGTATGAATGGTACCCCACCTTCGGACCGTCCCTTTGGAATGAATGGCACACTCCCTTCAGGCCAACACCCGCTGGTGTGATGAACCGGACACCCCCCTCCGGCACTCCTCAGTCAGTATAGCACTACCCTGATGGAAAAGAGTTAATCGACGCAGGGTTGATACCGGAGCATACTCCCCGGTAAAAACATCTTTTTCGAGTATGACGGGACGGTCATACACACCCTGCCTCTCCCGATTTTCCTGGGATTTTTTCCCGGCGGTTCTGCATCCGGCTCCCCCAGTATTAAAAGTAGAGACTCTCCTGCACCCCTTCATACCGCTATCAGCTGATCGGGAAACCGGATTGTTTTTTCAACCGAGGTTACCCGGGTCTGCAGTGTCAGGGTTTCCCCTATGCATTTGGAGGCGAACAGACCACAATCAGCATTAACGGAAATAGACTCCGTCCTTGACTGTCCGCCTGCAATGTCCCCGACACAGCGTCTGATGGAGGCCTCGCCATTCAGGTTGATCACCTCATTTCTGCTGTTATGAAGGGCTACGGTGATACAGACATCGTGAGCAGTCTCGTAGCCGGAATTGGTTATCGTTGCATCCAGCTGGCGGCAGGTCAGCCCGCAGCTGGTCTGTTCCCCGGGCTGGAGGATAAAATCGACCGGGATTCTTTGCGTTTCCTGGACGGTGACACCAGGAGATGGTCGTGGTGTCTGGGATCTGATGGGATGCTGAGTGGTGGGATGGGGTGAAGCACTCATGGTGACCGTGGGCTTTGCAGGGTTTTTGCCGTTTTCCGGCATCTGAAAAATTATGAAACCAGCTACGGCTGCGATTATTATTCCGGCAACGACAATACCTGCCAGGATAACCATCCTTTCTTGCGGGATGTGCATTCCGGGTTTTTTGGGCACATCCGATCCCCCTGCCTGCATACCGTCTTCCCTAACCTGTTAAACACTATACTATAATCAATAATAAAAATAATCCGCCATGGATCTTTTCTGTAGTCCTGACCCTCTTTTAAGTTCAGGATATCCGGCACATGAGGAATATACCCGGACTCATTTCCGGGCTTTGGTGAAACCCTGAGTTTAAAACAAATTGTAAAACACCCGTTTACGGATGGGAGAGTGCCTGTCCCCCCGACCACCCCTGCGCTTTGCGATGGCGTTGTATTACCTTCTCTGGAATTATCGCTTTAGAGGGAATGCCACAGCGGCGGGGGCGGAGGCATTACATGCCGTAGCCTCCATTTTGAGGATTTCCCATGAAAAATGCACAATTCCTGTAATTTCGGGAAGTTGCAATCCCGCTATTTTGCGATGACCTGCGCCGCCCCAAAAAGGAACGCCCCCGGCGGCGCTTCAATTACCTGAAAACTCCGCATCAGGCCTCTCAAGAGGCTCTGGTGCGGATGGCAGTCGGATCTTCACATTTTTCATGGTTCGGGTGCGAACTCCCGTTCATGTACGTTTCAACAAAGCCCATTGTTCTAAAATCAGGAATTTTTCATTAACGGGAAGCTGAGGAACCGGTACGCCCCTCTGGGTACCCGTATTTCAAAACGTGCCCCTGTGCCGTATATACCTGTCTCCCGTATGGACATGCCGGTAATGGACAGGATATGCTGCGACAGGTACATGTCAAGTCCGGTATTCTGGAAAAACTGGCGGTTGAATATCTTCTCCTTTGCGTCGGGAGGGATACCAATACCGTCATCCATGCAGATCACGAGCAGCTCCTCGAATGACTCCTCGCAGAAGAACCGGAGATTTCTGATCTTCCTGCCATACCTTACGGCATTGTCAATGAGGTGAAAGAACACCTTCTCGAGCAGATGATCGGCGTATATCTCCACCCGGTCGGTATCGACAGAGAGGGTAATCGATCCCGTATGGACACTGGCAGCTGCCGCTTTTATTACCCCGGCAAGGTTGTACCACGAAGGTGGCTGTATCCCGATATTCTGATAGTCCCGGGTAAAGGTGATCAGTTTCTGGATGGCATTTGCCGCTGCCAGCTCCCTGTCAAAGGACCTCAGCAGGAACGCCGGGTCGCGGACCTGTTCCCGTGAGAGTTCGATATACCCTTTCACGACGGTCAAATGGTTAAGAATCTCATGGCGGGTGATGCTGCTGAACACGTTCAGTTTCCTGTTCGCCCTCTGGACAGCCTCTTCTTCCTGCACTTTATCACTGGTGTCCACGAGCGACAGGATCAGCCTTCCCGTTTCCGGAATCGCGGCCATGGTAAGCGATCCAGACCGGAGCATGCCGTCAAAGCGGATGAACTGGAATTCATTGTTTACCGGTGCATTCCCCAGGGTAGTCCGGCACTCAGATTCATATTTTTGCATCCTCTCCAGATCTTTTGGAGCGACAAACTCCGTCCACTTCTTTTTCCCCTCAACTTCATCCCTGACATATCCGATAATCTTCTCAAACTCAGGATTGATGTAGGAGATGGTGGCATCTTCTTCGATGATCGCTATTGCTGATGCAGTATGCTCAAGAATGGCCATGTACTGTGACTCAGTATCCTGTAGTACAACTTCCTGTTGTTTCGTGATGGTGAAATCGGTGATCGATTCTATCGCACCATTAAAATCCCCGGACCTGTTGAAAACGGGGGAAGCAATTTCACGGATAACCGTGATTTTTCCGTTCTGGTTTTTCACTGGTGTTTCTGCAGAAAGGGTATTTCCTGTCCATTGTATTTCCCGGTACCCCAGTTTCTCGATATCCTGGTCGGATGCAAAGATCATGTCAATGATCATGGGTCTGCGTTCCCCGAAAAAAAGGAGAGCATACTCATTGCCGCTCTTTCCCAGCATGTCCGCAGCTGATCTTCCGGTCGATTCCTCAATTGCCCGGTTCCAGGCGACAATTCTCCCGTTCCGGTCGATCACAAAGGTCGGTTCAGGAATATTATAGATAACCTCGGACATCTGCAGGGTTTCGAACCCGGGTTCATGTTCCTTCAGCTGATCCCGGGAAATGTCGACAAAGGATACGATACACCGCTTGGTCCTTGGGATTCCGGCGACATGTGCAGATACATGCTGGTTCTGGTTTTTTTTATCTACGAGGGATACAAAAAATTGCCGGGGTACGGTACCCCTGCACCCGGCCAGGAATTCTGAAAACGCATCAACCATTTCCGGCGCGACAAATTCCGTCCATTTCTTCTTTCCATCTATCTCTTTCTGGCTGAAACCGACCAGTTCTCTGAACCTGGTATTGGAAAGGGATATTATTGTATTTTTTTCAATGATTATGGTGGGTATACCGGTATGTTCAAAAAGGGTGCGATATTTTTTTTCAGACGTGCGTAATGCTGCAAGTGCCGAATCTTTCTTCACTACCGGTGGGGGGGTCTTCTCTGCTGGCATGGTTTTTCTTTCTCTGCGATCAGAAAGGGGAACCTTTTGCCCGGAATTCCCGGACATGAGAGATTCTGACGGGCAATACTCTTTTGCCTCACCAAGTACGTGAACGTTATGCTATAATTATTTATTGAAAACGCTTACGGAACAGGAGTGAAGGGTCCTTTTGTTGCACTTCCAATCATCGGTACCCATCTGCAAAACAGATATCATCATGTTATAATACCCCCGGATTGTCTGAACCAGCTGCCGGTACCCGGATAGAGATCCTGAACGATCTGCACATAACAATTAAGGATGATTCCCCCTGCGCGTCAGAGAGGATTTTTATTCCCGCCAACGTAAAAATTCCCCAAAATATTTCTGGAGCTGTATCTTCCGGATTATCGCTTCATTTTTAAATCTGAACCGTCCTGGACATTTCCTGGGAAAATAAAAAGGCTCCGGACAATCCTGTTTTCCCCGAACGATAGCCATACTTAATGCTCCGGAAATACTACATTCATGCAACGGCACACTACGAATTGTGGAGAATGTATGAGAAAAAAGCACATTATTTTCTGGGGAATACTTCTCATTGCCTTACTCTGCGGTACAGGGGCAGCTGCAGTCCAGGCGAGTTCAACAGATCTGCAGGGCGTGGATCCCGTTTCGGGTGATATCAGACCCTTTGAAGGTCTTATTGGTGCAGATAATCCATTGCACGGCCTGAAGCTTGCCATGGAAGACCTTGATGAAACGTTTACCTTCAATAATACCCAGCGGGTTGAAAAGCAGGTCGACCATGCACAACTTCGCATCGCTGAATTCCGGAGGGAACTGGAACTCAACAGGACCGGGTCGGCAGACCGGGTACTGGACCTGTACTGGCAGAAACTGAACCGTACAGAAGGGTCACTGGAAGCCTTTGGACCGGATGAACCCGGGCTGCTCCACGCCCAGGAAATGATCGCCCTGCACCAGACGGTCCTTGCCAGCCTCCTTCAGTCCCATCCGGATAATCAGGGTCTTTCCAGGGCTTACAACAACAGCCTCTCTCTTGGTGAGAGATTTTCGCAAAAGACAGCAATGAAGTTCACCCGTGTCCAGGGAAAGGATAATAAAACAATCATCAGGGCAGAAAAGCTGGAAATCCGTGAGCAGTCCCGTGCTGACAATAATGTCACCCCGGCTGAAACCATGGTCAGGGATAAAAATGAAAACCGGGAAAAGACCAGCGATCAGAAAACTATAATCTCAGAAAATACTACCCTCACCCCCAAACCCGGGAACAGGGATGAATCAGGTAAGAAAAAGACGTAAGTGATACGTAACACGGCCTGCAATCCCCCTACATGGAACGAGATGAGATTAAATTTCTCGTTACATTTTATACATCCTGGTGATAATACTCAACAGAAAGGTGGCCCATGGATTACGTGACCCGGTTTTGTATTGTTACTCTCGTAGCAATCCTGATTGGGGTTCCCGTAATTGCAGGTGCGGCACCGGTTCTGCCGGAATCGACCATCACGTATACGATCACGGTCCAGGAGGACGGATCGGCAGTATGGCATGTAGAGTACCGGACTCTTCTCGCAACTGACGAGGACGTTGCGATGTTTAATGCCTATGCCGGCAATGTTTCCTCAACATATCTTCCCGAGTTCCGGGACCTGATGCAGCGTTCTGCAGCTCAGGCAGCTGCAGCTACTTCCCGTCCCATGGAAACCGACAGTTTTGACGGTAACGCGGTCATCCAGTCATCCCCTACCGGCCGATACGGGGTAGTATTCTATTCGTTCAGATGGAGTGGTTTTGCAAAAACAGGAAACGAATTGTCTATTGGTGACGCACTGGCCGGCGGATTGTACCTGGCAAAAGATACTACTCTCATCATCAGATATCCCGAAGGATATGCAGTCAGTGTTTCTGAACCTGCCCCGGATCAGGTACGTGATGGCCTCATCTGGTACGGACTGCGTTCGTTCGGGGCAGGGGAACCGCACCTGGTTTTTGATAAATCCGGAATTCCCTGGTTTCCGGTTGCTGTAGGATCAGGTATTGCCCTTTTCGTTATCGTGGGAGCTGGCGTCGTACTATCAAGAAGACGTCCACCTGAACCTGATGAACCTGAAGAAACGGCAGCAGGATTATCTGAAACGGACCTTGTAAGCATGGAGGAAAAAATTATCCTCCTGTTGAAAGCAAGCGGAGGAGAGCAGTACCAGTCCGAGATTGTCAAAAACCTTGGACTGCCCAAATCAACCGTAAGCGCAACTCTTAACGATCTCCACCAGCGAGGTATTATCCAGAAGATAAAGAAAGGACGGGAAAATCTCATACGGTTGAAACAATAATCTGAAAAGCCATGCCAGCGGTATTTCCTGTGTTGGTTTTCAGGTTTCGGCACCAGTCAAATCACTAAAATCTTTTTTTTCCAATTCGATGACGTTCTTTGGGGCTATGCCCCCGCCGCTAGGGCAACCCCCTGTTGCGATAATGCTGTAGTACCCAACTCAATAAATAATAGGATTCTTCTTGATCAGCCGATTGTTTTCATGAGAAATACGGAATGGATGAAAAAATGGCCACAAATGACGAATCGCCAGGAATAAAAAATTGAAATACGAGTAAAAAAAAATCAGGTTTCTCAATTTTTGACTAAAAATGCTCAATTTTTTTATACAATGATTCAGGATCTCAATTACGGTTTTCGGTTCTCCCGCATGTCGGGGTCGCCGCAGCGGCGGGGGCGGAAGCACATGCCGAAGCCCCCAGGAGCGTTATCAGTGAGAATTTTGATAAATCAGAGAGAGAGTTAGTCGTTGGAATACGCTATACCCTTTTTTATAATGCAATATATTCTCCATGTCCTGTTTCCGAGAACTTTAGTACTATCAGGTACCTTGGTTAGTACGGGAATTCCTATGACAATTGACTGGTACAAAGAATTCGTTAACCTGGACTACACCCCGGCAGCTGATGACCTCGTCTGCCTGTTTTATTTTGAACCTGCTGCAGGGATCCGGAGTAAGGAAGCTGCGGGAAGGATAGCATCGGAAAGCTCGACAGGAACGTGGACAACCCTCCACACGCTGCCGCCCCGGATGAAGAGTCTTGAAGCACAGGCATTCGACATCGAGGGAAATGTAGTAAAAATTGCCTATCCTCTTGCACTCTGGGAGGAGGGTAACGCGGTCCAGCTGCTCAGCGGGATTGCAGGCAACGTCTTTGGCATGAAAGCGGTGCGAAACCTGCGGCTGATTGATGTTGCTCTGCCACAGGCATACCTGAATCATTTCAAAGGCCCGCATTTTGGCAATGACGGGATCCGGAAGATGATGAAGGTCACCAAACGTCCCCTGACGGGCGCTGTACCCAAACCGAAGATCGGGTTTTCGGCACAGGAACATGCAGAGATCGGCTACGAGACCTGGATGGGCGGTTTTGATTTTGTCAAGGATGACGAGAACCTCACGTCCGCCCCCTTCAACCGGTTTGAGGACAGGGTAACACTGCTCTCGAAGAAGCGTGACAAGGCAGAGCAGGAGACGGGGGAGAAAAAATCTGCGTTCCTCAATATATCCGCCGATACTGAAACCATGAAAAAACGGGCAGATCTCCTGGCAGAGTATGGCTGGAACTATGCGATGATTGACGTGGTCGTTGCCGGGACCGCGAGTGTCATGACGATGCGGGACTACTGTTCCGACCTCGGTCTTGCGATCCACGCACACAGGGCGATGCACGCGGCGTTTGACCGGAACAAAAAACATGGTGTCACCATGCAGTTCCTCGCAAAACTCATGCGGCTCATCGGTGTATCGCAGATCCATACGGGTACGGCAGTCGGCAAACTGACGGGGACAAAAAGAGAAGCCCATGCCCTTGCCGATGTACTGCGGGAGAAAAAGACCCATGCCATCGAGGGGATGCTCCTCGAACAGGACTGGGGCAGGATAAAATCGGCATTCCCCGTTTCTTCAGGGGGACTCCACCCCGGGCTTGTTCCCGATGTGCTGAATATTTACGGTAATGAACTTGTCCTCCTGGTCAGCGGCGGCATCCACGGTCACCCGAAAGGTACCCGTGCCGGGGCTCAGGCAACCATGCAGGCAATCGATGCATGGCAGGAGGGTATCAGCCTCGAGGAAAAGGCAAAGAAGTCAAAAGAACTTCATGAGGCAATGGAGAAGTGGGGTCATTACAAACCGAAGTGAGTTGAATTTCCTTCACAATTTTTTCCTGAAAATGCAGATTTCCGTTGTATTCCGGTTCGAAATGCATTTTGTTCAGCAGAAGACCCGGGTTTTCAACAAATTTTCCAACACTTATCAACGGAGGGGACAGTGCCTGTCCCCCCGGACCGCCCCTGCGCTTTGTGATAACGGGGGTATTACCTTTGAGGGAGTCTCTTCAACCCCATCAGAGGATGGGCGGAGGCACCGATTGCCGCAGCCCTTGCGAACACGCAATACGATTCTTCCATTGATTTCTACCCAACCGATCTTTTTCCATTGATCCGTCATCATTTTCCTGCCGCAACCCGATTCCTTTTAATACAGGCATCCGAAATCCTAAGCACTCATGACAGGGTTCCAGCTCGCCTCCACGTTTGCTCCTGCCGGATCGCAACCGGAAGCGATTAGAAAATTAATCGACGGACTTGATAACAACGACCAGTACCAGACATTGCTGGGCGTTACCGGTTCCGGCAAGACGTTTACGATGGCAAATGTAATCGCGGCCGGCAACAGGCCGACGCTTGTGCTTGCCCACAACAAGACTCTCGCAGCCCAGCTCTACCAGGAGTTCTGTGACTTTTTCCCGCACAACCGGGTCGAATACTTTGTCTCCTATTATGATTACTACCAGCCGGAATCCTATATCCCGTCAAAAGACCAGTATATCGAGAAGGACTCGGCCATCAATCCCAAGATAGAGATGCTGCGTCTCTCGGCCACTGCCTCGCTTTCATTCAGGCGGGACGTGGTTATCGTCGCTTCGGTCTCCTGTATTTTCGGTCTTGGCAATCCGGAGAATTTCCGGAATATGGGATTTGAGCTCTCCGTCGGCCAGAAAATCTCACGGAACGACATCATGAGCCGGCTTATCGATATTCTCTTCGAGAGAAACGATATCGAACTGATGCCCGGCAGGTTCCGGGTCAAGGGGGACATTATCGATATTGTTCCCGGGTACTTCAACAATATTATCCGTATTGAGATGTTCGGGGACGAGATTGAACGTATCCGCGAGATAGACAAAAACACCGGTGCAAAAAAAGAGGAGATGAAGTATTTCTATGTCTACCCTGCCCGCCACTTTGTCACCCCGGAAGGCACCCGGAAAACAGCGATTGCCTCTATCCGCAGGGAACTCGATGAAGTCCTGCCCACACTCGGGATGATCGAGGCACACCGGCTCGAACAGCGGACCAATTTCGATATTGAAATGATAGAGGAGACCGGTTCATGCAAGGGGATAGAGAACTACTCCCGGCATTTCGATGGCAGGAAACCTGGGGAGAAACCCTACTGTCTCCTCGATTATTTCCCCGACGATTTCCTCATGTTTATCGATGAGAGCCACCAGACCATCCCCCAGCTGCACGGGATGTATAACGGTGACCGATCGCGGAAAAAGGCACTCATCGATTACGGTTTCCGTCTCCCGAGTGCCTATGACAACCGCCCGTTAAAGTTCCATGAGTTCGAGCAGTACATGGGAAACGTGGTCTTTGTGTCGGCAACCCCCGGCGATTACGAGGTAAAAAAATCCGCCCAGGTGGTTGAACAGATCATCCGCCCGACCGGTCTGGTCGACCCCATGGTAGAAGTCCGGCCGATTGAGGGTCAGACAGACGATGTCATCAGGGAGGTGAAGACAACCATCGGACGGGGCGACCGGGTACTCGTCACCACGCTCACCAAGAAACTTGCTGAAGAACTCTCAGAGTTTCTCGCAGACCAGGGTATCCGCACCCGATACCTTCACTCTGAGATCGAGACCCTTGAACGGAGCGAGATTATTCGGGAGCTCCGGCTCGGGAAGTTCGATGTGCTTGTCGGTATCAATCTCCTGCGGGAGGGACTGGATATCCCCGAAGTCGGGTTCATCGGTATCCTCGATGCAGATAAAGAAGGGTTCCTCCGTGACGCCCGGAGCCTGATCCAGATTATCGGGCGTGCTGCACGGAACATCAATGCAAAAGTAGTGTTGTATGCCGATGTTATGACCGATTCGATGAAACGGGCGATTGCGGAGACAAAACGGCGCAGGGATCTGCAGGTCCTGTACAATACCGAGCATAACATCATTCCAAAAACCATCAGGAAACCCGTCAAGGAAAAAGAGGTTGATATCAAGGATACCCGGCATGTACCCCGCACAGAAATTCCCAACGTAGTCATCGAGCTCGAAAAGCAGATGAGGGATGCAGCAGAAAATCTCGACTTTGAACGGGCTATCGCCCTGCGAGAACAGATTAAGAAACTGAATGAACGAATACGTGAGGCGGGCAAACGCTCTCATGAAAAGTAGACGGGCTTTTTTGTGGTATTCAACGTTTCATGTGAGGTTTTCCTTCGATAATAATTGAATTATGATGTTCACCCGCCTCAGGGCCTCTCCGAGGCACGGCGGGGCACGGCCGTTTCAGGAGTATTCTCTCACTGAAACCGCCGCGGGGGCGTCCCATCGGGGGCGGCGGCGTTCATCATAATTCGTATGAAGAGTCAGCCGATTCCTGAATTTAGTTCAACGGTTCTTAGGCAATTGATGAAGTCATGATGTTCACCCCTGCCTTAGGGACTCTCCGAGGCACGGCGGGACACGGCTGTTTCAGGAGCATTCACTCACTGAAACCGCCACGGGGGCGCCCCGTCGGGGGTGGCGGCGTTCATCATAAATTGTAAGAGATCAGCTGATTCCTGAATTTAGTTCAACGGTTCATAGGTAATTGATGAAGTCATGATGTCCACCCGCCTCAGGGCTTCTCCGAAGCACGGCGGGGCAGGAGGATTTTTGGATTTTCAGATACTGAAACCGCCGCGGGGGCGTCCCATCGGGGGCGGCGGCACTCATGATAATTTGAATAGATGACCCTGAATAAGAGGACATTTACCTGTGAGTTTATCCCAGACCCCACGCCGCGAGCGTCGTCCTCTGGGGGTCAACATCAGTCCAGTCCCAGCCGAGCGCTTCAATAATCCTGGAAATTGGCTGTTTGATGGTCTTGTCCAGCATCAGTTCCCAGTCGACGACAAACTCACAGGGTACCTGGTCACCGTATTCAAAACAGAGCACGTCTGTCTTGGGGTATTTTGAGGTAACAGCCCGGATATAGATCCTCTTGGGCTTACTGCCTTTGCCGAATTCGGTATGGAGGTGGATATTGGCGTATTTAGCGCCCCTCACCTGGGCATCATCAGTTGCATAGTCATCGAGTGATTTCCCGATACCCCCGGGGATCCCGATCTCATCGAGGGAATATTTCCCGGCACGGTACTTCGTTATCACATCACCGAGGTACGCCTTGATACCCGCATAGCCTTCACCGGCGAGGATCATCTCCATCACTCTCATCTGCACAACCTTGGTGATCTGCGGGGTATCGCTGCGTTTGATCTCAAAACCCACGATATCTGTTTCGTTGACCGTTTTTCCTTCCTTCCAGACCAGGGATCCGGCATACCGTTTCTTTTTTCCTGCCTGAAAAAACCTGGCGTAGATCTTCTCGAACTTGATGGAGAAAAAGTGAGTGTCCGCGTTGAGTTCGGTCTTTGCGAACTCCTGGTAACTCTCGTTGAGGTGTTTTTCAATGGTCCTGGCCATTTCAATGGTCTTTTCCTGGTCAAGGGGTGGGAGCTGCACCATGCATGAATCGGTATCGCCATAGATGACCGTGTATCCCTGCTGCTCGATTACGCGCCGGGTATGCTCGATGATTGCCCTCCCGACGGATGTCACCGCAGAACCGATCTCCCGGTCAAAAAGCCGGAACCGGGTATAACCGGAAACGCCATAGTAGGTGTTCATGATCACCTTGAGCACATTCTGCTGCATATCATACATGATATACTGCGGCGAACCGAATGCAAAGGTGTTGCGCAGAGCTTTCTTCTCGTCCCGCTCTTTTAACAACTCGGAGATAATGCTGCGGGTGAGCCCGTCGGGTTGTTTTTTAAACCTGATGCCATTAGGTGCCTTGAGCTCACCATTGGGGTCTTTGGTTTCAGGGGATGCGTTGATCGTCATCATCGCCATCGGGTAGAGCGATTTGAGGTCAAGCACCACCACGTTCTCCCGTACTCCCTTGCTCGGTTCAAAGACCGTCGCCCCCTCAAACTCTTCTGCATTTGCAAACCCTTTCGAGGGGAGTACATAGACACCTGAGGCTTTACGCAGGACGTAGACGTCGATCACGCTGGACGAATTGAGTGTCTTGTCCAGCGGACAGCCTACATACCGTGCAATCTCCCGGTAGAATTCGATGATATTGTCTTTTTTATTGATGGCAACGCAGAGTTCAACGTCCTTGAAGTTATATTCCACAAGCAGTGCAGGTTGTTTTTTCCAGAGGTCCGAGATCGTCCCGGTATACCGGACTTTCTGCTCCCCTACCTCCTCCAGTGCAACCGCATCGAGACGGTATGACTCTTTTAAGGTTGCATGCATCTTCTTGTACGCCGTCAGGAGATCGAACAGTGCCCGCCCTCGTAAGGCATTGCGTTCGGTCTGTCCCGGTATGCGGGCAAGGGTATCGGACCTGAGCCCCAGTCTTTCCATTCTCCCGGTAATATAGGGCATGTCGAACTCGACGAAGTTCCAGCCGGAGAGCACATCCGGATCACGGGCACTGATATACGCGACGAAGGCTTTGAGCATCGCCGTTTCATTGTCATAGGTGCAGATCGTGTGGATCTCCTTCCGGAAGCAACCGTTTTTCAGGCCGCCGGATGCTTCCTTTTCGGTTATCTCCCCGGGGGTACCTCCGGCGGCCAGCAGGAATGTTGTATAATCGCCATCGAACGAGTCGTGGCAGGTGATACAGGTGATTGCGTCCCTCTGGGGGTCCGGAAAGCCCCGTTCATCTTCGCACTCGATATCGAGGATACAGATCCGGGCGGGAGCATCGACCTTTACGGGGGCAACATCACGGTAATTCACCGGATTTCCGGGCGCAAAAACCCCCCCGGTAAGCCCGCTGTCGATCATGTACCGGGTGGCGAAGGGTATATCGGCTTCAAAGTGCCGGTAGCGCTCTCGCACATCCCGGACATCCCCGGGACGCTGGGTAAAGAGACGGCGGAGGGGCTCTCCCCGGATCGACGGGTAGGTCGTGCCGGGTTCAATCGTCACCTGGGGCGGGGCAGCTTTACTCTCTGCCTGATCGGCAGGCACGTAAAAATAGGGCCTGAACCCCGTCACATCAAGACGGACTGCTTTTCGTTTCGCATCCCGTCCGAAGATATGGATAACAGGGCCATCCGGCGAGTTGCTGTATTCGACCTGGTTAATGGCAATCCTGATGCCGGAAAACTGGTCGAGGGTGGTCATACTCTCGGATGCTGAAGATTGCTGTGTCATATCAGGATACCGCTCGGTCGCAGAGATCTTTCACAAATTTTCCCGCTTCGTCCATCTTTTTTCTCTCCCATTGATCAAGTTCCCATTCTTCGATCTTCCGGATTCCGCTGTGTCCTACCCGGGCAGGAACGCCAAGGGAACACCCGGATAAACCGTATTCTCCTTCAAGCACCGCTGAGCAGGCGATCAGTTCCTGTTCATCCTTGAGAATGATGCGCGTAAGATGGGCAAGGTGGAGGGCCGGACCAAAAACC
>Ga0105106_10001636_pt1 | contig 16138 bp, 13 predicted proteins | sample PPLLaktember2015_5_FD_79109 | JGI IMG/M metagenome (GOLD analysis project Ga0105106, IMG submission 79109) | Freshwater sediment microbial communities from Prairie Pothole Lake near Jamestown, North Dakota, USA - PPLs Lake P8 Core (1) Depth... | ecosystem: Environmental > Aquatic > Freshwater >...
GATATTGGACAGGACCCTGTCCTCCATCTCGGACTGGTCCGATTCGCGCTGCTTGAGCAGGACCTTCAGGGCCGTGTTCATCTCTTCGAGGTTGCGGGACTTGGCCTGGATCTCGCGCTCGCGACGTCGGAGGGCCTTTTCCTGGCGTTTGAGCTCCGTGATGTCGGCGTGCGAAGAGACGCTACGTCCCGTCCCGGGGATCATGGAGATCGTGACGAGAACATCCTTGACGTTCCCTTTCCGGTCCACGAAGCGAAATTCGTAGCGGCCCGGCGCCGCGTTGGGGTCCGTGCGTCTCAGGGTGTGATACTGAAGCATGCGGTCGCGCTCCTTTTCGGCCGCGAATTCCAGCCAGCTTCGTTTTCCCTCCCAGTAACGCTTCGGCGCCCCGGAGAGCCGTTCGAACTCGGAATTCACGAGGGAGACGGTCGTGTCCTCTTCGATGATGATCGTGGCCGTCCCCGTCGTTTCGAAGATGGTCCGGTACAGGGTCTCCGATTCCCGGATCTTTTCCTCCATGGTCTTGCGGTCGGTGATGTCCATGAAGTGGCCGAAAATGGCAGGCCGGCCCTTGTAGGTGATGGGTGTCACCGTTTCCATCACCCAGCGGATTTCGCCGGCACGGGTGACGATGCGGAACTCGTGCGCCGTCATCCGATGCCCGCGGAGCATCTCTCGGGCCATCCGCTTGACGTCTTCCACGTCGTCTGGGTGGATAAAACTGTCCGCCGCACGCCCTTCCAGTTCTTCGATCCCGTAGCCCGAGATCGTGGCGATGACCGGGTTGACACGTACGAAAAAACCGTCCTGGGCGACGTACATGCCGACAAACGATTTTTCCGTGAGGGTTTTGAAGATGTTGTCGCCGTCCCGGGATCTCACGGGGGAGGGTGGCTCTGGAGTTGTCTCTTTTCCTGGCTTCGCTTCGGGGGTCGCTCTTCTGGTTGATTTCATCCGGTTAACCTGTTTGCCGTATTGGGGAAGATGTCACGCTCCCTCTCGCTGCCGCGTCGTGCGCGGGAACGATGCAGCGGAGGCGGGGAGCTCGCTAATCATGAGTCCCGCGCCGGCGGCCGGCGTACTGTAAAAGAGATGAATCGTTCTGTCAAGGAGAGATGGTGAAACGAAAGGATATGCGGTGCAAGGGCCCCAATCCGTGATCCTTGTCCGCTGCCATGGCCCTGATGCAGACCATGGCAGCGGATCGCGGCAGGAGTTCAGCGATTCGATTTATTTGAAGCTCACGGAAATGACGACATGGCCTTTCGGGTCCAAGCCGACGTATCGTGCAAAGACGGTCGTGTTCGGCGCCGTGGGGGTGAGCTTTGTGATCGTGCCGAGAGACAGGAGATCCCCTTTCTTCAGCGCGATGCCGTCCGCCTTGAGGGAGTCCCTGATCCAGAGTACAACGTTGATCGGGTGCTCCAGGAGGCTTGAGCCGGGCGCCTCGATCAGCAGGGTACCCTTTTCGTTGTAGATCTGGCACTTGAAGGTCTTCAGCCGCTCCATCCATTCGGCGGTTGCCTGAACGGGGATCGGTTCCCCCACAATGCCGTATCGGGCGGCCACATTGACGGCGGCAAGCATCGGGCCGTTGATCTTGACGTCTTTCGCGTAGACGAGATCGGGAAGCTCGATGAAGGGGATGGCCGCGTCGATGGACCGGAGGGCCTCCATCGGGGTTGCCGCCCCGTTGATGGCATCGCTGCCCACGCGAAGGATCAGGTCCCCTTCATAGAGGGGGCGCGCCCCGAAGTTTGCGTCGAGAGTCGTGCCGGACGGCAGGAGCATATTCTCCATCAGGGTCCCGCGGACCGGGGCCGTGACGCCGAAGACCTTCTGGACGCTGGGATTCGTGAGGCCGGCCTTGTAGCCTACCGTCTTGCCGAAAAAGGGCATGATGGCCTCGTTGAATTCGGCCTGGATCTTCATGGCCTGCTCCAGCGTCGGGGACGGGGCCAGGGCCGGTGCCGGCAGTTTCGTGAGATAGAAATCGGCAAGCCTCGTTCCCTCACCGGCCGCCAGGGCATAATGGCAAAGGCCGAAAGCGAACAGCAAGCTCAACAACACAGCATAAAAAAGTCTCGTTTTCTTCATCCTGTACCCCTCCTGATGGTTTGAGTTTGTCGGTTTTGTTAATTCGGTGCCCGGAACCCGTTTCGTTCCTCAGGGCCCGTATCGGATACTGAAGTCAGTAAATGCGCCCGTGAATGCTTCCTCGAGCATTTCTACATTCGTCACTGCGGCCTGGCTGGGACCGATGCGGCACCAGCCGACGACACGGTCCACGTCTTCGGGTTTGCCTTCGAATACGGCCTCGACGCGGCCGTTGGGGACGTTTCTCACCCAGCCAGTTACATTATTCCGGATGGCCTCGTTGCGTGTCTTGGCCCGGAAGAAGACGCCCTGGACCATGCCGGAGATATAGACGTGGACGCGTTTCCTGTCAACACCCATGAGGTGCCTCGGTCTCCCTCTCCCTTGAGGGGGTTGGGGTGAGGGTGAATCATTTTCAGGCAAAAGGAAAAAGGTTAAAGGCTAATGGTGAAAGGATAAAACAAACAGCACATAACACTTGTCACATAACACATAACACTTATTCCGTTCCCGTTGCCTCCCCGATGAGCTTCAGAAATCCCTCCTCGTCGAGGATCGCGACGCCCATCGACTTCGCCTTTTCGTATTTGGAACCGGGGTCCTCGCCGGCGATGACGTAGTCCGTCTTTTTCGAGACGGTGGATGTGGCGGTCCCTCCGAGGGACACCACGATCTCTTTCGCCTTTTCCCGGGAAAAGCCCTTGAGAGAGCCCGTGAAGACGAACGTCTTGCCCGCCAGTGCCCTTGACGTTGCATGCTTCCCGGCGACGGGCAGAACACCGGCCTGTTCCAGTTTCCTGAGGATCTTGAGGTTGTGCGGCTCGCGGTAGAACCGGTAGATGCTCTCGGCGATGGTTGGGCCGATCCCCTCGATCGCCGTCAGCTCCTCCTGGCTCGCAGCCTCGATCCTCCCGATGCTGCCGAACTTCCTGGCCAGGATCTTTGCCACGTATTCGCCCACGTGGCGGATGCCGAGTGCGAAGAGCAGACGCTCCAGCGGGGGATACTTCGAACGGGCGATGGCCTGGATGAGGTTGTCCGCGGACTTGTCGGCAAAGCGCTCGAGATCGAGAAGCTGTTCCTTCGTGATCGCGTACAGATCGGCAGGGTCCCCGATCAGCCCTGCATCCAGCAGCTGGGAGACGATCCTGTCGCCGAGGCCCTCGATGTCCATTCCCCCGCGGGAGACGAAGTGCTTGATGTTTTCCCGGATCTGGGCGGGGCAGGCCAGATCGATGCAGCGGTGCGCCACTTCGCCCTCGAGCCTCACGACCCTGGAGCCGCAGACGGGGCATTTCTCGGGCATCCGGAATGGCCTCTCATTGCCCGTCCGCCTGCCTTCGACCACCTTGACGACCTCGGGGATCACGTCGCCCGCCCGCTGCACGATCACGGTGTCGCCGATGCGGACGTCCTTCTTGGCGATCTCGTCCTCGTTGTGCAGGGTTGCCCGGCTCACCGTGACGCCGCCAACCTGGACGGGCTTCATGACGGCAACGGGGGTCAGAACGCCCGTCCTGCCCACGCCGATGACGATGTCCTCGATGACGGTCGTTGCCTGCGTGGGCGCGAACTTGACGGCCACGGCCCAGCGGGGGCTTCTCGAGACCATGCCCAATCGGTCCTGGAGGGAAAGCGAGTTCACCTTGAGGACGACCCCGTCGATCTCGTAGGGGAGCTTCTCCCGGATGGATTCGATGTGACGATAGTAGCCGATGCAAGCCTGAACGTCGCGGACAAGTCGGATGTCGGGGTTGGTCGGCAAGCCCCAGTCGTGCAGCGTTTGCAGGGTGTCCCAGTGGGTCGTAAAGCCCTTTCCCTCGATGCTCCCCACGCCGTAGCAGAAGATGTTGAGGGGCCGCCTGGCCGTGATGCGGGGGTCGAGCTGGCGCAGGGACCCCGCGGCTGCGTTTCGCGGGTTGGCGAAAGCGCTCTCCCCCTGTTCGACCCTGAGTTCGTTCAGTTTGCGGAAAGCCTCCTTCTCGAGGTAGACCTCCCCCCGGATTTCTATACGGTCCGGGACGTGATCCTGGTCCCGCGGTCTCATCTTCAGGGGCAGGGTGCGGATCGTCCTGAGGTTCTGCGTCACATCCTCGCCGGTGAATCCGTCTCCCCGGGTCGCGCCGACGCGGAAAACACCCTGTTCATAGATCAGGTTGACGGCGACGCCGTCGATCTTCGGCTCCGCCACGAAGTCGAGCTCCGCCTTGTCTCCGAGCTGGCGTTTGATACGCTCATCGAACTCCGAGACCTCCTCCTCCGAGAAGGCATTGCCGAGGCTGAGCATCGGGGTGAGGTGGGTGACGGTGCTGAACTTATCCAGCGGGGAGGCCCCCACACGCTGGGTGGGCGAAGCGGTGCGGTCGACGTCCGGAAAACGCTCCTCGAGCCCGGCGAGTTCCCGCATGAGCGTGTCGTACTCATGATCGGAGATCTCCGGGTCGTCGAGCTGGTAGTAGCGGCGGTTGTGGTACTCGATGAGGTCCCGGAGTTCGGAGATTCTCTTGAGGGCCTGGGGTCTGTTCATCTACTTGACGAGCTTGAGGTTCGGTCTTCCCTTCGGTGCCGGCTCCTCCGGCCTGGGTTCGCCCTGCTGCTGATGCTGAAGGATGCGCTCGTTGAAGATATGGTTCTTGACGCGGACGGAATTGATGATGAAGAAGACGATGACGGACCGTTCCCACTCCCTTGTCGGCTGGAACTTTTCCATCTTCTGCTTGTAGTGCTCCCAGAGGGAAGCAAGCGATGCCTCATCGAGGGTCAGGATTTTTTCGGCGATCTTTTCGAGGGTGTTTTCGAGCATTTCCCATTTCCTTTTTTGCCCTGTCCGATCTTAGTCCCGCGCCCCGGAAAAGTCAAACCGAAAGCGCGTCGCAGCCATGCAGATTCCAAAAAAGACTTGTCTTTTTGCCTCTGGGCGATATAATCCATATCGTCCCGGGAGGGTTAGGATTGAAGATCGGCGTCATCTCCGATACGCATCTCAGGGAGCCCGACGAGAGGCTCCTGGATATCATCCGGAAGCACTTCCGCGACGCCGATCTGATCCTCCATGCAGGCGACCTCGTCGATCTCAAGGTCCTGGATGTTTTCGGGCATAAGGAAGTGGTGGCCGTCTGCGGCAACATGGACCCTCCCCACGTCGGCGACGAGATCCCTCTCAAGCGTGTTATCGAGATCGGCCGCTTCCGGATCGGCCTCATTCACGGCTGGGGCTCCCCGTACGATCTCGAGGATCGGATCCGGAGGGAATTCGAAAACGTCGACTGCATCGTCTACGGCCACAGCCACACACCGGCGAACCACATCCGGGAGGGCATCCTCTTTTTCAACCCCGGGACGGCCTGCGACCGGCGTCATGCCGGATCCAACACGGTAGGGATCCTGGATGTCGGAGAGGACGAGATCGCCGGCAGGATCATTGACGTCGACGAAGGCTCATCAGGCAGCACCGACATGGGGATCGCATGAAAAGCCTCTATGCGCCATGGCGAATGGAATACATCAGGGGGAAGAAGGTGGAAGGGTGCATTTTCTGCAGGGATTCCATCCGGGATAACGGCTTTGTGCTCTATGACGGCAGGCACGCTTTCATCATCCTGAACCGTTACCCCTACATCACGGGTCACCTCATGGTAGCGCCCCACCGGCATGTCCACAACATCGAAGAGCTTCGACTCGAGGAGCACTGCGAGATGTTCGACCTGACGGCCCGGTGTGTCAAAGTGCTCAAGGAAGCCATGGACCCCCAGGGCTTCAACCTGGGAATGAATCTGGGACGGGCCGCCGGCGCAGGCGTGGAGGATCACCTGCACATGCACATCGTCCCGCGCTGGGTCGGGGATACGAACGCACTTTCCGTCTTCGGGGAGGTAAGGATCATCTCCGAGGACCTCATGAAAACGAAAGAAGCGCTCCTGCCGCATTTCCGGAAATACGAGGAGGGGGTCAGACCATGAGATTCATCTATTTAATCGTCATCATTGCCTTTGCCTTCTTTTTTGTCACCTTCGCCTTCGAGAATCCCTACAACGTCTCGCTGAAGTACTATGGTTACCTCTACGCGGAAGTCCCCCTGTACATCATCGTCTTCGGAGCCTTTCTCATGGGTGTCTTCGTGGCGGCGCTGCTCGGCGCCATCGACAAGCTCAGGATGACCCTGCGGATGAACAAACTCTTTCGGAAGATCGATGATCTCGAGCAGAAGAACCTCTCGCTGCTGCGCGGCTCCTCCTATCAGCCTCCACCGCCCCAGTCGACGGGGATGATGTAGCGGCTCCTTTCCCTTTCCGCCTGAGGCCGAGATGAAATTCCTTGCCGACAGCTCTCTGGGGCGCCTGTCCAGGTGGCTGAGGATCCTCGGCTATGACACGGTCTACTGGCGTGGAGAAGCCGACCGTTCCTTTCTGCGGAAAGCGGAGAGGGAGGGCAGGGCCGTCCTGACGAGGCGCAAGGATGTCCTGGCCAGGCAGCACCCCGGCATCGTTCTTTTCGTGGAAAACGACCGGGTCGAAGATCAGATCGAAGAAGTCCTCAAAAAGCTGGATCTCAGGCCGGAACAGAGCAAGCTCTTCACCTTGTGCCTTCGCTGCAACGAATCCCTGAAAGAAGCCAAACCGGAGGAGGTGCGCCCGCTCGTCCCCGAATATGTCTTCAGGACTCAGCGTGAATTCAGGGTATGCCCGGAATGCCATGGGGTATACTGGCCCGGCACGCACCGCGAACGCGCTCTTTCAGCGCTGCGAAGGGTATTGAATCCTGTGAAGGGTCATATATAACGGTGAGGAACTGATCACGAAGCGAGGAAGTGAGGAAGAGCAGAAGATCGGAAAAGCTCAAGAATCCTTTTCCGCGCTTCCTAACTTCCTATCTTCCTAACTTCCACAATCTGCGGGGTCCCCCTTGATCTTTTCGATGGCGTGCTTGAGCGCAGGCAGGATCACGGCGAGGTTTTCACGGACGCCCTTCGGGCTGCCGGGCAGGTTGACGATGAGGGTCGTCTTGCGGATACCGGCAACGGCGCGGGAGATCATGGCATGGGGGGTCTTCTGCATGCTTTCCCGGCGCATAGCCTCGGCCATGCCGGGGATCTCCCGGTCGATGACCTTCAGGGTGGCCTCCGGTGTCACGTCCCGGGGGCTCAGGCCCGTCCCGCCCGTCGTGACGACGAGATCCAGTTTGCGCTCGTCGACGAACTCGACGAGCTTAGCCGCAATGATCTCCGTCTCGTCGGGGACGATCTCGCAGCGATCGGTCTCGATGCCGATCTCCTTCAGCATCCGGATCACTTCCGGGCCGCTCAGGTCTGCGCGCTCCCCGCGGGACCCCTTGTCGCTGAGTGTGAGGACTCCTGCCTTGATCAACCCTTCTCTTCCTTTTCTCTCCGTGCGGCGGCGATGACCTTCTCGGCGATCATGGGCGGCACTTCCTCATAGTGGGAATGCGTGTAGGTGAAGGTCCCGCGGCCGCTCGTGATCGAGCGCAGATCCGGGGCGTATCTCAGGATTTCGGCCAAAGGCACCTGCCCCTTGATGATCTGGTTGTGGCCCTTGGGCTCCATGCCGATCACGCGGCCGCGCCGGGAGTTGAGGTCCCCGATGACATCGCCCATGTATTCGTCGGGGATTTCGATGTCGATGTTGACGATGGGTTCCAGCAGCGTCGGGTTGCACTGCTCGACGCCCTTCTTGAACCCCATGGAGCCGGCGATTTTGAAGGCCATTTCAGAGGAGTCGACGGTGTGGAAGGACCCGTCAAAGAGGGAAACCTTCACGTCCACGACCGGGTAGCCTGCGAGCACGCCTTCCAGCATGGCCTCGACAATTCCCTTCTCGACGGCGGGGATGTAATTTCGGGGGATTGCGCCGCCGACGATCTTGTCGGCGAACTCGAACCCGCCGCCCCTGGGCAGGGGCTCGATCTCGAGCCATGTGTCGCCGAACTGGCCGCGTCCGCCGGACTGCTTCTTGTAGCGGCCCTGGACGGTCGTCTTGCCCTTAAGGGTCTCCTTGTAGGGAACCTTGGGGGTGTTCAGCGTTACCTCGACGCCGAACTTGCGCTTCATCTTTTCGACGGCGATCTCGATGTGGACCTGGCCCATGCCGGAAAGGATGATCTCGCGGGTTTGTTCGTCGCGACGGTAATTGAGCGTGGGATCCTCCTCGACGAGGCGGTTGAGCCCCGACATGATCTTCTCCTCGTCGCCCTTGGACTTGGGCTGGACGGCGAAAGAGATGATGGCGGGGATCGGCTGGACCTTTTCGTACTGGATGGGGTTTTTCTCTTCCGTCATCGTGTCGCCCGTGTACGTTTCCTTCAGCTTTGCCACGGCGGCAATATCTCCGGGTACGACCGATTCGGCCGGTTTCTGGCTTTTCCCGTCGAGATAGAAGATGTTGCCGAAGCGCTCCGTCGTCTTGCGGGTGGGATTGAAGAAGGTCCCGTCGGAGCTGGCCGTGCCGGAGTAGACCCTGAAGAGAGTCAGACGGCCCGCAAAGGGATCCGAGATGGTCTTGAAGACGTAGGCGGAGAAGGGGGCCTTCTCGTCGGGGTTTCGCTGCTCGTCGGCGCCCGTGGAGGGGTTCTTTCCCCTGGCATCCTCACGATCCAGCGGCGAGGGCATGGCGGCCGCGATGAGGTCCATGAGAGGGGAAATGCCGATATTGCGGTTGGCCACGCCGCAGGCGACGGGGAACAGGGCCCCGCTGACAACACCCTTGCGGAGACCCGCCTTCAGTTCCTCCGGGCTGAGCTCTCCGCTCTCGAGGTATTTGTCCATGAGCGCTTCGTCGCACTCGGCGATGTCTTCGGTCATGGCCTCGCGGTACTTCTTAGCCTCGTCAACCAACTCCGCGGGGATCTCTCCGGCCTTCACCTTGGCCTTGGGGTCGTCGAAGAAGAGGGCCTTCATCTGCATGAGATCGATAATGCCCTTGAGTTTGTCCTCGGCGCCGATGGGGATGAACAAGGGGGTTCCCTTCTTGCCCAGCTTCGCTTTAACACTGTCCAGGGCGCTGCTGAAATTGGCCCTTTCGCGGTCCATCCTGTTGATGAAGATCAGGCGCGGAAGCGTGTACTCGTCGGAAGCCTCCCAGACTTTTTCCGTCTGGAATTCCACTCCGCCCACGGCATCGACGACAACGACGGCCCCGTCGGCGACACGGAGGCAGCTCTTGGTGTCCATGGCAAAATTGGCATCGCCCGGGGTGTCGAGGATGTTGATCCGGTGCTTGTCCCACTCGACAAAGGCCACGGCGGCGCTGATGGAGATGCGTCGCTTCTGCTCCTCGGGCTCCCAGTCCATGATGGACGTCCCGTCATCCGGGCGGCCCAGGCGATCCGTTTTCCCGGAGACAAAGAGCATGGATTCGGCGATCGACGTCTTCCCGGTGCCACCGTGCCCGACGATCGCGATGTTCCTGATGGACTTCGAATCATGCTTTGCCATAGATGCTCCTTTCCGAGCTGTGCGTATCAATTAATATCCGCACCGTTTAGCCCAAAGGAACTTTTAAAGTCAAGACAATTTTGGATTCCCGGAAACAAAGCCCTTGACAGGTTTCCGGGTTGACCGTATAAGCAAACCTTCATGAAAAAAAGGAGTATGTCAGAGGCCTCAGATCGGCCGAAATGACGCAAAGAAGGGATCCGATGGCAGCGAGGAAAACGAGGGCAAGACAGATCAGCAAGGTCCTGATCGCAAATCGCGGGGAGATCGCATTACGGATCATCCGCACGGCCATGGAGATGGGTCTCAAGACTGTGGCCGTCTACGAGAAACCCGACAGCGAGGCCTATTTCATCCGTCTTGCCGACGAGGCCATCCTCATTGGCAACGGTCCCCGCAAGGACTACCTGGACGTGGAAAAGCACATCTGGGCGGCCAGGAAAAGCGGCGCCGATGCCATCCACCCCGGCTACGGATTCCTTGCGGAAAACCCCGATTTCTCCGCCGCCTGCGAAAAGGCGGGCATCGCGTTTATCGGACCCCCGCCCGATGTGATCCGGGACCTGGGCAACAAGGTCGTAGCCCGGCAGATCATGGAGAAGACGAAAATCCCCTTCGTACCGGGGACGTCAACGCTTGAGCCCGGAGAGGCCGGCATCCGGCAGGCCATCGATTTCGGAAAGAAGGCGGGTTACCCCATCATGCTGAAGGCCTCCCTCGGGGGAGGCGGCCGCGGGATCCGGAGGGTGGAAAACGACTCGGATCTGCTCATGCAGCTTCCTATTGCCCGCACCGAGGCGAAGTCCGCCTTCAACGACGACAGCATCTATGCGGAGAAGTGCATCGAGGCACCCCGACACGTGGAGGTCCAGATCCTGGCCGACGAACACGGAAATGTCATCCATCTGGGCACCCGCGACTGCTCGATCCAGCGACGGCACCAGAAGCTCCTTGAGATCGCCCCGGCGGATCTGCCGAAGGATGTCCTCGACAGGATGTACGAGGCGGCCATCGCCGCGGCGAAAGGCTCGAACTACGTCAACGCCGGGACGGTCGAGTTCCTCGTCGACTCGAAGACGAACGAATTCTGGTTCATGGAAGTGAACACGCGCCTCCAGGTGGAGCATACCGTGACGGAGGAGCTCACGGGCGTGGACATCGTCCGCCAGCAGATCCGGATCGCCCAGGGCGAGGTGATCAACATCCCGGCCGAGCGCGTCCACATGATGGGCAAGGCCGTACAGGTCCGGATCAACGCCGAAGACCCCAAGAACAACTTCATGCCCGAGGGCGGCAAGACCGTCGAGGTCTACCACTCCCCCGGCGGACCGGGCATCCGTCTCGACGGGCTCGTCTACCAGGGCTACAAGATCCCCACGGAATACGACTCCCTCATGGTGAAGCTGACCTGCCGCGGCTACGACTGGAACGAGACGATCGACCGGCTCAAGCGCGCCCTGCTGGGTTTCAACATCGTGGGGCCGAAGACGACGATTCCCTTCTACATGGCGATCTGCGACGAGCCGGACTTCCGGGCTTGCCGGTTCGACACGAGCTACATCGAAACGCACCCGGAGATCTTCGCGTACCCCGAAAAGGAGCGAGAAGTGGCAAAGCTCGCCAAGCTCATGGCGGAAATCCACGTGAAGAAGATCAATCCGTTCGCCTACTGAGGAACCAACGCCTCAGTCTCCCTCTCCCCCCGAGGGAGAGGGCGGGGGTGAGGGGGAATAATCCTTTTCAAACTAGGGACCAGGGTATAGTGTATAGGGTCGAGGGTAAAGGGTTCAGAAAGAGACCAAAGAGAAGAGAGATGGCGAAGAAAGCAGCGAAACTCACCGACGAGCGCATCAGCCCCCGGGAACTGAAGGAGCATGGAGTTAAATACGTCCTCGACAAGATCCGCAGGTCGAAGGGCTATTTCATGACGAACACCGAGAGGGACCTCTCCCAGTCGGATTTCAAGAACCGGGTCATGCCCCACACCCAGATGCTCGTGGCCGGGGAGCGAAACACCTGCGGCTACTTCTCCATCGAGATCTCCGGCGGGGCATCGATCCACGTGGACATGCTGCGCAAGCAGATCAACCCCTTCGAGAAGCTGCGGGTGCTCAAGTCCATGATGCCCGACACGCTGTTCCAGACGCTGTGCCGGGGGATCAACCTCTTCGGGTACAGGCCCTACCCGGAAAACGTCATCCGCCTCACCGTGAAGCACTTCGCGGAAGTGATCGACGTGTTCCGCGTCTTCGACTTTCTCAACTATGTTCCGAACATGGTGCCCGTCTTCGAGGAGGTCAGGAAGGCCGACCGGATCCTGGAGCCGTCCATCTGTTTCTCCACGGGGCCCGAGCACACGGACGCCTATTACGTGAAGAAGGTGGCCGAGATCGTCGACGTGACCGGCCAGGACATCATCCTCTGCATCAAGAACCACGGAGGCCTCGGGACGCAGAAGAGGATCGGCGACCTGGTGAAGGCCATTCTCGACAGGTTCCCCGACATGATCCTCCACTACCACGGTCACAATACGGACGGAAACGACATCGGCCGCACCGTCGAGGCCGTGCGCAATGGCGCCAGGATCGTTAACGGCGGCGACCACTCCTTCACGGGATTCTACGGACCTCCCCCCATCCTGACGATCGTCGAGACCCTGGAGGACTACGGTTACCCCTGCGTCGGGATCAACAAGCAGGGCATCATCGACACGTCGAACAAGCTGCGGCCCGAGCGCGAATACTACAAGGACTTCGAGTCCCAGTTCCTGGGCTTTGACCCCACCGTGCAGATCCACAAGCTTCCCGGGGGGGCCACCGGCTCTAGTTTCGAGCAGGCCGTCAAGGGGAACTTCCTGCACCTCATGCCGGAGATCCTGCAGCACGAACTGCCGAAAGTCCAGGTCGAACTGGGCAACTGGTGGAGCGTGACGCCGGGGTCGCAGATCCTCTGGACGACGGCCGTCAACAACGTCCTGAAACGGGCCCGTTACAAGGACGCCAACGATGACCTCAAGAACCTCATGCTGGGCCGCTACGGGGAGTTGCCCTTCCACAAACCGGCAGACTGGATCTACGAGGCCGTCTTCGGGCCCAATTGGAAAACGGTGTGCGAGCGCGACTACGGCTACCAAAAAATAGAGGACGTGGACCTCACAATCGAAAAACGCGTCCTGGAAAAAAGGCTCGAGCGAAAAGTTTCGGAAGAGGAACTGGTCCTGTACCTCCAGCACCCCAACGACGCCGTGAGCTTCTTCAAGTTCGAGGAGAAGTACGGGAAGGTCTGGGTCCTGCCGCCCAAGGTATGGTTCAAGAAGGGCGGCTTCAACCTGGGCGACACCTTCGAATTCCCCGATGCCTACGGCAAGCTTCACTCCATCGTCATCGGACCCCAGAGAAAGACGTCGAGTGGCGATGCCGTCACGTACCTGGTCATCGACCATCACCCCGAGCCGATCCTGACGGAGCTTGAGCAGGAAGGCGAAAAGGTTGCAAGGAAGGTGACGCTCACGGCCAAGGAGATCGAGGCCCTGTCCAAGGACGGCGACATCCGCTCGCCCATCAAGGGCACCGTCAACGAGGTCCCCGTCTCGGAAGGCGATGAGGTGTCCGCCGGTCAGGTGCTCATCGTTCTCGAGGCCATGAAGATGCTCAACAACGTCGTGTCGGCCATCAACGGCAAGGTCATGGAGGTCCTGAAAAACCCCGGCGACCAGGTCGACGTGGGCGATCCCATCATCACGGTCAAGAAGGCCCCGGAAGGTGTGGTGGGAAGCCACGGCGCCCGCCAGGGAAAGGGGTGAACTCTGCCCCGGACTTGTTCACAACTCGTTGAATTGGTTGCATTATCCCTGAAAAAGCCGATTTCGGCTTGACAGGATGTTCTTTTGCGGGTATGTAGGTGCCCTGCCTCCGGAATCAGGCCGTTTCAGGGTTCTGGGCCGGGGCGGGTTTTCGACGCTGTGATTTGGGGGATAGGAATTGTCCCTCGGCATCACGCGACTTCTTTCTTCCCGTACTTGTAGGGGAAAACTGGAAAATTCATTTCACGTTTTCGAGTACAATGTAAGGATGAGGATGAGCAATGCCGAAGCATTTTTATACCCTCCTGATCATTCCGCATAAGAAAAAGGATTCCGTCAAGAAGTTCCTCGCCACGCCGATCCATTTCCGTATTGTCTCCGCCGTATCCGTGGTTCTGTTCTGTTTCTTCGGCTATTGCGCCGTTGACTACCTGACGCTCAAGCTGGAGCAGATGGAACTGGCGAACCTGCGCGAGCTGACATCGACACAGCAGGAGCAGATCGACACCCTCCACGAAAAAATATCCTTCTTCGACAGGAAGCTTGCCGATCTCAAGCAGGTGGATGAAAAGATCCGGAACATGGCGAGCGAGCTGACCGGGAAGTCCCGAAAGCTGTCCGGAAAGGAAAATGCGAAAGCGAGGGAACAGGTCCTGGGCGTGGGTGGTCCGCTGCCGGCAGAGGAGCCGGGTGCCGACAAGCTGACGAACCTCAACCGGCACATGGATCGGCTGCTTGCGGATGCCTCGGACCGTGAAAGGAGCCTGTCGGAACTCCAGGACTTTCTCCATGCCCAACGCTCGATCGCAGCCGTGACGCCATCCATCTGGCCGGTCAGGGGATGGGTAACCTCCGAATTCGGGCTCAGGACAAACCCCTTCGGAAGGCGGGCAGAGTTCCACGCGGCGATCGACATTGCAACCAAGCTGGGAGCTCCCATCGAGGCCCCGGCAGACGGGATCGTGAAAAACGTGGAGAAACGGCCCGATACGGGTCTCATGATCCAGATTGAGCACGGACGGGGCATTCAGACACTTTACGCCCACCTGTTCCGGACCGCGGTGAGCAAGGGCCAGGTCGTCAAGAGGGGCGAGGTCATCGGGTATGTCGGCAATTCAGGCCGCAGCACCGGCGCCCATCTCCATTACGCCGTGAGTCTGAACGGAGTCTACGTGAACCCCAGGAAGTATCTCCGCTGATTCCCTTTTCCGAAAAAATAGGGTATACTCTCAAATCCGGTAAGGACTTACCGGGTTTTTTTTAGGCTGGACTATGCTGAATATCATCCAAAAGATTTTCGGGACCAAGAATGAGCGGGAGCTGAAGCGCATTGCACCTCTCGTTGACGAGATCAACCGATTCGAGCCCGCTGTCAAAAAGCTTTCCGACGAGAAGTTGAGGGACAAGACGGCCACGTTCAAGGAGAAGCTCGCAAACGGGGCCTCTCTTGACGGCATCCTGACGGAGGCCTTCGCCGTTGTCCGGGAGGCCGCATGGAGGGCCGTGGGGATGCGGCCCTTTGACGTGCAGCTCATCGGGGGCATCGTGCTCCACGAGGGCAAAATCGCCGAGATGAAGACCGGTGAAGGGAAAACCCTTGCCGCGACGATGCCCCTGTACCTGAATGCCCTTACGGGCAAGGGTGCCCAGCTGGTCACCGTGAACGACTACCTGGCCCAGCGAGACGCCTCCTGGATGGGGCCGATCTACAAGTTCCTGGGACTCTCCGTCGGCATCATCGTGCACGGTCTCACCGACGAGGAGAGACGCAAGGCCTACCACTGCGACATCATCTACGGCACGAACAACGAATTCGGGTTTGACTACCTGCGGGACAACATGAAGTTCACCCTCGAGGATTACGTCCAAAGGGACTTTCACTATGCCATTGTCGACGAGGTCGACAGCATCCTCGTCGACGAGGCGAGGACGCCGCTGATCATCTCGGGCCCTTCCGAGGAGTCTACGGACAAGTACTACCGGATCAACCAGATCATCCCCGGGATCAGGAAGGAAAAGGATTACACGATCGACGAGAAGGCGCGGACCGTCGCACTCACCGAGGAGGGCGTGGCGAGGGTCGAGAAGTCCCTGAAGGTCGAGAACCTCTTCGACCCGCGAAACATCGAGCTTCTCCATCATGTGAACCAGGCCCTGAAGGCCCATACCCTGTTCAAGCGCGACGTGGACTATGTCGTGAAGGAAGGCGAGGTGCTCATTGTCGACGAGTTCACGGGCCGCCTCATGCCCGGGAGGCGCTACAGTGAAGGGCTGCACCAGGCCCTCGAGGCGAAGGAGAATGTCAAGATCGAGCGGGAAAACCAGACGCTGGCCTCGGTCACCTTCCAGAACTACTTCCGGATGTACGAGAAGCTTGCCGGAATGACCGGCACGGCCGACACGGAAGCGGCCGAGTTCAAGGAGATCTACGACCTCGAAGTCATGGTGATCCCCACGAACATGCCCATGGTCCGGACGGATCACCCCGACGTGATCTACCGGACGGAGAAGGAGAAGTACGATGCCGCCATCGAGGAGATCAAAGAGCTGCACAAGCAGGGGCGGCCCGTGCTTGTCGGCACCATCTCCATCGAGCATTCGGAGAAGTTGAGCACCATGCTCTCCCGGACGGGGGTCAAGCATCACGTTCTCAATGCAAAGCACCACGAGCGTGAGGCGGAGATCATCAGCCAGGCAGGGCAGCGCGGAGGCGTCACCATCTCGACGAACATGGCCGGCCGCGGCACCGACATCAAGCTGGGGGAAGGGGTCGCGCAGCTGGGCGGCCTGCA